>Ga0080004_1123302_pt1 | contig 18001 bp, 14 predicted proteins | sample WasSprMetagenome_FD_69207 | JGI IMG/M metagenome (GOLD analysis project Ga0080004, IMG submission 69207) | Sulfidic aquatic microbial communities from Washburn Spring, Yellowstone National Park, USA - WS (SPADES assembly) (version 2) | ecosystem: Environmental > Aquatic > Thermal springs > Hot...
TCAACAAGACTGTAGAGATCCTTGATATAGCAAAAGGATCTCTTCATAACTATCTGAATGCTTTCAGAAGGATCCCTGATGATGTGATCTCTAAGGCTCTTCAATATCTTGATGAAAAAGAGTTTAACGAGATAGTGGCAGGCATTGACAGATTAAAAGCCGTAGGAATCATTAGAGAGGATGGATCTATAGATTACTCATTGATTCTACAGGCTGTGGCTTTAGCATCCAAGGATGAATATTTGAAACAGGCTATACTGAGGTTTACGGTGGAGAATTTCAGAGAGGATCTTAGAAAGATGCTTGGCCTAAGTCTTTCTCAGGTGATGTTTACATGGAGCCAAGGTTTCGAAGAGTTTCTACGTGAGAGAAAGAGGAGAAGAAAAGTATTAGATCCTGAGACAATAGCATATTACAGAAACCTTTTTAAGAAACATCTTGAGGGTAAAACTCTTAGTGAGGATCTTATCAACTATGTGATTAATCATAAGAACAAATGGCTTAGAAACGTGTTCAGACACTATATTCAATATCTCTATTATCTTAGGAGAATATCACCCGAGACATATGGATGGGTAATGGAGATTGTTCCTAGTAGAAGCTATAAGATAGACGTAAGATCCTATCCAATCAATATTGAAGACCTTGTCAAGACTTTATCCGTCTTGAGAGATAATCATGAGCTTTATTATTTGGTCTATAGACTTATGCTTGAGGGAGGCCTCAGATTATCACACGCTATACACATTATTGAGAGCTTTAATCCTGATGAGGTTATTGAGATAAACGGTTTGGATATAGAGATGTCTAGACTTGTGTGTTTCAAGGATAAAGGCTTCTGTAGATATTACGTGGGTCTTAGAGAGAGTGTTAAACCTTGTGAATGGGCTTATTTCTCATTAGATACTCTGAGGCTGCTTGAGGAATATGCGGGCAATAGTGTTAGTAGAAGAGCATTGACAAAATATGTTAAAAGACGCAATCTGTTGCTACCTAAATATGTTAGAAAGATCTCTTGGAGACTGATGATTAAGGTCATGTCTAGAGAAGTGGCCAGATTTATACAAAGCAGATTTGGTGAGCTTAAGATTTCTGAGGCCAGATATGAAGATCTTCTTGGCGAAGCGGATGAAGGTTATCTGAAGTACATGGACTACGTAAATAGAAACCTAACGCTATTAAACGCATCTTTGTAAGATCTCAAGATAAAAAACATTTTTTCTGAAAACGTAACATGTTGCAGGGATGAGACATGTTTTGCACATATGATGAGTATAGAGTCTCATACGGTCTCTTAGCGATCTTAGGTATTTTAACTGGTGTGACAGACGCTTCTATAGATGATTTTACTGTGAAAGCTTTTGTATGGGCAGGCTTTATAATGTTGTTCTTAGGGATAATATCTTACGAGTTTATTGTGATGCCCACTCCCCCGAGGCCCAGGCTTCAGGCTTTTCTTTTCGTCATATTCGGCTATATGGGCTTCTTAAGCTATCATCACTTCACATGGTATGTCTTGGCGATGTTGTTAGGCAAATTTAGTGAAGGCCCTCTGTGGCTTATGCCTCACCTCTATGTGGATCTCCTCACATACACCATCGTCATGTTCAGCTTCATGGGCATATACAGTTTCTATCTCTATTATATCAGCTATTTCGACTGCTCTTATTAAAATCTCGCTCTTCAGAGCGGAGAGAGGTTATAACGTTTAACTCAGCTTGTTAGAATTAATGTCTTTATCCTAGTAATCGGTTTCTTTAGCTATTCTAAGGAGGTCGTCAACGCTTAACTTCAACCCGTCTGCATAGAAAACTTTATAGTTCTTCCCTTTGAACTTTCCGTTTTTCCACGTCTCTTCAAGAACTCTGAACCTTTCTATAAACTCTGGATAATATCTTGCCACTTTGATTAAATGCTCAAGTTTCGTGAAGGCTCCACAAAAACATTCGCCACTAAATCCGATGAGTCTATAGACTGGATTCACATATAGTTTGTTTTCATTGATATATCTTTTAACATCTTCATCACTCCAGTTTATGATAGGATCTACATAAAATATATCAACATCTTTATATTTTCTATAGAAAAAACCTTTCATTTTAGCTCTTCTCAAAGACTCACTTCTTCTGAGACCTGTAGTAAAAAGCACTCTCTGTTTACCAAGACTTGTAACATAATTAAGTAATGGCATCAGCTTTAAATATCTACAACACCACCGTATCTTAGGTGTCGGCATGCCGTTTTTAGAGGCGATCTCAAAGAAACTTTTGTTAGGTGATAAAATTTTTAATCTCCACCCATAAAGATTTGAAACCTCTTCAACATATCTTCTCACATCAGGCAATCCTATGCCTGTATCAACAAAAACAACTTCAATCAATATCTCAACTCCTCTCAAAAGATCATGAGTTAAATAAGTGGCGACAAGACTATCTATACCACCACTAAAACTACATAACACATGTTCAATCTTGTTCTCCTTAATAAATTCACGTAGATCTACAGGAGGCGGAGGATAAAAAATCATAAAGACCTCCCGTTAATTTAAGATAATTTTATTTAAAAAGATTTAAAAAATGCAGAGGCAAATATCAGCTTAATTTAGATTATGAGCTTTGATTAAATTAATACTTATCTTTGATATTGATCACCTTAATCAATTCTTGTTGACTTAGCCTGTGTAGGGCGTCACGTAGCTTGGCTATATGTTTCGATGTATCGCTTTTCTCGAATTCTCTTATCATTTTTTCGACATTACCAATGATTATTAACATCCTTCTATGGCGCGAATACTGAATGTTTAAAAGCTCAGGTGTCTGAAAATAAATTGTTTCCTCCTCTCCCATATATTCTTTACCCATAGCAACGATCACTACATCAGCTTCAGAGCCTAAAGCAGAGTGAATCGTTGAAACTTTTAAACGTCTGTTAACTTCATCACCTAATATATCTCCTGCAAGCCTCCTTAAACCCATCTTTATTTGCGTCTTCATTTCTAAATAAGGTGTTAACACTTCTATGCTTATATGACTTAACGTAGAAGTTGCAATATATGTTGCGATCTCATATGCTAATTCAGCTCTGAATATATCTAATTCTTCAAGTTCAGGAGGTCTTCTTCCTGTGCGAGGCACATAAGCAAATCCTTTATCTTTTAAGTAAATTATAGGTATCTGAGAGTCCAGAGCATCGTCAAAAACTTTAGCAACTTCTTTCCTTAGCCTCTTAGATCGTTCCAAAACTTTTGATCTAAGAGAAGGTTCATCCCTTTTAATACCTTTAAGCCTCTTCCTAAAGTCTTCAACGCCCTCTAGCATGAAATTATAAAAAGGTATACTTACGAGTAGCTCAGTCGGTTTAGGAATTCTATATGTATTATTTAAAAAGAAATATTCTATGCCTATTGAAGGAGCGTATTTATTTGCTAATTCAAATATCTTTGCAGGATCCTCTTTTATAGCAACTCTTTCATCTCTCGGTATAGACTGTATTAATACACGACTCACAATAAGTAGCTCAAATTTCTCTTTTCCTGAATACTCCCTGATAATGGCCTGCATAGGATCTCCAATTACGCTAAACGAATTAAACCACTCTATAGCCCTTTCTCTAATCGCACTACTCATAGCCATAGCAATGCTTATAAACGGTTGATGAAGAGGTGTTGTACTTGCTTCATCAACCATTATATGGATTCTTTTCTTTGACTTTAACAGGCGCATTAATGCACCTGGCTGATATGGTGTCGTAAACACGTATTTGACATCTTCATTAAGAGGTAAGGCTATAAATCTTGATCCGTAGACTCTAATAAACTTGTTTATATCTTTTTCATCAATCTCTTTATTGAGCAATAAGGCTAAAGTTCTTATGGCACACTCAGCTACAAGTCTATTTGTAGGTGCTATATAAAGTATGACTTCGTCTTTATCTAATTCATCAAAGATTTTATTATGAGTTAAGCTAAATATTACAGTTTTTCCTGTACCTGGAGGTCCTACACCTAAACTCATACCGCCATGTCTAACAACTTTGACAACATTGTTAAAGCCTTGAGCTTGTGAATCATCCAATTGTATATTTTTTATAGCATCCTTAAGCCTCTCAGCCTCCTTGAGGAGATCATATAATGTAATAGCTAACATTAAAATTGCACCCTTCTTTCAAAGACTTTTAATAGCGTGGTATACAAAGGGGTCTCTTCTATAAGCCTCTCCCTTCCTTCGTCAGCTTTATGCACCACTTTCTCAAGAATTTTAACGTCTCTTTCGATATCTTGGCTAGGTAAGTTATAATCTTTAGCAAGTTCTGCACTTTTTTCTTTAATTTGGGCAATAAATCTATGTAATGCATCAATAGCTCTAAGCTCCATTAACGTGAGATTTGCATTAGCTTCAAACAATAATAGCTTTGCCTTATAATTGTTGTCCCTAAAGATCTTAATGTAACGTTTAAATAGTTCAAAGGTATGGTAAAGATAAGATGACGGATTATAAAGATAATAGGTAATAATATTTTCCTCAATATCACAATCTCTAACCATGAGGAATGTATTTATTGTAAGAAGCGGCGTTAAGAGCTGAGGCGTCACAATGTATGCGACGACAGACGATCTTTTAATAGTTCCTGCCAAACCTTTATCTCTTTCAATATCTCTAAGCTCTCTTTTAATTATTATATCCCCTTCTTCAGTCTCCACGCCGCTATTCAAATCTATAATGTCAAAACGTAATTTATCCAGTTCTTTGCCTCCCCTAAGAACCTTCACATAGAACACGACGCTTGATCCTCTTTCTACACGTACTGTTTCCCCAGCTATATCAACTTTAAATCCCTTACACGACTTCTCAACGTCGCTGTCAAATATCCATTTTAAACCCATTTTCCTAAATAATATATCCATTGCTCTGTAACTCACTAGAGAACGTTCTTTTTCTTCAAATACTTTATATCTAAGTTTCCACATAATGATATCAAATTCCTCCTTTTCTTTACGCCCGAAATAGAATTTACACGGCCCGTTTTCGCCAACAAATGAACAAAATGGTTTGCCTTTCTTTGTTTTACAAGGCCACCTACTTTGATTTATTGGCTTGCCGCAACGAAGAAGCCTACATGGGGTGTAATTAAACGCATAATACCCTTCTATAGTTCTACAATGTTCTAAACTTTTCCTGATCTCCTCTAAGCTCTGACCTCTAACCTCCGCTAGTAAATTGTCTGTATTCGTTAATTGTAAAGTTAGGTGCTCAGCCGCTGTAATAACTCTCTTAAGCATTCTATAGAGTTTTGACAATCTCTTAGCAAAGTCAATGGATGTGCCATTCCTATACATCAATGGATGTGGTGGAAAGCTTTTGCTAGTGGTAATGATGATAGGAATAATTCTGAGCTTTGACTCGATGTTAGCTCGAGCTTTTCTCACTAAATCTGTAAGTTTATCATTCAGCTCCTTTACTTCGACAAATTCTTCAGAACTTGATCTGTACCTCTTTAATTTATTAACATTCTCAATAATTTTGGCAATTTCTCTAGCAACTTTTATATCCGTACCTAGTATAGCTTCAAAAACATTCTTTAATCCTCTAATTCCTAGTCTTCTCGCCTCCATGATCGAATAAGCTACTACCTGTGCTATATCTACGTCGCTCCACCCACTTCCCTCACCAGTACGACTTTTCCATTCAACGACTACAGCTTTCTTCCTATTTAAGTCCTCAAGTATAAGATCTGGTACGCCATACATGTGATCATCAAAATCTATAAATTCCTGTTCGGTTAATGGAAATAATTTTGGATCTATAAGCTTTTTATAATAATATAGACGTGAGAGAGCTTCAAGGAGTTGTTGCATCATATTATACGCATCTGTCTTTACTCCTATCTCTTCACCGAGAATATTTATAGCTTCATCAATAGTTCGCCTAAGTATCTCATTATTTTTAATAACATCTTCCAATGAATATTGGGAGAAAAGATTTTGAGATACTAAAGACAAAATTCTGTGTAAGGCTCTACCCTTGCTAGGAATGCTCCCTTCAATAACTTCAAAGACTCCCATCTTCTCAATCATTCTAGCATAGTAGGCACAGAAACCGGCGGCATACGCAATGCTACGAACTCTTGCAGCATGACATGTATATCTAAGAACCTCTTCTACCAGATCTTTGCACTTTGAAGTATCTAAATTACCATGTAATAAACTCTCGATATATTTCTGTAGCAATGGTGATAGAGATTGTCTAAATGACATTTACAAACACACCTATTGACTCACATATTACCTCACATTTAAGTTTTTACTAAAAATTAATAAATTAATAAAAATTAATAAACATTTATATTATAATTCTCTAAGCCTCTAATTAATAAAGACGCTAAGTGGTAAAACGGCTAAAAATAGCTGGATCAGATATATAGCCACGCTAATGTCTAACTAACTTAATAAGGGGACATTCTACTCTAGATTTCTCGGCAGATGCAGGAGGGATCTTCCTTTGCTCTCTTTTATTCGATATAATATGTGTGTCCATATTTGCTGAAGACTTCGTGAAGAATTTCTCTAATAACCCCCAGTTTATATTTATATGAGTCAAAATCGTTAATTTTTCACATATTGCACAGAGAACTATAAACAACGCTGGCTCAACATCTGGATATCTCTCTTTAAATTCTTCATAAAAATCTTCAAGGTGCTTAATAAAACATTCAGACGGTGTTTCTAAGCTTGAGAACTAAGTCTCAGCCTTGATATCACCATGATATTTGTCAAAGCCATCAATCAGACTTAATATAAACTCTTTAATACTCATGTTTTTAGACTCTGCCATAGATCTTATCATCTCATATCTATCTCTCTCGAGATAAAACGATACTCTAGGATGTTCTTTAAGCCATCTGTCTCTATAAGTCTCTTTCTTAGATTTTCGCTTTGTCATATTCACACCAATATTGGCCCAATATCAGCCTGATGTTAACACCAATATTAAGAGAGGTCTGAAAAGCTAATATATGCGAATCTCAATCTGTTGAAAACAAAATCTTTGACTGTAAAGTTGCGATAAAAACTATTGCAACTACAAGCCTTCTCTTGTCTATAGACAAATTTTTTGACAAATTATTGACAAGCGGATAGACAAATGAATACATTTTGTATTTATTTGTCAATGATCTATTATTAACAAAATTTTGACATATGAAACTGTTTTATTTGTCAATCCATTTGTCTATGATATGTCTATTGACAAATGAATACAAAAAGATCTTTTTGTTAATTGACAAGAGATTGACAAATTACAGGCAAATGAAAGACAAAAATTCTGGTCTCTCAAGATTTTCATCTGAGAATCATCTGGCTAGTTAGTCATCAGATGATTCTTAAGCGAAAATTTGGCGACTCATCAAATTCTCACCTGAGAATCTTTTTGTTCATCATTTGCCTATGATATGAATATTATAGACATCATAATAGACACCCGATAGACACCGACGAGAGGAAAACTTATATACTAGAGACACTAGTAAGAAAAACATCTAATTTACTAGAGATGCTAGTAAGCATATCCTCAATCTTACTAGCAAAACTAGTATATACTAGTGTCGCTAGTAAGAGCAAATAATAGACAAAAACTATTGTATATAACCTGCCTCTTGTCTTGAGAAAGATCATAATGTTCTTAAGTACCCCACCTGATAAAGATCTGAGAGTAAGAGATTCTTTATAAATAAGAAAAACTAAGATTCTTTCGAGATATTCGGAAAAATACCTGATAAACTAGGTAACTGATGTAGAAATGCCCAGATCAGTCAAGCATATCAATGCTATTAAAAAATCAAGAGAATAATTAAAGAAAGCATAATAAAAAAGGTTTAAAAATAAAATTCTCGCAAAAAGTTTCTGTTTTAATTTAGTTTTTATAACAAAATTCTTTTAGCTAGTGAGGTTAGCTTTTAATACTCTAAGAGCATTTTCATAGGCTATTTTTCTTAAATCGTTATCGCTTAGTCCCTTTTCTTTAAGCCTTTCTATGAGAACTTGTATTTTATCTATGGATTCCAAGTCTTTTGGAGACGGTAAACCTGCAAGCCCGTGAAAATCTGTACCTATAGCAATTATGTCAGATCCGAACTTCTCATAGATATAGATGAAGTGTTGAACTAGATCGTCTAATGTAGGCTTTGGTTTATTCGCTATGAGCGGGCCTATAACTGAAAGTCCAATCACTCCTCTATTTTTATGCAAAGCTTCGAGAACTTCATCGTCTACATTTCTAGGCGTATTTACAAATTTACGTATATTAGCATGACTTATTATAACAGGTTTCGAGGAGGTTTCTATCGTCTCAAGAGCTGTTCTCTTACTCGCATGAGCAACATCAACTATTATACCTATTTTGTTTGCGGTCTTTACAAGTTCTTCTCCCTCCGGTGTCAGTCCATAGTCTTTTCTAGACATACAACCAGATCCATATTTATTGTTGTAATTCCAAGTGATCCCAATACTTCTTAAGCCTAATTTCTTTAGAAGAACAAGATCATATGGATCGTCTAAGGCTTCAGCACCTTCTAGATGTAGTAGAAGCCCTATTTTATTTTCGCTAACTAATACTTTCTCTACGTCTCCGATGTTGTCTATTACTGTCAGCTCAGAGTACGTTTCAGCAAGCCTATAGTAAATGGAGAAATGTTCTAAGATGTAGGACTGCGGTACTCTAAAACTTATAGCAGGGAACCACATACCATATAATCTCTCAAGTCTGGCTGACTCCTCGGGTCGGAAAGTTTCAACAGCTGGAAATATCGCTGCAAAAATTAGTTTCACATTCCCACGAATATACTTCGGTATATCAGCATCGCGTCCATCAATATCAGACTTTAAATCACCCAAAGGCTCCCCACCACCATGGGTGAGGAAATACCATGATATATCCTCGTGAAGGTCTATAATAGGTATCTTCAAAAACTACCGCCTCATATAATAATGTAATAAAGAAATATAATAAGTTTTTATCCTAAAATTAAATTTGTCACTAGCATCATTTTGTTTAAAACATCTTAATTAATTATCATCATCTCTGCACTTGGCTTTCCCATCTGTAAAGATGTCTATAACATTTTGCCTATCTGTAAAACGCTTCGAAGAAGCTCTTTTTCTTCACAGGGAATATGAGGAAATGATCTGATTGAGCAACTGCTATATTTATGCTCCATGCTATCTGCATTACTTCTCTAGTAAACTCACAAGTTTTTACCCAACATGGAAAATTGCTGTTATACTTCCACTTTCTGTTATCCGCAATCTATAAGCTCATTAAAACTCGATGCTCTAATTATCAGCATAACTGGTCTAAATCCCTTTTCACGCGCTATTTTGAGCTAGAGTTGTTTCTGATGCCGTAGATCAAAATTCTTTTTTGAACCCTTCCCAGGAGTTTAAGCTCTTTTTTGTCAATATATATTTTAGCCTTCGTTAAATGCTCTCTCGATCATATTTAGTTTTCCAATTATTGCAGATCCTTCTCTGCCTTAGGAGCAACCAATATCCTACTCTAATTAGCTTCGCTCTTTCTATTAACTTTAAAACTTTTCGTAAGCATCTCTAATCATTATTAAAAACTGTAAGTATCTCAGGAGAGGAAATATATCCGAAGATGTAGCGAAAGATTATAAGATGTAATAAAAATAAAAAATAAATTAAAAGTTTCAGAACATCTTTTGCTATAGACGTTCAAAGCTCAAATTTTGTTATGAACTCTTATATAATAAATCGTAGTATTCACCTAATAAGTTTCTAGCGATCTTTTCATATCCTATCTTCTTAGCTCTACGAGAGGTAAACGGATAAATAATGATCCCTAACACTACCCATGATATTAATATTAAATACTCATAGGGCCATACAAGGCTTATTTCTGTTCCCGGAATTAGAGTAAGTATTATTAGTGATGCTGTTCCTATAATGGCAATTCCGCCTATAATATATGGTGCTGGAGCCTTGAAGTATCTTGGCAACTTAGATTCAGGATACCTCCTCCTAGTCAGGATTAATGATAAAGCAGCTATTAACCAATATGTTCCTATCGAGACGCCACCTACATCTAAGAACCATATCATTGCTCTTCTTCCTAAAAGTCCCAGGATAGTTGATACTATTAAGACAAACACTAGAGCATTCGTAGGAGTTCCATACCTCGGGTGAATACGTTCAAAGAGTTCTGGTAATAGACCTGCCCTAGCTAAGGCGAAAACTGTTCGAGACATTGACATCATGCCCGGTATCCAGGAAGTTATCATGCCTAAGACCGATGCTAACCAGACAATAAGACCGAGTGCTAGATGTATTCTTGCCATCTCATCTATGAGTCCTCTAGACGCTACTTTGACGGCTTCCTGCCACGGCATGACAATGGCTCCGCTAACCATCATTAATATATAGAAGGCTCCCGCAATGAGAGCACTACTTGCTATGAGATAGCCAAAAATCCTGGGTCTAACTCTTGTCTCTTCAGCCACTGTAGCTAAAAGCTCAGCACCTGTTATATAAGTTATGGACATAAGTGCAAACCTTGCAGAATTCAGCAGAGGATTCGCACCCTCAGGAAATGGAGGGAAGAAATTCGAGACAGAACCTTTAATGAAAGCCGTCACAGCTATAATAACACCGCATATCATAAGAAGTACAAACATGTAGAACTGAGCTCTAGCAGCGATCTTAACACCAATATAATTTAATATAAATGCTACAATATTCATGAATATTCCAATTAATAATGCCGGAAGATATACAGGCCATCCGGCCACTTCATATATTGGTATAGTGTGCAACTGAGGTATTATGAAACTTAATAAGAAACCAAATGCTGCTACGTAGAATGAGCAAGTTGCAACTAACCAGGCTAAGATGTACATCCACCCAACTATGAAAGATCCTGTAAGTCCTAACGTTGGAAATACGAATGCCACCTCACCACCCTCCCTACTTATGGTGCTACCCATTTCGGCAAAACATAGAGCTACCAGAAATGCTAGGGCTGTTGATATAGCAAATCCGTAAACAGTAGCGCCAGGTCCATACGCCTCGTAAAATGCGGTGTTTAAGTAAGCCCAGCTACTACCTATAACACCGGCGACTCCTAAAGCGAGAAGCTCATGCCACTCAAGAACTCTTTTTAACGACATCTTCTCACCTCTTACGTAGTTAAACCTAATAACTTCGCTGCTGTTAATGCTAAAACTTTAGTGCCATTCAATAAATCTTTGATCTCTATATATTCGTCTACCACATGCGCCAAAGCTGCTCTTCCTGGACCATAGATCACGGTTGATTCTATTCCTGCATTTTTAATAAAGAATCTGTTGTCATCTGTTGCCGCGTCTAATACCTTCTGCGGTATAACTCTTAATACCTCCCTCAAGGATTCCTCGAGGATTTTGACCAACGGCTGATCCTCTGGGACTAGAATAGCGTCGCTAAAGTATGTCTCTTCTATATCATATTTGAACAGTGGATCTACTTTCCTCATAGCTTCAAGTAGTTCTATAAATTCCCTTCTAACTTCTTCAGCGGTTTCTTCGGGAATAAATCTGCGATCTATTTCTAAGGTACACTTTTCAGGTACAACATTTACCTTAACGCCACAGTTTATCACTCCTAAACTTATTGATGATATTCTGGCTGATTCAGGATAAATATTATATTTACTTACTCTCCCATTAAGTCTTGGTATTAAGAAGTGCTCCATTAAATGTATAAAATTAGCTGCTTTATATGCTGCATTAATACCTAATTGTGCGTATGCACCATGAGCTTGTTTACCATATATGTTTATTTTCCACCATATAGCACCTCTATTACCTATACATATTTTATCAACGTCCATAGGTTCTGTGACTATTACATAATCCACTTTGTTTTTACTTACATAACCTTGCTCAATTATGTAGTATGTTCCAGCATTTTTTATCCCAGCAGTTTCTTCATCAACAACAAAGCTGAATTCAACAGTGCCCTTAAGCTTAAATCCTGCTCTACGTATGGCCTCTATAGCATATACCATAGCCGCTAATCCGCTTTTCATATCTGATGCACCGCGTCCATAAATTCTGCCATCCTTTATTATTCCTTCATAGGGAGGGACACTCCAACCGCTACCGGCAGGAACAACATCAACATGACCATTAAAATGGAGTACCGGTTTCTTCTCAATACCAGGAAGTCTAGCTAATACATTGACCCTCTTATACTTAGGATCTGCAAAAGGAACTAGCTCAGGAAATCTTTCTGAAGGTACTTCGATAAGCTCAATATCATAACCCAAGCTACTTAATTTATTGTCTAAAAACTTAGCTATTTCAGGGTAGTTAAGCCCAGGCGGATTTTCAGTGGGTATTTTTATAAGACTACGAAGAAAGTCTATTATTTCATTCTCTAAATTATCTACCTCATTAAGAATCTTATCTCTCCAATACAAAGAAGAGGCACCTCTCACAGAAAATAAGTGGTTTAGACAATATATATATTTTAAGTTTATTACAATTAAACAATGTTCAAAATAAGCTATTGTTAAGTTAAATCTTTATGCTTCTGCCATACTTTCTGCTTTCTTTAATGAGAATTTTAAAATTTTTACATTAAATAATAATAAAGATCCCTGATATTAGATTAAATATTTGTTGTTAGAAATGACATTATCTAGTTTAAGATTTTTCAATATTACTACTATTCAGATTAAATTATTAAACATTACTTGATCTTTTTAAATGTTTATTAATCATCTATGCATATGTCTAGGTCTTGTCTTGCATAGGCTATGTTTTTTGTCTATTCATTTTGTATAAGTCTTTCAGGAAATGACTACATATATCAAGAAGGAATACCGGTGTGAAAGGGCATTACTAGTTAAGATATAGAAATTAACGATGATCGTTTCTATTATTTTCAACGAGATCTTCCCGCGTTAGTATCAATCTCTAACTGTATCTATAGCGAAATCTTTTATAACTTCTGCTCTGCTCATTCGAGTAAGATCTCTCTTGTATGCTGGTCATATTATCCATATATATCTTTAATATGATTCCTTCTGATAACGTCTAAACGTTTTTTGAAATAGTATATTATCTATTTAATTTGTATAACTCTTTGGAGTAATATGAGAGAAGAAAATATAACAATTTTAAAGGATCAAGCATTTAAAATAGTGGAGCAAGAGATAGATAAGGTTAAAAAATTTCTTATCGATATAATATCTATACCTACTGTATCACCTGAAGGCCAAAATTATTTAGAATTATCAAAGACTGTTGTAGAGTTTTTAGCATCTTATGGGATTTCTTCTGAAATACATCAGATCCCATTAGAATATACAGATCCTAAGCTTCCTGAAGAAGGCAGAGGCAAACCTCGATATATTGTTATTAGTAGAATCGGTAGACCTGAGAATACTCTTATACATTTCAATGGTCATTATGATGTTGTTGCAGGAGGCTCTGGATGGACCGCCACAGATCCTTTCAAACCTAAGATGATCAATGATAAAATCTTCGGTCGCGGTGCTTGTGATATGAAAGGAGGTATAGCATCTATACTACTCTCTATGATAGCTCTCCAGAGATTTGTAGACACCTTAGAGTATGGCATAGAAACCTTTTTGGTTCCTGATGAAGAGATTGGTGGCGAGACAGGAACACAGTATATAGTAGAGAATAATATGACAAGAGGTAAATATGTTATAATAGCAGAACCTACAGGTCTCGATAAAATTTATATTGGCATGAAAGGACGAATAAGAGCACTTGTGATCGTGAGAGGTAAATCAGCTCATGGAGCCTCACCATGGCTAGGGATTAACGCATTTGAAAAAGCTACTAGACTTGCTGTAAAAATGTTTGATGAATTAGTGCCCATGATAGAAGCTAAGAAGAGTAGATATAAATATGATTTTCCAGAGGCTTCAAAGGCTACATTAATGATAGGAGGTTTAGTTAAGGGAGGAAATAAAATAAATCAAGTACCAGATGAAATTATATTCAGCCTTGATAGAAGACTTATAGTAGAAGAAAATGTCAATGAAGCATGGAGTGAGATCGAGAACTACGTGAGGAAAGCGGCTAAAGATATGAATATAAATGTTGATCTAAAATTATTATTGGCACAAGATCCTATTATAGCTAAGGAAAATTCAAAAATATTTGTCATAATAGATGCTTCAGCCGAGGAAATTATAGGAAGAAAACCTGAGAAAATAGTATGTTTTAATGGTTTAGATATGATATATTATCTACAGCGAGGTTATGAGGCTGCTACATACGGTCCTGAATGTTACGGCCCCCATGCACCTGATGAATATATTGAAATATCAGAGATCATAAAAGCATCAAAAATATACATAAATATTATACTAAAGCTTAAAGAAAGTAAAGTTTAGATATATAAAACTTGTCATTTTTTCGTAAGGTATTAACATGAGATCATTCTCTTTAATATGTTACTCCGTAAACTGATCCACGTTCGACCACGACGGTTTTTGAAGACCCTTCTCTAGTTATTCTACAATCATTTCTTATAGGAAGAATTTATACTAACGACATCGGATCAGCCATTTAACACAAAAACTCTCTGTAAATAAATTTATCTACAAACTACTAATGCTCGAGATTATTATCTTGTTAAAGATTTTAACATAACGAGAGTGGGAATATCGAAGATGTTCTTAACAGCTGTTTCTATAAAGCATTAAGAATGAATCCTTAGGTATTACGTTAAAGAGTTTTATGAATAGATCTATTGTAAATATTCTACTTTCAGATAAACTTAAAGATATTTCAAGTAGTTAGTTAGATTTTTTGGCCTTTTGTTCGAGATATCTCTTAATCCGTTCAATTGCCTCCTTTAATGAGAGATCCTCATCTTTAAGACGTTTTGCGAACTCCTCAAGCCATAGGCCCCAGGGTACACCTCTATTAGCGAATTGTCTATTATAGAAATAGATCGCTGAAAATATGGATCGAAGAATTGGTCTAAGATCTTTCGGCCAGCCGAGAAGCTCATCTCTAAGCCACGAGTTGAAGTTGTATTTGTATCTTCTCATTCCTTGCCAATACATCTCGCCGAATTCAATAGCGTCACATCTGATCCTGATATACGCATATTCAGGTCTGCTTAGACTACGAAGAAATCTCTGAAGATCCTTCGGGAGGCTTTCAAAACCTTTCTCAAGCCCAGTATTGTGTCGAGCCATTTTCTCGGGGTTGCAAACTTCTTTTTTCAACTCCTCACGCTTCTCAGCATCTTCTGTAAGAAATTTTATGATCACATACATCGACATGGTTGTTTTAGCAGCATGGATCAGATGTGCCAGCCTCTGCCCACTCAGCTCCTCACTCCAAGCTTCAACACGAGTAAAACTAGCATCTCCTATCTTCTTGAGATATACTCTCAGGCGCATAAGATAATCAGAGAGCAAGATCATTTTAACATCTTTTAAATGTATGCCCGGCAGATCTATGTTGAGCTCAGGGGGTCTCACGATATGGAAATCACGAGGGGTAATTAGTCTACCTGTCAAAGCTGTAAAAATGCCAGGCAGAAAATATTCCGCAAATGCTATGAACTCGCAGAAAGTTAGAGGATTATTAGAAGCTTTAAGAAAGATCTGCCCACCGCTTCTATCATTAAACAGAAAGGTTAGCTTTCTACCAGACCACTCCAGCCTGCAGACCAGTTGCCTAGACTCCTCAACATATCTACAGCGGGCACGCTTGCCAAGAACCTCCTCCACACTACTCCTAAGAACAGCAAAATCAAACTTCAACTGAATGTTGTGCAGACGCACAACATCAGAACAGAGAATAGATCCAGAACTGCCAGGCGAACCCTCATAGCCACGACTCTTTCATCTGCCGAAACATCACCATTGTTAGCCTCACCCGACAAACCCTCTTCAATCTCCACCCCTTCATCGGCTGAATGTACATAAGAAGAGTCATGGGAGAAATTTGTCTGAGAATTTATATGTTCTTTATCAAATTTACCAATTTTTACAACAGAGTTAGTAGTAGTAATCATATTACTGTTTGCGATCTTTTTTACGGCAAATATATTTTCAACAAGCTTTTGCGCAACTCTTAATGTCTTCTCTTTATCAAAAGATCTATTGAATAACTCCTTCAGATACTTAATGATCCAAAGACCAACAAAAGCCGTCTGATTGATATCTGTCTCTTGAAGTCTCATCATATATATCAAGATCTTGGCCTCGCTTTGTTCAAGAGATCAAGATCTTTAGATCGAATCTTTTCACAAGATCAATTAAAGTTCTTTCACTTACGACAGCTTTCTTGCCTTGACAGTCAATTATATAAACATTCTCGGATCTCTTTGCGGTACACATGTTAAGAAAGTTTCTAAGAACCTCCACAGGATCATATCTTTCGGAACAGCTCATTTCAATATTTAACAAAAGTCTTTTAAGAACTTGATTCGCAGATGGAAGTTGCCACTGATCTCTAAGAAACTCGATCTTTTCGTAAACGTCGTCCGAAACCTTAATGACTCTTTTCAACACCATGCTGATACTCCTCTCCAACTCTCGCGGATCTTTCTTGTCTCTCGTACTTTGTTATATCTTCAGGAAGCTCGATGAAAACCTTAACGGGTATGTTTCTCTCCCAGAGATACTGCCAGATATCATTCCGAGTTGTGGGAAGATTCAGAACGAAGCGTGGTTTGCCCGGACCATAATCCTTCGAGGCTCACACAACTCTCCTCTCACCAATATCAATGATTCCGCCTTTCTTTAATATGAGCTCATAGATTCCTACCATATGATCACCATATTACTTGTAGGTTGCGACGGATATAGGTGTTGTTCATTGTCATAGTGATAGTGACACCTCATGGCTGAGCTAATGAGATAATAATATCTATTTCCTAAATATTTAACTCAGGGATGACTGTGCAGGATTTTACAATAAGCATTAAGAAAGCAGATAATGAAGCAAAGAGACTTCTTCAACCATGTATAGATTTGATCTATGGAGGAGATTATTACAGAATAACGCTGAGCAAAGTCGTTGAGAGCTATCTTGAGGGAAGATATACACATTGTCGTGAGATTGGGAGAGAAACAAATATACATCCTAACCTCGTTAATGAAGCTTTAAAGATGCTTGAAAGATGCGGATATGTAGAAGCACTTGAACACGAAGCTGCGCCTAAGAAGGGGGTGAGAAAGCCTTATAAGCCTTCGCCTCTAGGAGTAGTTATGTACGCCATCCTCACCTTACCTCATATTAAAGGGCGAGAGACCGGCGGAGAGAGGAAGAATGCTAAAGAGAACTATGCATATGCGGTAGCCTGTTGGCTTGCGGAAGACTTTGTCCCACTCCTTAAAGATATATATCTGCAAGCATACTCTCAGAAGCCGAGTCGCCAAGCTGAAATTGAAAAAGGTTATAAGACGGCGTTACATGCTATAGACTTACTGTGCATGCGAGCAGGAGAGATTAGAGGAAATCCCACAGGTTATGGAGATCTAGTGAAAGATCTAGATAAAACACTTCTCTTCCTCAATCTGGTGAAAGAGATGCCGCCTCCATGGTGTTTATCATCTGTGGTCAACGTGGTTAAAAAACTTCGAGAAGAAGAAATCCGCGAAGTAGTAAATGTTTGTCTCGAGGAGGTGTATTACTTAGAAGGCATCCTAAATTCTCTTAAAACCTTATTGCGACTCGACCATAGTTCACGACAAGAGCATTCAAGGTCATTAATTACAACATAAGTAAGCTAAAGTTCATGCTTTCATGTATCGATCGTGAACTGATTCTCATCAGAGTCAGGCCTCCGGAGCCGGAGATCCCGGGTTCAAATCCCGGCGGGCCCGCTTTTTTCTTAGATAGATATATATCTTATTTTCAATAATCTAGAGACTTATTCGCCTTAAGTCTTTTATGATAAGAGAATTGAACAAACCTAATGAGTTCTACAGGATCTTTCTTTCTGATC
>Ga0080004_1120640_pt1 | contig 17994 bp, 12 predicted proteins | sample WasSprMetagenome_FD_69207 | JGI IMG/M metagenome (GOLD analysis project Ga0080004, IMG submission 69207) | Sulfidic aquatic microbial communities from Washburn Spring, Yellowstone National Park, USA - WS (SPADES assembly) (version 2) | ecosystem: Environmental > Aquatic > Thermal springs > Hot...
AGATTTTTCTATCACTGAACAAAGAATATAGCTGGCCTATGCTTACCTTCAATTTGTATGTCACCTAAGTATTGTTCGAGGGTAAGCATGGGCCTATAAGCCTTAAGTTGACAGTCTCTTTTAATATTTCGTAAACTTTTTTATAGTCTATGTCTAGAGTATACTAAACACCTCCTCCAAAGTAAGTCTTTGCATGAACTAATACTGAATACTTTGCGATTTTCCTTAAGCTTTCGTATGTATCTTCTATGAAGTTATAGCAGGAGCTCCAAAATAATATGCTAGCTCTAAGGATTTTTTGTTTTTCTCAATTTCTTTTTCTCTAACCTCTTTACCCTGAAGAAATAAAGTTTTGATGGGTAGTGATACAATAAATATCAAGGTTTTATAAGTTGTTTTATGCTCTATTAACTTAAGGTTTTTTCTAGTCATGAAGTCTTAAAGGATAGAGCTAAAATCTTCGACGACTATTTTCCTTGTAGCAAGAAAGTTTGCAGACTGGATCATGTTTGGAGATGGCTTAACTTGTTTCGTTTGTTTAATCAAGAAGTAAATTAACGTAATTCAAAAGATTTAGAGGAGCGACACTAGCATGGAGCTTAAGTCAATAGAGAAAACCTTTGCAAGAAAAGTTTATAAATTCTTAACATGTAAAAAATGTATAGGGCGATTGAATTACGAAGGCAGCTGTGGTTGAAAACCCAGGGGTTGTGAATGTAAGAGAAGTACCTAAGCCAGAGCTTGAAGGCGATTACGACATACTCGTTAGAATCCGTAAGGCTTCCATCTGCAGACATCCGGACTACGAGTTAAGCAAGGGACTTCGGCCTCCTGTGAAGGGAGATTGGCAACCTACAAACTACCCTTTCATACTAGGACACGAGTTCAGCGGAGAAATAGTTGAGATGGGTTCAAAGGTTAAAGAAATATACCCGGAGCTGAAAGTTGGAGATAGGGTATGCGAGTGGAGTTGGTGCGACGGGTTTGCAGAGTTCGTTAAGATAAACGTGCTGCAAATACCTGCTATAGCCTCGCTTCCTGAGAACGTCTCAGATGAAGAAGGTGCTGTTCTCGAGCTGGCAGGAGGGTCAACTATACGCTTCGCATGGGCTACCGTGAGACCTCTCGACAAGGTACTTGTGCTTGGTTGCGGACCGGCAGGTCTAAGCATTATACAACATGCCAAGAATTTTGGAGCCGATGTAGTAGTTGGTACAGATATATATGAGAATAGGATTAAATTGGCTAGGAAGGTTGGAGCCGACGCTGCATACAACGCATCTGAGTATGACCCTGATGAGCTAGGCAAGTTGATAAAGAAAGAGTTTGGTGAGATGGATCTTATCTTTGATACTGCTGGGGTGAGCAATGCTGTCTTTACTGGTACAGAGGCTTTAAAGTCTGGAGGTCCATTCTACATATTCGCTCACGTATCAGAGCAAGTGAAGATCCCATACCTCAGAGTGGCTACAAAGCTTGGTCACTTCGGTCCTCCATCAAACTGGCCTGATCTTGCTAAAGGGAGGAGGCTGATGAAACTTGCCGTGAAGTGGGTGTCCGAAGGTAAACTAGACGTTAAGAGTATGATCACCCACCACTTCCCGCTGGACAAGGTAGCTGAGGCTCTCAGCCTCAATTGGGAGAGCCTCAAGACTATATTAAGGTAGTGATAGACATAGTCTAAGATATAGGTGGGCGAGTATGGGTGAGATAAAGCTAGCTATATCAGGTCAGCAACTCGGAGGGTTCGGTAAATCACTTAGAGAGGTACTTTCAGTGCTTAAGAGTTTCTCAGTTTCATGGGTTGAGCTCTGGACATTCAACCTAGTAGGGGGATTTCAAGGTAGGAAATGTAACGAGGATGACTTAAAGAAAACAAAGGAGGTCCTCGATGAGTATGGTATAGGCGTGGCCTGCGTCACCAACGGAGATGCCTTCGCGAAAGAGATGGCTGAATAGCCAGATAGATACGCAGAATCGATGAGGGAGACCATTAGAGTTGCTAAAGAGCTTAGTGAACCTTTCGTGAACTGCTACGCATACTACTTCGCACTTGGACATGATGCAGATATTAAGTCTCTCGTCAAGGTTATGAAACCTATAGTAGACTACGCAGAGGAGATGGAGATCACAGTTGTTTTGGAGAACGAGGCTCACGACGCTTCTGGAACTCCTGAAGGTATGCTTAAGATCCTTAAGGCTTTGAACTCCGACCACTTTAGAACAAACTTCGACGCAACCAATTACTATCATGCAAATATCGAACCATTTCCATATGCGTACGAGCTACTTAAAGATTACATAGCCTACATCCACCTGAAAAACGGATGCAGGTTCATACAAGGGATACATCCAGACTATGCTAAAGGTGCACCCTTCGCCCCGCCGAACACATCAAGCTACATATTCTACACGCCACTACCGTACGGTGCTGTGAATATAGAAGGGCTAATCACTCGCCTAAAGGATGATGGATATGAGGGGTTCTGTACACTTGAGCCTCACGTGCATACACTGGACAAGCTTATGGAGTACTACAAGGTTGAAGTAGCATATCTGAAACAGAAAAATATCCTATAGCACTCTCTTCTTTCTAGCAGATGAACATTATGGTAGGATACATTTTTGTTAGTGCTTTAATTTTCTATAAACTTCCTGTTCACTCTTGGGTATGCAGTCGAGCTTAAGATCCTTGGCTTAGTTTTTAAACTCAGCTCTTAAGCTTTAAGGGTTGATAGAGACGCTTTCTGAAGTTCATAGGGTTTCTAAGTTACTGTTTGGAAGTGCGTTTAGGAACTTAGTGGAAGGGTACATCAAGCCCAATAAACAGAAGCAAAAGGTTCAGGAGATTGATGGTATGCTGGAACCTAACAACAAAACTATTTTATAATTTTATAATACCCCTATATTTACAACCTACCTAAGGAGGCCAAGCTTAAGCTGCCACGTCCGCTTTTGTATTATCCGTAGCTACATCCAGGTCTTACTTCTTTCAACGAAACTTTAATAGCGTTCAAGCTTTTTCTATAACTTAGGGCTGTCCAGGTAAAAGGGCTTAGAGAACTAACGAAAGGTTGATTTTCTGCTTCTTGAAATTTATTTTAAAGAACATAAGAAAGGTGATCCTTGGCCTAAAAACATTAAGTTAACAGAGCATCCTAAGTCCAAAGGAAAACTTTTTAAGCACAACTTTATAATATTTGTTGGTGCATGAAAATGAGCTCATCTTCAGCGGAGACAGAAATTAAATCAAAATCAGGGTTAACAAAAATGTCCATATTGGCTATTATATTTGGTGGTGTAGCCCTATTACCAGTTTCCATCTTCATTTCACTTGCAGCAGGTGTTCAGTTGTCTGGGGCTTCAGTGTACATTGTAGTACTTCTCTTCAGCGAGTTAGGTAATCTTATGAACTATAAGTTTACAAAACAAGAAGTATTTATTATATACGCTATGCTTGGAGTTGCTATGGCCGGTCTGGTAGGAGCTTATAATCCGATTGTAATGTTAGTCTTTAGGGCTTACTTTATTAATTATCCGGGAACTCTAGCTTTTAAAGATCCGATTTCAGGTAAAAGTCTTCCACTTACGATACCAGCATGGTGGGCTCCACCATATGGATCTGAAGCTTATCACGTAAGATCATTGTTTCAACCGCAATGGGTCTTACCTATAATACTGTTTATTTTGTCGACAATTACTTGGATATTGCAAGAAGTTGCATTGACTCTCATTTGTACTTATCTGTACGTCGAAGAAGAGAAACTTCCATTTCCATTCGCGCAAGTTGACGCACAAGTAATTACGGTTTTAACAGAAGCTGAACCTAGAGCGTTGAACTACTTCACAATGACGGCACTAGTTAGTATGGTATATGCATTCATCTTATACGGTTTACCGCTGTTGTCAGGTGGAAGTTTTTCACCTATTCCAATTCCATGGATAGATTTAACATCTGGCTTTTTTGGGATAGAAAATTTATTACCAGGTGCATTCTTTGCTCTTGCTACCGACTTACTCTCATGGGTCACAGGATTTATTATACCACCTTACATAACAGCCTACATGGTTATAGGTTCTTTAGCAACGTGGGTATTTGGTAATTATCTAGCACGTACAACTTTTGCTCCACTGTTTCCAGATTGGGCCGCTGAGTGGAGACGGGGAATGGCAGCAAACATCGTTCTCCAGAGATCTTCACTTCGAGTCTGGATAGTTCCACAGATAATGTTCACTATAGCTGTTTCCATAATATTGTTTGTGAAAGGATACAAATATTATATCAATGCTTTTAAGTCGATGATGAAACTTTCGCCAATGACAAAAAGAGAAGGTTATGTTAGTCTTTCTACGATTCTTGGGTTGTATTTCTTTGGTTCCGTTGCCAGCATAGCAATATTTCATTATCTCGTGCCAGACTTTCCATTATGGGTTGCTGCTGTTGTAAGTATAGGTCTTTCTTTTATAAACGCGATAGTTACTACAAGAGGCATTGGTGAAACAGGATTTGGGATATCGCTTCCTTATGTTTGGTTAGGTACAATCTTAATGAGTGGTTACAAAGGTATAAGTCCGTGGCTCGCTTCACCTAACATATGTGGTTACTCTACTCCAAGCTGGACTTCTATGCTTAAAGTAGCTAAGCTAACCGATACTAAAACCACAGATTTCTTTAGGGCTTACATCATTGCTTCTTTTGTCTTCATAGTAATGAGTTTTGTATATGTTGAGTTCTTCTGGAGAATAGCTCCCATGCCATCACAACAATATCCATATATAAGTATAAATTGGCCTATTAGCGCCTTAAGTAGCGCTATGTGGATGTCTGGACAAATTAAGCTCAACTTTAATGTTGCTATTTACTCCTTTGTGATGCTACTTATTGTTGGTGTAATAGGCGAACTTCTTAGTAAGTTCACCCCTATTCCATTTTCGATAATAGGATTAGGAACAGGATTAGTTATGCTTCCTGCTTATTCTATACCTTTTCTCCTTGGAAGTATCTTCGGAAACTATGTACTTCGTAAATATTTTGGAGATCAATGGTGGTCACAATATAAGTTTATTATAGTTGCTGGCGTTGCGGTTGGGAGCGGTGTTGTAATAGCCATATCTGCAACGATCGTCATGATCATGAAAGCAACATGGATATTGCCATGGTAGAGAACTAACGAAAGGAATTTAGATAACACGAACTGAACACATGCACGTTAGTATTGATATGTGCAAATTAATATTTCAGTTTTTGTTGTGTAGGTAAAAAAAGGAAGGTAGTAATGGAAGCTAAGGCTTCTTGCTGAAGCAGATGGATTCAGAAAATTTTCTTATTCTTTACTGTCAGAAATAACCTCCGTTTAGTAAAAAGGAATTCAGTTAAGCTTAAAAATAGTCATGTAGATAAAGGGGAATAGGAGAATGCTTAAGGTTCTTAGAGAAATTAAAAAAATCTTGTAGGAATAATCCTACTGTTTACACTGATAGAGGACCATGGTACAATTGGCCGATGAAGTTCCTTAAGATAAGGCATAGGAGAAAGACTTTTGGGATAAGGAATTCAATTGAACAGGGTTCTCTGAACTAAAGAGAATGATAAGACAGTTCAACGTTTGCTTTCCAAATGAGAACTTAGGTTCTCATATAGGAACCTAAGGTTCCTATTCAGAAAGATGGATAGTATCGTGGGTGGCCTTAAGTTGACAGTCTCATTTGCACTGAGAGAAAGATTTAAATATTGCGCTAGAGCATTTTACTATACACGGAGGTGTGAAACGATACGAAGAGTTTGAACTTAAAGTATGCGGATCTAGTTGTTGTCTATGAAAAAGATCAAGAATGGACTTATCAGTATGCCGCCAAAGAGTTTGCTCGTTACGTTAAAGAGATTACTGGAAAAGAAATTAAAGTTATATCTTCTGACTCGGAGGAAATTAGCAAGTATAAAAATCTCGTACTCGTAGGTGATGAAACAACCAATCTTCTTGTAAGAAGCCTAATAAAAAACAAAAACTTAAGACCTTTAAAAGTACATTACGGAACTGAAAACTTTATTATAAGAAGTCTAAGTGAAGGTGATAAAAATTATCTTATACTGGCGGGGGGTACAGGTAGAAGCACACTTTATGCAGTTTATGATTACTTTGAGCGTTTCTGTAATGTAGGCTATTTCTGGGATGGTGATAAGGTACCTAAAGCCGATGAAATTCCCTTTTTTGATATAGATGTTTACGAAGAACCAACCTTTAAATGGAGAAGCATACGCTACTTTGGTCATTGGGGGCTTAAGCGGTTTCATTCTAAGGCTTGGGGCCCTGAGGATTGGTATAAAGAGATGGACTGGCTTGTAAAGAATAAATTCAATATGTTTCACATTGAGGGAGGAATGCCTCAAGACGATTTACTTCAACTTACCTTTCCAGAAGTGGAATATCCGCCACCGGGAATCTCAAAGTACGATGTAGTTTATGGATATCCTGGATTAAAAGTTGAAGATAGAGAGGTTTCTCAGAACTACTTTCCTGGTACTTGGGTTGTACCTCTTCAATATGGAAGAAGACTTCGCCAAGACGTTATCAGGTATGCAAGGGAAAGAGGTCTCGTGTATGTAAACGAGGCAGGAGCATCTACATGGGTACCTGCAGAGTACGCAGAAAAACATCCTGAACAGCATTTTGTTCAAGACAAAAAACAGTATCTCTCCATTGTAGTAGATCCCTATTACAACGACGGATGGGAATTTGTGAGAAAGATGATAAAGAAAAGTATTGAACTATATGGTACAGATCACATTTACTGCGGGTTGCCAATCTTAGGCGAAGTTAACTATGGTGCTGAGAGAGGCTATGATGTCTTACAATTTAAGAAACTTACTTTAAAGATGCTAGATAAGATAATACACGAAATAGATCCTGTTGGAATTTTCAACCTTCAAGGTTGGGATTTCGGATGTGATACTTGGGGGCCACGTACAGAAGATATTCGCGAAGCTGTTCAACTTCTATCTCCTGAATTTTCTTATATTGAAGACCTATGGTGTGATTATGCGGCTCGAGAAACCTACAAGGAATGGGGTTTCTTTGATGGGAGGCCTTGGGGCATGGTTACTCTTCACTCACTTACAATGGCTGATGAACTGCATGGAGATCGTGCTTTCATAATAGATCGGGTTAAGAATACATTGTCGAATCCAAATTCTGGTAAGTTTATCGGTTTAGGTTTCTTACCCGAACTCCAACATCATGATACTATGTACGCTCAACTTATAGCCAAACTAGCATGGAATCCCAAAGACATATCGTTAGATCGTTTTCTTGAGGATTACACATTGAAACGGTATGGTCGTGAAGCTTATACCAACATGATTAAAAGCATGAGAGAACTCTGCGAAGCTACAAAACAATATCAATGGGGTCGTGAAGGTGAGTGGTGTTGGGGAGAACACAGACGGTATTATTGTACGTTGTTTGAAGGACAACTATTTCACAGTCCATATAGCGTAGATAGAGTAAGTCGTATTGATAAGGTTGCTGAAAGAGGCTCTAAACATTTCAAAGAATCGCTGAAGTACGCTTTGCTTGAAGAAGAGCGACTTAAAAATGATAAAATGTACGAAACTGATGTAGTGGATATAGCTCGTTCTCTTCTTTCAGATCTAATAGGAATTCATCTCGGAAGATGTTATTTAGCATACGAAGGTGCAACGATTATGTTTAGTAAAGGTCAGGAAGCTAGTATTCTAGTTGATGCATTTGAGTACGAAGCTAAACTCGTAAGAGAGCTCATTAAGATGCTAGAAGACCTTCTTTCAACTCGAGAAGACTTTCACTTACAGAAAACTATAGATGATGTTATGAAGGTTGAGGGTGTTAATCCTGTAGCACCATACATTATAAAGTCAAATCAGGAAACTCCCTATAATCGTAGCCAAGTTTATGAACTTGTTAGTAAGGTGTACAAGAAAGATGTTGATGCATACCTAGACCTTTTGAGAACGCACTTAAAAGCCAAAGATGCAGAATTCGTTTCTGTGAATGACCCTGAATTCAAAGCGAAACTAAACCAACATCATCGTGAATTCTTAGAACAACCCCTCACTGTTGATAAGACCTTTAAAGGAACACCTTTAGACGCTGTTCGAAACGTTTATCAGATCGCAGAAAAGATTATTCCTCCTGTAACGATTGACCTTAAAATGGCACCACTGTCTGGTAGACGTAGTCAAGAGGAAGCAGTAGTTGTAGTTACAATAGAAAGCACAGACCCTGACTTTAGCGGCTCAGTTATGTTAGTTAATCCGATGACAGGCTTTGTTTCACCGCCAAAGAAGTTTAAGATGGATCTAAGTCTTGGACGATGGCAGACGGTTCTCTCTTTTGATATTAAAGTAGGTGCAGGTAGGAACCTCTTATTTGCTATCGTAAGTTATAGTGATAGCAGAAAGGTATTAAGAACTGAAGTAATAGAAGTGTAAAAGGGCGTACGAATTGGTGAACGAGATCTCATCATGGGAGTTTGAGGAGAGAGTTAGAAGAATTCAAAGGGAACTAGACTCTAGGGGATTAGATGCTGTTGTTGTTCACTCAAACGAGGCAGATTTCGCCAACGTAAGATACTTGTCCGATTACTGGCCAGCATTTGAGTCCGCCGGAGTTGTTGTTCCCAGAGATGGTGAGCCAATATTGTTGGTAGGTCCAGAAAGTGAGACCTATGCAGAAGACAGGAGTAAAATCAAAAAGATAATGAAGCTTCTCGAATATCGTGAGTCTGCTGAGCCGGAATACCCAGGCGTTAAAGTGTATAGTTTTAAAGATGTTTTCGAAGAAGCGTTAGGAGGGCGTAAGCCGAGAAAGATCGGTATTGTGGGCTATGCTATTATGCCACTACCTGTTTACGAGAGTTTAAGAAAAGCGTTGCCAGAAGCTGAAATAGTGAAGGCTGATGATATTTTAAGAAATATGCGAATGATAAAGAGTGAAAATGAGATACTACTACTTAAAGAAGCTTCAAGGATCGCCGAGATCGCTATGGAGAATGTTTTAGAAAGGATAAAGCCTGGAATGACGGAGCTTCAAGTAGTTGGAATAGCTCAAGAGGCCATGTATGAGAATGGTGCCGAATATGAGGGTCATCCATTATATGTGCTTTCCGGTAGGAATTCTAGGCATGCTATATCAAGGCCAACACATAAGAGGCTTAAAGAGGATGAACTTATCCAGCTGAACATAGGAGCAAGAGCGGCAGGCTATTCATCCAGCATAGGGAGACCTGTATTTTTCGGAAAAATGAGTGGAGATTTGAGAAAGCTTGTGGAAGCGGGACTTGAACTTCATAGGGAGACAAAAGAGCTTATGAAGGAGGAAGTCATGGCAAGTGAAGTTGTAAAGGCATTTCTTAAATCTGCTGAAAAGAAGAGCGTTATCAAAAACGTCTTATATGGCCCATGTCACGGTATAGGTTTAATGGAGGTGGAGCCGCCATGGATGGAGTTGACATCAGAATATCTCCTTAGAGAGAATATGGTTTTTCAAGTGGATACGTTTCTCTGCACGGAAGAATATGGACTTAGATGGGAAGATGCTGTAAGAGTGACTAAGAGTGGAGTTGAAAGATTCTGCACTAGATGGGAGGAAATTCTAGAGCTTGCCTATTAATTTTTTGGAGGTGAAAAATGAGCGATAGAATTATTGTTGTTTTCGGTTTCGATGTAGAGACCGATATCGGAAGTTGGACTCCATATTATAGAGGGGTTTCAGAAGGTATGCCGAAAATCCTAGACCTGTTATCTAGGAAAAAGATAAAAGCCACATTTTTCTTCACCGGAGAGGCTGCTAAGAAACATCCAGACATCATTAGGAACGTGACTGAAGAAGGACATGAAGTTGGCTGTCACTCCTTATTTCACGAGACTATTGGAAATGAGCTTTTTCCAATTCCCGGAGTCAAACCATTACTTCCGGAAGAAGTGCCTTTTAGATTGAAGAAGGCTACAGAAATTGTTGAAAAGGTCCTCGGAGATAAAGTTGTCTCATTTAGAGCTCCTAGGCTTTGGGGGAGCACAGTTATGGTTCGAAGTTTGGAAGACTTAGGCTATAAAGCTGACGTTTCCTACCCGCTCTATTTCTACGAAGAACGTCTCATACCATATCATCCTAATAGAGACGATTGGACTAAAGAGGGTAATATGAAGATATTAGAGATACCGAACTTCGCCGATATGTCGATTGAGAGTAGGGATCAGTATGGTAGAGATAGGGATCAGTGGCCGAAATTTAGGACAGAGGGTGCTGAAAAGCTCATGATTCATATAAGAAACCACGTGAAGTATGTGAGAGATAAGGGACTTCCAGTGGTTTTATGCTTCTACTTCCATCCATGGGAGTTTGTTGAAATGCCTAAGGGACCAATTAAAGTTAGTCCAGAAGGTAGTGTCTTACCGGAAGAGTATCTGATTAAAAACTGCGGAGACTATGCATTGACGCAACTTGAAAAATTGGTCGATTATTTGAAGTCTATGGAGGCTGTATTCGTAGAAGCTCGAGAGCTGGCAGAGAAGTGGGATTCAATAAAATCAAACCTGAGGAGATCATGACAGAAGGGTTTGACGGTGATTTGGTAAAATGTCCTCGGAAGTTGTTTTAGAAAATAGGTATTTGAAGTGAGTGATTGACGAAAAAGGATTCTCTAAACTTTTCATAGATAAAATGACTGGACGAAACTATTTAGATGTTGGAGCTTTCAATCCGTTTATGGAAATTGTGAAAAACGGTAAGAGCTATAATCCCTCTCTAGTCAAAATGGAGAAGGGTGAGCTAAAAATACTATTTGACTATGTAAAGATTGAATGCTCCTTAAAGGTTGAGGTGTTTGAAGAGTATATAGTCTTTGAATTATCTTCAATAAGCGATCAGAATATTGATGAATTAACAATATGCAGAATACCTCTAAATATCAAGGAAAACGTTGGCAGATTGTTAAACATAGGGTGGAATGATGAATTCGCCATAAGCATATTGGCTTTAAACCTTCAAGCACGCTCATACGGGGCATCAGATGAAAAAGCCATACTGGTGGCTAAATGTTATCCAAGATATGGGCTTCTAGGAACCAGAGTAGCGATCGTTGGGGTGCCATCTAACATTGTGAAAGAGACGATTAGAAGAATCCAGTTGAGGGAGGGATTGCCAAGCCCAACTTTGGCTGAAATTTGGGATAAAATATCTCCTGAAGTTAAAAAGTCCTATTTGTTCATTGACGTTACCGAGCAGAACGTAGACGAAGTTATAGAGTACGCTAAGAAGGGTGGTTTCAGCTACGTTATGATGTATGACTCTTCGTGGTCTACGAGTTGCGGAAGCTACCCGATAAACTTGAAAAACTATCCAAGTGGCTTAGAAGGTATCAAAAGGGTTGTTAAGAAAATGCACGACGCTGGGTTGAAGGTCGGTCTCCACTTTCTAACGACATGTATTACTAAGAACGACCCATATGCGACACCGACTCCAGATAAACGGTTATTGAAAGACGGATCATTCACATTAGTCTATACGATAGATGAATCTAGTACATTCATCCCGACGGCAGAGCCTCCTAAAGGTGTTCCCACAAAACCTCAACCTTACTATGTTGGTGGTGGTAATGATATTCAGATAGACGATGAAATAATTACTTATAGCGGTGTCTCTCTACAGCCTCCTTATGAGTTTGCAGGATGCGTTAGAGGAGCTAGGGGTACTAAACCAGCGAAGCATGAGAAAGGAACTGCCGTGTATCACTTAGCCGAAATGTTCGGATTTTACATCGCTGATGCTGAAAGTTCTCTTCTAGATGAAATCGCTCAGCGTATAGCGGATATCGTGAATAACTGTAAGTTCGACATGGTATACTTCGATGGGGCCGAGGCAGCTTCTGCTCAAGGAGCATGGTGGTACTACATACCAAAGGTTCAGCTCGCCTTCTCCAGCAAATTCAAGAGGGAGGTTTTAATGCAAGGAGCAAGCTACACAGTTAGCATCTATCGTGGACAAGGCACCATGTTAAAGCCTACAGATGAGCAAATAGATCATTTTAACTGGCATATGTATTCAAGGGATGCCCAAACGGATTGTGTGTACAGAGGTGTTAAAGGGCATATAGATAGAGTCAAAATTCCAGGCGTGTTAAAGGTTCAGGCAAATCTAATGCCCGCTGAATTCGGCTGGTTTGGTATACATACTAAAACTCCTTACTCTCAAGCTACTCAACCCGATGAAATCGAGTATCTTTGTAACAAGTGCGTAGGTTATGATTCGCCACTTTCGATAGAGACTACGGTTCGGAATTTGAGAGAAAATGGCTGGACGCCGGAAGTGTTGTCCATAATTAAAAGCTACGAAGAATTAAGGCTTAGAAACATACTCTCGGAAGATGAGAGAAGAAAGTTGCGTGAACCTGGAGCTGAATTCAGGTTAGCTAAAGCCTCTGAAGACAGATGGATTATCCGTCCTGTAAAACACTTTGAACATTACGTACGGAGTATTAATGGAGTTGATAATAGATGGGCTATTTTTAATGAATTTGAAAAGCCTTCTTTTGAATTGAGGATACGGGCGTTACCATTATTGGCAGATTACGATGAGTCTGAAAACATATTTCTAGTAGACTTTGAAGAAGTGGAGCGGTTTACAGCTTCATCAACTATGGGCGTAAAATGTCGAATAAATAACTCAATGGAGAATATCAAAGTTGGAGCTATAAGCGGTAAAATTGTCGTTGAAAGCTTTCTAAAAGATGATTGTGGATGGTGTCAGTTTGAAAAACAGGTTAGCTTAAATCTATCTAATAATAGAGGAATCGGCTTCTGGGTTTACGGAGACAGTAAAGGTGAAATCTTAAATATTCAATTGAAAGGTATAGGTGGAATAGAGCCTGTATGTGACCACTATGCTATTATAGATTTCAACGGATGGAAGTACTTTGAAATACCTGAGCCTGAGGGAGAGCGTGTTTTTGAGTTCTTTAAATACACAGAGGACTATTACAGTCTAGCCACACATATCTTCGACTATTCGAGAGTCAAAGCTGTAGCTCTTAGGTTGATGAGGCTTCCTCCCAACAATGCAGTTACACTATACGTAAGTAATGTAAAAGCATTAAGAGAAAGAGCGCTCCCTTTAAGAGATCCGAGTATAACTATTAATGGAAAGACCTTAACTTTCAATACAGAATTACAACCAGACCAATACTTGGTATTTAAGCCTGAAGATGGCATTTGCAAATTATACTCTGCTAATGGCTTCGCATTAAGAGATGTGAAAGTAGAAGGTGAAATCCCAACTATCGAGAAGGGGGTTAACCAAGTAAGATTCAATTGTAAAACAGCATCAAACTTATCTCAAAAAGCTAAGGTTAAAATAACACTTATAGATAAAGAACTCATTGCAAAAACCTTGGGTACGTTATGATGCACGCTATCTATACGAAAACTAGAAACATTGAGGCTAGTCTTTCATACTTATCCTTCTAAACGATTTTAGCCATGCAAAGAACCTTTCAACTGCACTTCTAAAATGTTTGTAGGCTATTTCATAAAAACTATAAGGTCTTCCAATTTACGCTTAATTTTTATGCTTCCTAAAACTTCAATGAACTTTAATGAACTTTTTACTGTTATCTCCAGGATCAGTAGAATACTTAATGGTAGAGATTCAGCCGTAATGGCTACATGAATTTTATAATCTTTCCTAGAGACTGTCAACTTAAGACATTCAACTACGTTCATGGCTTCTAGTAAAACTAGATGTTCTCTAGAGAACTTCAGTTTCAATCCAAAAAAACAAAATTAATTACGATTTTCTTTTAAAAGTTGTCTTAAATAGAAAAATTTAAGAATAATAAATAAAGTTATCGTGCTAATTGTCACTAACTTAAACATTGTTCAACTTAAAAATAAGTCTTAAAGGATAGAACTGAAAACTTCGATGATTACTTTCCTTGCAGTAAGAAAGCTTGTAGACTTGATCACGTTTGGAGATGGCTTAATTTACTTCACTTGTTTAACCAAGAAGAAGTAATTAAAATAGTTCAAAAACTTAGGGGTGTAAGCACCTAAAGCCTACGAGTTAATGCTTAAACATCCAGAGGAAGTACTTAGTATTGTACTAAAATGGTCAAATTAAAAGGGTGATAGTAAAAGATATGCAAGCTGCGGTTGTCAAAAAGATCGGGGAAGTAGTTGTTGAGAGTGTACCAGTTCCAAGACCTAACAAGTATCAGGCTTTAGTCAAGATAGTATGTGGTGCAACCTGTAATAGTACAGATTACCGCATCGTTCATGGAAATCTTCCCTGGAAGATGGATTATCCATGTATTCTTGGACATGAAAGTGTTGGTCGTATCGTATCTTTAGGGTCTAAAGTTAAATGTTTCGAAATCGGTGAACTTGTACTCAGACCAACGGCGGTCTATCCAGATGAGAAGTTAGACGGCTACTACTCCGGCTGGGGTGGTTTCGCAGAATACGGTTTAGTAACAGATGTTAAAGCTATGATCGACGATGGAGTCGATAAGTCCACAATTAATTCTTACGCTTTCCTGCATCAAAAGGTTCCATCTGGAATGGATCCTGCAGACGCCGTCATTGCGATAACTCTGCGGGAAGTTATGAGCTGGGTTGACGCTTTAGGCATCTCTACTAGCTCAAGTGTACTGGTGATAGGTGACGGACCTGTAGGTCTTGCATACGTACAATGTGCTAAAATCCATGGTGCAAACCCAATAATTCTCGTAGGACATCGAAATGAAAGGCTTAAACTTGGTCAAGCCATAGGCGCAGACCATATAATCAATAGCCAATACATGGACTTCCTGGTCGAAGTGAAGAACATCATGGAGTCTGAAGGAGTTGACTTTCTAATTGATTGCACAGGTGATCAGTTGATTTTCAATATAGCATTAAAAGTATTAAAATCTAGTGGAAAGGCAGCAGCATATGGAACCCCCAAGGTTCCACCAACAGGACCAGTACCTAGTGACCCCCGCATTGTAAAGATAACAACTAATGAGCCTGGCGCTCATGATGAGATAATCCGCTTGATACTGGATGGAAAGATTAACCCAAAACATTTTTACTCGGAGCGTCTACCGTTATCCAGAATATCAGAAGCCATAGATAGAATTAGGAGAAAAAAAGTTCATACAAAAGTAATCATAGACATTGAAGAAGAACGATAATATGCATAAAGTATAGCTTAGTCTTTAAGATTTAACCTGTTACAAAATTCAGACTAAAATGTGTTTTATTTAGAGTTTATTATGAGTTTTATATGCCCGTTTATAGGAAAACAAAAGGAGGAATTGTTTAATATTTATTCTTCGAAGAATTTACTTATGTATATTCTATGTATTCCTTTAGAGAAAATGATCTCTCAAAAATTCTTCCATTATAAATCTGTGCTTCATATAGTACATTATGGCTGGGCTGTGTGTCAATCCCAGAGATCATAACAATAGCAAGTAAATTCTGCGCTTCAAAGCACAATACAACAATATACGAAGAAGTTTTCATAAACCTTGTAGGTATTACATGCTTCTTAATAGGCAACATGAACGTTCAATCGCAAAGCTATCTACCATGTAACCTTCAGAATCGAAAAGAAAGCGAACTATCATTTATCGTTAGAACAAAAGAGAAAACAACATTAAAGAAATTAAAGAAAAGATTAAAAGAATAAATGAAATTCATTTGGAGAAAGAAGCTTTCTTGACAAGAGAATGATTTTAGTGCTAGAAATGGTTTTTGAATTAGGGATTACTTTCAGATATTGAAGTAGTAGAAACGGAAAAAAGAGTACAAGGAGACGAACTTAGATTTTGCTATCAACATTTTATGGGAAGATACTAGTGTCTGTTGCGTAAATTCTTGCTTGTCTAGCTGAAGCTTCAGTCTCTACATCTTGACGTTTGTTTCAAATATTTTGAACATAAAAAGGCAATCCCTGGCCTAGAAAAAACCTTAAGTTAACAGAGCAAGATAGTACGCACCCTAAGCTTTATATAGTCTAAATTCGAACTTAAGACTTGTGAAAGTGGGTGACAGAGTAGAATATGATACCCGCTAAAAATTCAAACAAGATGAATTCTTCAAGAGAAACTAACGTTCTAAGAGATGTATTTGAATTTGAGGATGAATTTAAAGGATACTCACGAGAATGGATAAGTAAGTCGTGGACAACCTGTTCTTACCTTGGAGTAGATTTCTGTTTTGAGAACCTATATGAAAAAATAAAGAACATCGAGAACAATATCTCCTATTTAAATGGTTTCGGAAGCTTTTGGATGAGCGAAGGCTTCTTAGAAAATTTCATAAAACTAAAAGATTTCAAAGTTGTTTTGAACCCTACCGAAGAAGAAATACAAAAAGTTGCATCTCAATTTAACCTCGTTGCTCTTCTTGATAATAAGTCACCTGTTTTTCAGAAACTTAAGGAAAAGCATATACCGAAAGAACATTCTGAAAAAGAAATATTTCTGTTTCAATCTGAAGGTAGTACTTCTAATAAAATCTTTTTCGTAGTTGCAAAATCTGTCGAACAAGCTCAGAAGTTATTTAACATTATCAAGGAAAGTAAAAACCTTCTAAAAAATCATGAAATTCTGAAAGGTTGGCCTATGTGTACAAGCGGCAGGTACATGGTTACTCCATTACCAAGACACCCTGCAAAACTTATATCTAGTGCGTTAAGGTTAGGTTGCAGGTGGGCTTTCTTTATTGGTCCTAATGAAGACTTAGCAGTAAACGAACTATTACCAAAAATTAAAGAAGTTGGTTTAGATTTTGCAGTTCTTTCTGGACAATTTTCAGGCGACGGTAAAGCCCTTATGCTAGACTGGAGTGCTTATCCCGATCCTCAATCTTCTGATGCTGTAGAAGCATATAGAATGAAAAGCGAAAAAGGAGGCATGTTGTTTGGAGTATTTGGTAACCTTCTAGACTCAGATTTAGATGCTTTAAAGAATAACTTAGATGGTTATATCTTTCATGAAGGTAACAGTGAATATATAGAAGAAATGAAAATGCCATTCCTTGTCATACCTTACCATATCGAATGGGGAGAATTGCCTCCTTTGATGTGGTTGTTTGTAGACAAAGACAACTCACTTTCGCTTAAAGATAAAGTCAAAAAAGCGATTCTTGCAAACAAATCTGTTGGAATATTTGAAGATGGTAAAATTGTTGGATCTTCGTATTTAGTAAATATAATACGAATGCTCATCATGGATAAAGTTTACCTTCGTCATACTTTCGGAAGTAGTCTCTCGTTACTTACGACACTAGAAGGTAGTCAGTTAAAGATTTTGATAGAGAACAAAGGTGAAACCCCTATAGAAGGAGATCTTGAAGTAAGATCAACCTCTGGTATAACAGTATCTCAAGATAAATTAATCGTTTCCATTAAAGAGCACGAAGTTAAGGAAGTATCTCTAGCTGTTAAGGTTAATCATAGTATAAGCGGCTCTTATGGATTAATTCTAGTTAGTTTTTCCTCAAATGGTTATACACGTAATGACTTATGTTATATTGAGGTTCCTCCTTTCATTTCCACACTTCCCTTTCTAGTTTCAGATACTCAAAATCTAGAAGTGCCTGTTACGATTTGGAACAGTTCAGGAAATACTCAAATTGATCTTACTTTGAAAGTCATTTCACACGATAAAGAAGTTGCAAGAGAAACGAAGCAGGTTCAGATTGTTCCTTATGAAAAATGTAAGACTATAGTTCCAATTAGTCTAAGTTTAGGAGAGTATAATTTAGATTTTTCGTGCCTTTCACACAAAGCAACGTGCAAAGTCTTAGTACAGAGTTTTAATGGCAAAGCGTTTGCTTATTCTGATGATTTTGACAAAGATGGTCTTGAAGAAGCAATTCTCGAAAACGAGTTTGTTAGAGCTAAAGTTATTTCTCCAGGTGGAAGATTACTTGAGTATACTCTTAAGGGAGTAGAAGCAGAACTCCTCTTTAAG
>Ga0080004_1081471_pt1 | contig 17991 bp, 14 predicted proteins | sample WasSprMetagenome_FD_69207 | JGI IMG/M metagenome (GOLD analysis project Ga0080004, IMG submission 69207) | Sulfidic aquatic microbial communities from Washburn Spring, Yellowstone National Park, USA - WS (SPADES assembly) (version 2) | ecosystem: Environmental > Aquatic > Thermal springs > Hot...
GATTTTCATTGCTCTAACAGCCCATGGTATTACAAGTAAGTATGATGCTGCCGAAATAGCTGCGATGAGAATATTCATTACTAGGCCGGTCTCCGCTGCGCCGGGTCGCTGCCTAGCAATAAACCTCGTCACCCAGAATGGTATTATTGATGATGAGAGAGTAAAGTATGATAAAATATCATTTAGATTACTGTATATCCCATATTCTTCAAGCGTTATGCTCCTAGTAAGCATTAAAGTGAATAGCAATCCAGTTCCAACACTAAAAAGCCTAAAGAAGAAGAATACTAAACCTGAATACCTAAGTCTAATTTGTCCCTCAGTCAATATCTACATCATCCAACTTACATTATAGTCTAGGTAATGTGGATTTTTACTTAAATTGCATTAATAAAGTATAAATTAAATTTTTGTTATCTTATTTGAGAAAAGTGCTGAAATGTAAGGTGATCATCGTGCTAAATAGTTTTCCTAAAGCACCAGATAAGCATAAGCCTGGAAAACCACTAATTCCTAACGGTTTAGGCGTAATATATGTTCTGGCTTCAGTAATTTATTTGTTTATTCTTCATGGTCTTCAAACACATGATAGGCTTTCAGCTCTAACTTTAGCTTCCTGCATACTTTTCGGAGGTTTCATGGGTCTCCTAGATGATTGGATTGATATTAAGTGGAGATATAAAGCTTTCATGCCGCTTATAGCATCCTTACCTTTAACTGTTCTTCGTGAGGGGGAACCATTCATGAGCACATATTTCTGGGGAAAAGTGAATTTTGGGCTTTTCTATTATATTATAATAGTTCCATTACTCGTTACAATAACAACTAATGCTGTTAATCAACTTGGGGGGCTAAATGGGTTAGAAACAATCTGCCCATCAATAGTCTTAACAGGGCTAATGATAACATCGATACTTCATAAAAAAGAAGAGGCCTCTTTACTTTACGTACCGCTTTTGATTTCTTGGATCCTGGCATATTATAATTTCAGGGGGAAAATATTTGTTGGAAATACGGGATCATTTGCTTTTGGAGTGAGTTTAGCATCTTATACGATTATTGCGAATATAGAGCAAACTTTAGCGATATCCATCATTCCCTACATAGTTAACTCATCACTAATACTTATTAACGCCATACTTTTGAGACGTAGAGCTAGGCTTGAAATGGATGGATTAATACTTAAAGCAAGTCACAGAAGAAGTCTCTTAACTTTAATCGCCTACTACTATCCGACAACTGAACGTAAACTGGTTTTATTAGTATCTTCACTTTTTATTTTAACAACAACACTGGCTATACTCGCATCCCTATCTAGTTAGAGGCGAGGTTCATGAAAATATGGTATGATGCGTGTACAGGGAAGCATGTCAGATATGGCTCAGCGATAGTGAAACGCCTGAATGAAAAAGGATATGAAACTATATTTACTTTAAGAGAGCATCCAGATACAATCCCACTAGCAAAATATTTAGGCGTAAAATTTGAAGTTGTGGGAAAATATAATCCGAAATCTTACTTTACAAGACTCTATGAAAGCTTGAAGAGAGAATCAGGATTTTGTAGAATGTTTAGAGAGACAGCACCACACATAGCTATCTCTCACCAATCAGTAGAACAATGCCGTGTTGCCTTTGGACTCAGAATCCCAATAATTTCTACACACGACACACCACATGCTGAAGCGGTAAATCGCCTCACATTACCTCTCATTGATACGCTAGTTGTTTCGGAAGCTATACCAGATAGTCATCTAAGAGGATACCCGATAAAAAGAGTCATCAAATTTAAGGGGGTTGATGAAGTAGCATGGATTAAGGATTTTAAACCAAAACAAAAATTTGATTATGAACATCCATTCGTTGTGATAAGGCAATTAGAGACAAAAGCAACATATGCGGAGGGAAGAGAAGATATAACATTGAAGGTGGCGAAAAAGCTCTCAAAATACTATAAAGTTATTTTTCTTTCAAGGTATAAAAGAACTCCAATAAAAGGGCTCATCGTTCCTGAAGAATTTGTTGATTCTGCCAGCTTGGCGGCAGAAGCTGACGTCGTTATTAGTGTTGGTGGGACGATTTCAAGGGAGGCAGCGCTACAAGGAACCCCTAGCATAGTGATTCCAGCGTTAGGGAGAGCTGCTGTTAATGAGTATCTTAGCAAGAAAGGGTTTCCGATTTTTACTGTCGAGCCTACTAATTTAGTTGAGAGCGTTAGGTCCATGATTGGTAAAAAGTTTGATACAAAAGCTTTACTTTCTGAATTAGAAAACCCGGTAGATTTAATCGAAAAATTAGTGAAGTTATTTGAAGAAAACCATGTGAAAGAATAAGGAAAAAGCACTGTAGTGATTTAAGATGCAAGCTTAAATGTCGCCTCAGAACAATTAATGCCAAAGATGGCTAAAGCCGTTTTCTCCGAGGAAAGGACTTTAAGAAATTAAAGGCTGATGTCGAATGAAAGTAGGGCTAAAATAGTATTGGAGTGGAAAACAGAGATAGAAATGCATGGATGTTTTGAAATTGACGGTTAAAAAAAGCAATGTGGCGATCATTGTTCTCAACAAAGTTTACAACTGAAAGTCTCGCCTTTTAAGGTGGGGATGGAGAGGAAAAAGCTTATAAGGTAGTTTATAGTAGTTAGTTTTTAGTGGTCTCGTGGTCAAGTTGAGATGTGGTGGCCGTTGTAAACCTTAAGAAGAAGTATTCGACTTCCAAGGGGCTTACGCCGTTAGCCCCTGATTCCCTGTAACCCCACTCTTGAGGTAGCAGTGTTACCAATGAAGGAGTGGGTGAGGAGAAAGTCCCTGGATGCAGCAAATGAGCATGTATTAATGGGAATAAGCGTCTAGAGACAAAACGGGTATTATTGAAGAAAATAAATAAATTGAGGCATTAAATTCTAAAGGTTTAGTGAAGCTTAATTTGGGTGCTATGATATGAAGAGGGTAATGGTTACTGGTGCTGGGGGGCCAGCTTCAATTAATTTCATTGCGTCTCTTAAGATCGCTCCTGAAGACGTATATATAGTAGGTGTTGATGCAAATAAATTCAGGATTAATCTAGCTCCAGTAAATTCAAGGTTTATTGTTCCAAAGGCAACTGATGAAGGATACATTGACGCATTAAACGAGATTACTCGGAGGGAAAACATAGATTTCATTCATGCGCAACCAGATATAGAAGTGAAAATTTTATCTGAGAACCGGGAAAAAATTAACGCCAATCTATTTCTTCCCTCTAAAGAAACTGTTAGAATATGCCAAGATAAACTTGAGTCAGCCAGAATATGGCTTAAGAGTGGCGTTCCAGCTGCTAGAACAATTGAAATTAGGAGCGAAAAAGATGTTGAGAGGGCATTTGAGGAACTGGGCAGCCCCATATGGATTAGAGCTAGATATGGAGCTGGCGGTAGAGGAAGCACTCCAGCACATAATATTGAAACCGCCATTTCATGGATTAGATATTGGAGGGCGCGAGGAGAAGAATTACAATTTATTGCTCAAGAATACTTGAGTGGTAGAAACCTGGCTTTTCATAGCGTTTGGAAAGATGGTGATCTTATAGTTTCAATGGCTAGAGAGCGCATTGAATATATTTATCCAAACTTAGCGCCCTCAGGTGTGACTGGAACCCCTGCAGTTCAAAGAACAATACATGATAAAAGAGTTAATGAAGTTGCTGTTAAATCCATTTTAGCTATAGATCCTAATTTTAATGGCATAGCCTGTGTTGACTTAAAAGAAGATTCCAAAGGAATCCCTCATGTAACTGAAATCAACGCAGGCAGAATGTTTACAACATCATTCTTCTTCTCATATGCTAGTAAGGTAGTTTATGGGGATTACAGAGGAAATCTTCCATATATTTACTTAAAACTGGCTTATGGAGAAAATATTCCAAGTTTACCCAAGTTTGATATTTTGCCAGAAGGGATCTATTGGATTAGACATATTGATGCACCGGCAATCCTTATTAAAGATGATAAAATTTTAGGGAGTATGTACGAATGGAAAATGACATAAAACTTGTAATATTTGATTTAGACGGAACACTTATTCATCTACCAATAAACTATAGTAAATTAAAATGTGAGGTATCTCGAATTTTGGGTACTGAAAATATTAATTCAATCTTAGAAGCTCTTTCTAACGCCAAGGAAGATGATAAAAAGAGGATTTTTAGTGTTCTAGATAAATTTGAAAATGAAGCTCTCCGCGATATGAGGGAGGTTTCTGAGGGAATGAAAGTCTACAGAAGTTTCCGCAATAAACTTAAATGTCTTGTCACTCTGCAGGGCAGACAAGTTGTGGAAAAAGTTTTAAAGAAAACCGGCTTATCCTTCGATTATATTGTTACCAGAGAGGATGCTTTAGCGAGAAACGAGCAAATAAAAATCATTATTAAGAAATTTAAGTTGAATCCTGAAAGTATTCTCTTTGTTGGAGATAGAGAAAGTGATAAAAAAGCTGCTGAAATTGTTGGATGCAAATTCATGCTTATAACTGGAAACTTCACTATTCATGGCGATGATTGAGAGAAAATCTTTTTAAGTTTCTGGGCTCGAATGTTAATGGGGATTTGTCTAAGTTAGAGAAAAAAGTGTTTAAGGCGGATGAAGAAATACGGAATGAAATGTGATGGAGATTTTGGATGCATACGTTAATGTGGCGATTAACTCTAGTAAAAGTTTGAGGTGAGAATAACTTGAAGAAAATTATTATTAAAATTGAGACTGAAAATCCAGAAGGTGTTGAAAGTTACTTAAGGGAGGTCTTAAATGTTTTATCAAAAAATAATTTCTTTTCAATAAAAAAGTGGGAACTTTTAAAGGAAAATATTTGAAATAGCGTCACAGATAGTGTTCTCCCACAGCTTAATAGTAGATTTCCCTTTTCTTTATTTAAGAACTAAAATTGTGTGGAGAGCGCTGGTATGTGACAACTTAACATATAAGGGCTTTGCATGTTAAGTTGTCAGGTCCGCCGCTTATGGCAATAGCCTTATATTTTTCGACTTAATATGCACTTTAATGGTGTTATGGGATGAAAGGTGGGTGCCAAATCCTTAAGTAATTCATGTTATCCATCGATGTTATTTAGGTTTGCTTTATTAGCCACAATTTTATATTCAATTTTTGCATTTCTCATGGAGAGTGATATAAATGTTTAGAGAAGTCCAGCCAACAGCTGATTTCCCAAGGATTGAACATAAAATACTTAAGTTTTGGGCTGAGACAAATGCCTTCAAGAAACGTGTAGAGATGAATAAAGGTAAGAAACCTTATTCTTTCATAGATGGCCCAATAACTGCTAATAATCCAATGGGGGTTCACCACGCATGGGGGCGCACATATAAAGATCTATTCCAGAGATTTAGGGCTATGCAAGGCTATGAGCTACGCTATCAAAATGGCTTTGATTGTCAAGGGTTATGGGTTGAAGTTGAGGTTGAGAAGGAGCTGGGCTTCAAATCTAAAAGGGATATTGAAGCCTATGGAATAGCGGAGTTTGTTAAGAAATGTAAGCAGAGGGTTTTAAGGTACGCAGCTATACAGACGGAGCAATCGATACGCTTAGGCTATTGGATGGATTGGAACGACCCAAACATGCTACGTTACCTAGCCGACGCCCTGGAAAACCCGAATCAAATAATAACTATTCAAGGAGTTAACGGTCCAATTACCGATACGGTTGAAAGAATCGTTGGGCAATTAGGTTCGCCTGAAATTGGCGGTTCATATTTTACGTTTTCGGATGAGAACAACTATATGATATGGGCTTTACTCAAGAAATGCTATGAAAAGGGCTGGATATATAAGGGTAGAGATGTTATGCCATGGTGTCCAAGATGTTCAACAGCGCTTTCAGAGCATGAGATTGTCACTGAAGGTTATAGGGAGTTGACGCATCCGGGGCTAACAGTTAAGTTTCCGCTTAAAGGTAGAAGAAATGAGTTTCTCCTTGTATGGACGACAACTCCTTGGACGCTTACATCAAATGTTGCAGCAGCCGTGCGCTCAGACATATCCTACGTGAAAGTCAAGTATGGTGATGAATACTTTTATTTAGGTAAGCCAGCCTTGGAAAGAACTTTGCCGAAAGGGAGCTATGAGATTATAGAGGAGATTAAAGGCTATGAAATGGAGGGTTGGGCCTATGATGGCCCGTTTGATGATCTCCCCATTCAGAGGAATAGTGGTGCTGTTAATGCTCATAGAGTTATATTATGGAGTGAGGTTAGTGAGGAAGAGGGAACATGCATAGTTCATATAGCGCCGGGCTGCGGGAAGGAGGACTTTGATCTCGGAAAAACCTATAATCTGCCAACAATAGCGCCACTGGATGAGTATGGTGTCTTCATAGAGGGCTTCGGCAAATATACAGGTATGCATGTTTATGAGTCAGCTAAACCAATAATAGAGGATTTAAGAGAGAAAGGTTTACTCTTTAAAGTTGAGGATTATACCCACCGATACCCGGTCTGCTGGCGTTGCGGTAGCGAATTAGTTTTCCGCTTAGTTGATGAATGGTTTATATCAATGGGTGAGAAACTTGGCAAGCCTCTTGAAAAGATAAGTGATGAGGAGAAAGCCCGTAACCTTAGATACCAGATAATGGAGGTCGCTAAGAAAGTTCGTTGGATACCGGAATATGGGCTGCAGCATGAGTTGAATTGGTTAGAGAACATGGAGGACTGGATGATCTCAAAGAAGCGCTATTGGGGATTAGCCTTGCCAATATGGGAGTGCCAGAAGTGTGGAAGCTTTGAGGTTATAGGCGGCAGGGAGGAACTTAAATCTAGAGCTGTTAAGGGCTGGGAAGTTTTTGAGGGGCATACGCCGCATAGGCCATGGGTTGACGCTGTTAAAATAAGATGCTCAAAATGTGGAGAATTAATGTCACGTATACCGGATGTTGGAAATCCATGGCTCGACGCTGGCATAGTTGCATACTCAACAATACGCTACAGATATGACCGAGAATATTGGAGGAAGTGGTTCCCAGCAGAGTTTGTCTGCGAATCTCTTCCGGGGCAATTTAGAAACTGGTTTTATGCGATGCTTGCAATGAGCACAATAATGGAGGGTGAACCTCCCTTCAAAGTCTGCTTCGGTCACGGGCTTGTTCTAGACGAGCAGGGGCGTGAGATGCATAAGTCTTGGGGTAATGTAATATGGTTTGATGAGGCTGCTGAAACAATGGGCGCGGATGTCATGCGATGGATATACTGCACAGCTAAACCGGAGTCAAACCTCTTATTCGGCTATAGAAGGGCTGAAGAGGTGAAGAAGCGCTTTCTAATTCCGCTGTGGAATATATATAGCTTCTTTGTGACATATGCAAATTTGGACGAGTGGACGCCTAAAAACTCAGTATCATATGATTCACTTTCATTATTAGATAAGTGGCTCCTCTCTAAACTTAACATTCTGATTAAGAAGGTAACAGCATACCTTGAAGACTTTAACCCATATGATGCGGCGTTAGCGATTGAAAAATTTGTTGATGAACTCTCAACATGGTATATTAGGAGATCTAGGCGAAGGTTCTGGAAGAGCGAGCGGGACGAAGATAAAAATGCTGCTTACACAGCGCTCTACACCTGCCTAACAACTCTCATCAAGCTCCTGGCTCCGTTCATACCCTTCTTAACTGAAGAAATTTACCAAAATATTGTGCGAAGCGTTAATCCAGATGCTCCTGAAAGCGTCCACCATAATGATTGGCCAATAGTCGATGATAGGATGATTGATGAGGAATTGATGAGGGACATGGATGTAGTGATTAAAGTCTGCAGTTTAGGCCGTGCTGCGCGTAATAAGGCTGGAATTAAACTGCGCCAACCAATTATGGAGGCTAAGGTTGTGGCTGATAAGGATGTTATTGGGAGAGTGGAGAGACTTAAGTATTTGGTTGTGGATGAACTTAACGTTAAGAGCCTAATACTAACTACTGATAAAAGCGAATTAATAGACTACGTTGTTAAACCAATCCCGGAAATTCTCGGTAAAAAGTATGGTAAATTGTTCCCGAAGATTCAGAGCGCAATTGCTGGAATGAAAGTTCATGAAGTTGTTAACGCCATGAAGGAATTTGGCTGCTTAACTGTGAATGTTGATGATCAAACGATAAGGATACTCCCTGATGAAATAAAAATTTCTGAGGTTCCTAAGAGCGGGTATATTCTGTGTGAGGAGGATAATATAATTGTGGGCATAAATACGATTATACCTCAAAGCCTCAGATTAGAGGGACTTGCCCGCGATATAGTTAGGCGAATACAGAACCAGAGGAAGGAAGCTGGATTCAATATAGCTGATCAAATAGAAATATATTACGAGGCTGGTCCAATTCTGACGGAAACCTTCAAAAACTTTGAGGAATATATAGCGGCTGAAACCCTTTCGGTGATGATAAGAAATGGGAGCCCACGTGGAGAAGCTCATTTCGCGACGTATAATTTGGCTGGGGAAACGTTGAAAATATGGCTTAGAAAAGCTGGAACTTAACATGGAACCAGGGCGTGTCCAACTTATTCGTAGATCCATCCCACCACTATTTTTAGGCAGCATATTATGATTCTTAGGGTTGTTTTGCTGTTTTTCTCTTTTTCGCCCCCTGAACTCTACTGTTAATGCTCCGAACATTCCCTCCCCAACACATCTATAAGCATATAATGGTTCATTTGCTCCATCTTGCTCCGTATCCTCCTGGGTTGGTTAAGCCCCTCCTCACCAATGGAACGTATCTTTTGAGGCCATTATGTTCAGTAATAGTTTAGCGTCGAATGCCCCTGTCACCAAGCATAAACATTTTAGATACGAATAATAAACTCCAATTCGGAACCTGTTAGCTTGGCGTGTACTGGAAATAGTATGCTGCCCCTCACATTAATGAATAGCTCACGCAACCCTTCAATCAGTCGGTTACCTTTGTTGAATCTACAACTGAATATTCATATTCTATGTGTCTGAGTATTCTGAAGAGCTTCCTTAAAACCTCATCAACAATATTCATCATGCCTAATTTTCCAGCGTAGATTTAATTTTCTATCATCGTGGAGTTTGATGGATAAGCCCTCAGCACACCTCAAACTCGCCTTAAAAATCTCCTTCAAAACTAAAGCCTCCACATACAATCTCAGAAGCCTCTCAACCTCCTCCCACAAAACTTTAAATCAAAACCATAAAATCAAAGACATAATCTAAAGCAGCCATTAAAAGCCTAAAATCATAAACCCTAACATCCCCACCTACAAAGCATAAAAAGAAGTAACTAAAAATAATAATTGGACACGCCCCATGGAACCATTAAAAAATAAAAACCTCAAATAATTGTCTTTATGCTGCTTTATGGCTTATTCTAGTTGATTCTTTGAATATTTCTTGCATCTTTTTCTGATCTACTTTTCATAATCTTCTTATAACCCATCCTTATTTTTAAAACTAACATTTTACTGTAGCTTTCCTTAGATCTAATGGTTGGGGAAAATTCATCCTCCGCAGAATATGGCTGAAAAAGTCCTGAAATGGAGCAAAATATCAGTCAAAAAAGTAATTAAGCTGCAATGCATTTATGTCTCACTTTTTCACAAGTTATTATGTGTGATTATAATGTCTGGGAAAAATGATTTTGAGATGCTAAAGGACGAGAAAATTAATGCTTCTCTTAACCCTCATCCATTATCTTTCCTAAAGTATTATGCTGCGGATTTGCACTTGATATTTCTTGCAATAGCACTCCATCAACTTTACGCATACATAAATTCGAACCCAGAAATTCTAGGGCTAACAAATATATTATTCGGTCTTACTCCTTGGGTTGAGCCGAAAAACTTATTTTTATTTATAGTTTATTGGGCGGTTTTAGTGTTAAGCGGGCTTATAGTAAGCGTTTTGTGGGTTAACAAGATGCCTCTATTATATATGGTTTTGGTAGCTACGGCTGGAACATTAATTGAAGTATGTTCGCCAATACCTAACTATTTAACGATTATTCCAAAACCATTTATTAAAATATGGTTTCTAATACCCTTAGCTATAATAGGGTTTTTTCTGGTAGAGGCTTATCGTAAGGGGCATAAGTACTTCTTAACAAACTATCGGATAATCACAATCAAGAAATTTATCAGTAAGGAGATTCGGGAAATAATGTATGATAAAATAGCTGACATATATATTGCTCAAGGGTTGCTTGGAAGATTATTCAATTATGGCACAATAATACCCATATCGGAATCCAATCTCGGCTTAGGGGAGGATGCTGCCTTGGCATCAGTATCGGTTGCGGCACCAATTAAAAAAGGATTTTTAGGGATAAGTTTTAGCGGAAAGAAAGGTGTAAGCATGCCCAGAGCCGCAACATACCTCTCGCTATATGGCATACCTAATCCGAGAAAGATTTGTGGAATAATAGGAGAGAGGCAGCTAGAGATGAAAGAGACGCCAACCCTAAAAAGAATAGAAAATCTACTAAGGAAGGGAAAAGAAAAAGAGAAGGAAAAATTGGGCGAAAAATAAAGTTTCATAGAACCCTGTGGTTTAATTCTTTTGTTCAGGTTCCTCTTCCAGTTTTAGCTGTTTGTTTTCGATTTTTAATTTTATCATCGCGTTGTATATGTATGCTTTTGCCGCTAGCTCTTTAGTTATGGTCTCCATGCTTTTATCTGTAGAATTCTTCGCATTTTGAATGTTATTTCAGAACCCACTGTAACTCATCATTCTACTCCACGCCTAATAAGTCTCTCGCAAACAACATTTCAATCCATAAAAGAAGAAAGGAGCTAAACAGAAAAATTAAATTAAAGCATAAAGCGTTTTCCTTAAAGACATCTTTATAAGTATAGTTGTAACTGTACTAATTAAGTTTTAACTAAATTATGGGCGAATAATATATGGAGAAACTCTCATTAAAGATAGCTTCTCTAGGCATTACAACAGTACTCGTTTTTCTTGCAACAGCTTTCTTTAGCGTATATATTCCGGCAACTAAAGGCTTCTTTAACATAGGTGAATCAATGGTTTACTTATCTTCGATATTATTCGGGCCATTTATCGGCGCATTTGCTGGTGGCGTTGGTTCTATGCTTGCTGACCTTTATTTAGGCTACTACTATTATGCTCCAGCAACACTAATAATTAAGGCTCTTGAAGGGTTTAGTGTTGGATTTTTAATCAAGTACAGCCCGAAACTTAATAGATCAAGGTGGAGACTAATAACTTCATTTTTAGGTTTATTAGCAGGGGCTCTTTTAGCCACGATTGGCTCAACATATTATAGTGGAAATATGGAGCTAACGCTAGGTCAAGCAACATTTACGCTATATATTCCAGAAGTATTCTGGCTTACGCTTGCCTCACTCACATTTATAATTATGTTGTTAGCTGGTCTGATTTTAGAGCCTGCACTCGGCTGGTCTATTCTCTCCATAATTGCTGGCGGGCTCATAATGGTTTTAGGATATTTTGTTTATGAAATGTATTTCTTAGGTTGGTTGTTTGGTATAGAAGCCATTGCTATAGCTGAAGTACCATTTAATATCGGGCAGATGACAATAGGCTTAATAATAGCGGCTCCAACCTCCAAGGCAATTCAGAAAATCCTTCATTTAAAAGCGAAATAGTATAGGTTGCTCATTAAACAGCTAGCTTGTGAGCTACTCGCCCTCCCCTTTGACTTGGGCAGAATGCCCATATCTATGGCATGTTCTAGAGTGTTCCTCGTCTCTTCTTTCGTCAAGTATCTGACTTCTATGCCGTCCAAGAGCGTTTTGTATTTAATGTTAGTTTGGAGCCTTGTTTTGCATACTCTAATGTTTGTTGGCTATTACATGTAATTGCCGATCCATCTGAAGTACTCGTCGAGGGCTTATTTAAGGCTAAAACCTTCAGCCTACTAGGCTTAAAACCCCTCCCAACAACACACATCTAAACATTCTTCCGTAAGGGAACATCCCAAAAAACACCTAGACTTTTTAGTATAAAGAACCACATTCTCAATATGTTTTGGGATATCCCCGCATGCTTAGACCCCCTCTTAAGGTTGTGAATAAAAGACCTAGTGAGAAAAAACCTTATATGGTAGTATAGTTAAAACTTAATTAGTATATGTATAACTACACTACTAAAATTCATTCATAAGGTGATCAAAGTGATGAGAAAAACTTCAATGCTTATTTCTTCTTTAGGCATTTCAACCGCTTTAGTGTATGCAGCAACATGCATATCAATTCCTATGCCGAAACCTTTGGGTGTTTGGCATATTGGGGATGTAGCTTCATTTATAGTCGCAATTCTTTATGGGCCATTTATCGGCGCATTTGCCTGTGGTGTTGGTCCAATGTTCTTTGACGTTTGGAACCCTTTATGGGGCAGTAGTTTTATTATATGGGCTCCAGCAACTCTTATAATTCGCGGGTTCATGGGTTTTCTTATTGGTAAAACAAGAAAAATTATACCGAGTAAACCTAGGTTATCAGAAATAATAGCCATGGTTATTGCCGCAATCCAGAAGAATATCTGCTATTTCCTATATGACTATTTCCTTTTTGGACCAGTAGCATACCTAGATTTAGTAACATTCTTTCCGTTAAGCGCCATTGACATAATTATTACGATACCTTTACTTTCCTCAATACGAAAATTATTAAAGATAGAATATTATGTAGTTAGTTAGCGAATTGGTGGTCTTATGGAGATAATAGATTCACACACGCATCTTGGAACATTTCCGCTTTTTAACGTGAGCTTAGATGCTGATGAAATGATAAAAATAATGGATCAGCACCATATTAATATAAGCATTGTCTTCTCTTTACCAAATGAACTCACATTAAATGCTATTAAAAAATATCCTAAGAGACTTGTCGGTCTAGTTTGGGTTAATCCACATCATGGTATCTCCGCCCTGCAAGATATAGATAAAGCAGTTAAAGAATGGAATTTTAAGGGAATAAAAATGCATCCGCTGATCGATTCCTTTTTGCCTGATCAGGATATTGTATATCCAATAATGGATAGGGCGCTGAAATACAGGATCCCAGTACTTTTCCATTGCGGGCATCCACCTTGGTCCCTTCCATGGCACTTCGGTAACATTGCCGATGTTTATCCCGACGTCACGATTATCCTGGGGCATATGGGTCACGGACACATAGTTTACATAAATGGTGCGATTGAAGTTGCTAAAAAACATGATAACATAATTTTGGAGACGTCCGCCATGCCTATGCATAGTAAAATTAGGGAAGCTGTTGAAAAAGTTGGTGAAGAAAGGGTTATTTATGGGTCAGATATGCCTTTTGGACATCCCTCATTTGAAATAAGGAAAATTGAGGTATCTGGTTTATCCAAAAGACAACTAGAATTGGTTTTAAGGGAGAATTCGCGTAAAATCTTTCATCTATAGTTAATTTGATTACTTTTCATCCTTAAACTTCACAATTCATGGCGACGAGATCCTATTAAACTTCTCATCATGCATGCTGAATGTCTCATCAAAACCAAATATGTCCACCACCGTAACGTAACCTCCTCTTAGTGGGGAGAATATTTCAGCCTTAAAATTGTTGATCTTCATAAGGAGGAATGCTTTTTCCCTTTTATTTTGTGGTACAAAGATTAATATGGTAGGTTGCTACATGCAATATGAGGAGTAGCCTATCATATTAATCCCTTATGTACTTTCCTTCCCTGGAAGATATAGTCCAATCTTAGAGCTGATAATTAAGGTTATATTAGGCATAGTTAAAATGAGCTAAAACTGCTTTATGGCTTAGTTCTAGTTGATTTTTGAAATTTCACCATCTTTTCTAATTCTACCTTCTTCTGCAGTCTTCCCGCAAATTTAGACTTTATTTTTCAGTTAAAACTAAAAATTTACCATGAATCTTGATTAGATTTGATGAGGGAGGAAAATTCATCTTCCACAAAATACGGCTAAAAAATTCCAAAAATGGAAAAAGAGGGCAAAAATACCAGTAAAAGATAATTAAGCCACAAAGCACTAAAACCATTTTTTTTCTTAAAAGGCCAATATTTACTTTGGAGTGTAACATATATATCCAAAATTTTCTTTCATCTTGGTAGGTACTGGGCTAAAATCATTGCGTGGTCCTTATCGTATGGTTCTAAGTGAATAACTTGGTGTATTTGAAAACCATTCTTCTCCAGTATTGCTATCTCTCTTTTGTAGACTTCATTAGGTTCCTTCGTTACATCTATGCTTCTCGCTTTTATGGCAAGCATTATCCACCCACCCTTCTTAAGAAAGATCTTAGCGTTATTGACCAATATTTGAGCCTGCTCCGGCTGGGCTATGTCACAATAAATCATGTCGACTTTCTCAACTAGGTTTGCGTATTTCTCCGGAAATCGAGCGTCGGCTAGAATGGGCGACATGTTAGGCCTATACTTGCAGACATTATCTATTAATTCTTTAAGCGGCCTAGGGGCGAATTCTATACAGAAGATGTGGCCTTCTTCACCAACTATATCTGAGACATGGCTTGCTGTTGTTCCAGAAGCAGCACCCAGATATAGAACCTTGAAACCAGCCTTAATTGGTAGATCCCTTAACCCCTTAAGTATAGCTGCTGCGATTTTACTTCTATATGGGTCCCAAACTCTATACTCAGCATCCTTATACCTTATTAAGCGTTCCCCGTAAACATCTCTTCCCGGAGCAAGGTTTTTTGACGCTATTCTTCGACTTCCATCTTCGAGGATGACTTGATAAACACCATCAAATTTTGGCAGTGGCTCAACTTTAACGCTCATAGATTTCACCCCTAAAATTACTCTTTAACCTTAAGCTTCTTAGGTTTTTTACTAGCCTTTTTAAATACCTTCCTAATTTTTGGGGGTTCGGGATATTTCTCCTCAATTTCTTTAACCCTCTTTAAGAGATCCTCCTTAAGTTTATCGCCTATATAGTTGCCAGTGAAGGCATCTGTCCTAGCGGCTATAGAAAGCTTACCAGCTAACGCCCTAGCGATTTTCCCTCTAAGCCATTTTCTGGCCTTAAAAATTAGCGAATGCTGAAATATTACGCCATGCTTAGGGGGCTTGGCGCCTGTTCTAAGCGCCCTAAAGAGAGCTTTCTCAGCGCCTAAAACTTGAACTGTACTAGCGGGCAACTTTGCGAGATTTTCGAGTCCACCAGCAAGCGCAATTAACCTAGCGCCTAAAGATGACCCAGCTAGCGCCCTAATGTTTGGCGCAACCTCCTCCATTAAATTGTCAATGTATTTTTCTAGGTGAGCTCTAACTTCGTAGAGCTGTAGTATATTTTTCGAGAACCTCTTTACTTGCTCTATGTCCATGTCCTGCAGGTCAGCTCCCATAGATGTTCTTGCAGATTGCGCTATCTCTATGGCTCTACTCCTTGGAAAGCCTTCCTTCTCCAGCCTCTCAAGAGTAAAGTTCTCTTTCCGCCCAAGAGTATAAACTAGTCTCGCATAAGTCTCATGCTTATCAATCAGCCGATTTAGCTCCGGGAAATGAACACCGTACCATTCACGCAGCCTACTCATAAATAAGTTTAAAGTCTGATCTAAATCATCCAATGCTTGAACCGCTTGAACCACCATTAGATCCCTCTTCTCAGTAGCCTTCTTAATCTTAAGTTTCGAGAATTTGATGGTTACATCATGTATCCACCGCGTTATCTCAGAGGGTTCCTTAATGAAGCCGACTTTAACGCCTATTTCACCCATTTTTTCACGTATTCTTTCGCTTAAATCTATCAAAGATCTGACTTCAACATTAACTTTAAATTCGTCTCTTACGGCATTAGCTATCTCGGGGCTATCGAACACAAATACATCATAATTTTGCCCTTTAAGTCTCTCTATAAGTCTCCTCAACTCCGGTATAATCTTTCCCTGCTCTATAGCAAATAGATTCTCAGATACCTTGACAGCATCCTTCATGAAGACCTCTTTATCTATTATTTCGCCATCTTCGCTTAGACCGAAAACTCCTATAACGCTTGGTATGATAGCTGCCTTCAATTTCTCACCATGTTAACAATTTATTAAAGAGTTAGTTTCTTCAGATAAATATGTGTTTATCAAAAATAGCGATTTTAAGGACTTAAATGGAAAATCTCTTTAAAAAGATGTGAGGAAAATGATGTCTGAAAGCGCTAGTTTCCATAACTTAAGGATCCAGATTGCTGGGTTAAATATGCAGAATCCAACAATGCTTGCTTCAGGCATCTTAGGGGTCTCAGCCGAGACATTAAAGGCTGTTGCCGAAGCTGGAGCAGGAGCGGTTGTAACGAAATCTATCGGGCTTAAGCCAAGTAGCGGTTATCCGAATCCAACGGTCATACAGGTCGAATGCGGATTCTTGAACGCCGTGGGGCTCCCAAATCCAGGAATACATAAGTTCGTTAAGGAGATAAGAAAGCTCAGAGACATAGGGGTCCCGATAATAGTTAGCGTCTTCGGCTTTTCACCGGAAGAGTATGCTGAAACCTCAAGCCTAGCAATCGAAGCTGGAGCAAGCGCTATAGAGCTTAACCTTTCATGCCCGCACGTTAAGGGCACTGGAGCTGAGATAGGGCAAGACCCTAATATGGTTAAGTTAATGGTTAAATCAGTTAAAGATAGAATTGACAAACCAGTTTTCGCTAAACTAACACCTAACATTGCTCACATAACTGAGCTTGCTGAAGCAGCTGCTTCAGCTGGCGCTGATGCTATAACCGCGATAAACACCGTGAAGGCTATGGCGATAGATGTTGAAACATTTAAGCCCATACTGGCTAATAAGTTCGGCGGTCTCTCAGGCGCAGCTATAAAGCCTATAGCTGTTAGATGCGTATATGAGATTTATGACGCTGTTAATGTGCCCATAATTGGATGCGGAGGAATAAGAAATTGGAGAGATGCCGTTGAATTTATGCTTGCGGGCGCAAGCGCTGTTCAAATAGGATCAGCCATAGCCTTTGAGGGGTTCTCCATATTTAGGTCTATTTGTGACGGCATAGAGACCTATTTAAAAAGGAAAGGGTTTAGGAGCGTGAGTGAGATTATTGGACTGGCGCATAAAAAATAATGTCATGCGAATTGTGGAAATAAAGCGAGTTAAACCTGAAAATCCGCATGTTAAAACAATATTCTTTAGGGATGAATCGTGTTCCCTAGCTGAGCCAGGTCAATTCATTATGATTTGGATACCTGGCGTCGATGAGATACCATTAAGCCTATCATACACCTCGCAAGATGGGCTATCTTCGGTAACTGTTGCTAGGGTTGGTGAAGCAACAAGGGCCCTTACAAGCCTAAAGACTGGTGACTTAATAGGAGTTAGGGGCCCCTTCGGCTCAGGCTTTAAAATCGCTGGCGAAAGCGCTCTTATAATTGGCGGTGGAACAGGCATGGCTCCGCTCATGATGCTCATAGATAAACTGGTTGAGAAAGGTATTGAAGCAACCATCATTGAGGGAGCTGAAAACGTAAATAAGTTGATCTTTATGGATAGATTAAAAGATTTATCGGAGTCTAAGGGAGTTAACATTTTATTTACAACTGAAGATGGAAGCTATGGAAGTAAAGGTCTTGCCACGGAATTAGCTGAAAAAATGTTACGCCAAAGAAGATTCAACATAATCTACACGTGTGGACCTGAAAGAATGATTAGAAGAGCTTACGAGTTGGCTAATCTTTACTCAACAGATTTTCAAGCAAGCCTAGAACGCTACATGAGGTGCGCAATAGGTATATGTGGAAGCTGCGTTATAGGAAGATACAGAGTTTGTAGGGATGGGCCGGTCTTTGATGCTGTGAAAATTAAAGATATTGAGAAATACTTAGGAAAACTCAAATATAATGAGAGGGGAGAGATTGTTCCAATCTAAGCGCGCTTAAATTTCACTCTGCAAAATGCTTTAATTTAATTTTTCTGTTTAGCTCCTTTCTTCTTTTATGGATTGAAATGTTGTTTGCGAGAGACTTATTAGGCGTGGAGTAGAATGATGAGTTA
>Ga0080004_1124605_pt1 | contig 17991 bp, 11 predicted proteins | sample WasSprMetagenome_FD_69207 | JGI IMG/M metagenome (GOLD analysis project Ga0080004, IMG submission 69207) | Sulfidic aquatic microbial communities from Washburn Spring, Yellowstone National Park, USA - WS (SPADES assembly) (version 2) | ecosystem: Environmental > Aquatic > Thermal springs > Hot...
TTATAAATATTTAGTTTGGCCCGGGACTTTCCCAAAAACAACGCAAGTCATTCCTGTTACAGGAACAGGTAAAGAAGGAGAATTACAATCTTCAGGATTTGAGGTATATAACAAATCAGCCTTAAAGTTTCCTGCAGTGTCTTCGCCACCTGACTGTTCAGAAAATTTAAATGGAATGATATATTACGATTCTAAAAGCTTCAAATGTTGTGTATGGGATAATGACAAATCAATATATAAATGGACTAATTGTGGTGGGGGGGAGCACCATGGACTCCAACTATTCCCTTCCGAATCTATGATCGAACAGGTCAAAAGATAATTTTAGAGATTAACGAATAATAATATAAAAATAGGATAACGTAAAGGGGTTTCCCTTTTGGGAAACCCCTTGCTTTGTTTTAAGGGATAGGGATCCAGTCAGGAGCGTGTGAATACAATAAATAAACACTTTTTTGGACCACAGGTGGGAGAACTTCCTCTTTTAAGGTTGCTGGGCCATAGGGCCACATTATCATATGTGGCCCAAACTCTGTTATTTCTGACATCGTCAACAAACTGTGACCCAGCTCGTGAGCAATAGCACAAGCCTTTACTTCATCATCATAATCTAACCAAATTTTATAGAGCTTTATTACTGCATCAATTTCATGTGGGTCTGTTATATACCCTCGAATAGTTTCGGCTACTATTGGTTTGTCCACGTTTGTGTAGTCGGCGATAACTATACTTGAAAATTCGGCTGAGCCAGTAAATGTTGTAATCTCAAATTGTATCCCGGTGTATCGCGACCAGAAAGCACAAGCTTTTTCTATCAAGTCCTTCACTTGCTGAACGGTGTTTATATACACCCTCACCGGTCGGGCATACGGTCCGGTTTGTAAATTACCGAACCGTATGGTGCCACCATCGCCAGCGCAGGAGTATTTTTTCAAGAATTGTCTTGCCTGAGCTTCGAGTTCAGCATCATCGTTTATAACCGGTATTGAGGTTTCTGAATAAAGGCCAGCCGAATCAATAACTCTTAGCCTCAGCGTCTTTCTTCCGGTGACCCCAAACCGCTCAAGGTCAACCCGGAAGGCACCAGGTTGAGCAGGCCATTCTTGCAAAAGATCTCCATTGCTGTCAATGACCTGCAACCTACTCAGGGCATTAGAGCCCTGAGATATACTCCCTATAATTGTGAGCAGCGTTCCACTGCCCACGATGATCTCACTCGATGGGTAATTTAGGCTTATACTCGGGGGAGTCACCGGTGGCTCAGATTTGTCTAATACAACAATCGAAGCTTCACCTTCGTAAGTCTTTCCCTGAACCACAATATAGGCAATGAGAGAAAAGCTCGTTGCTCTCTCCACCATCGGAGAACGCCATCTCACGACAGATCCCGACATCGGAGAGAATGTGCCACTCGGAGAAGATGGTTCCTGCTTCCAGTTAATCACTTGCTGGACCGATGGCGATACCTCTGCTGTGCAGGTAACCTCTTCGCCCTCGTAGACCTGGTTCATATTCAAGGTAACCCTGACGCTGATGGTTGGGCTAGGAGGTTGAGGATTTGGAGGATTTACGACATTTGGAAGATTTAGCCCACCTCCTCCACAGCCCCAAAGTAGCGAAAACAACGACAACATGATGAGACATCCTCGTGATTTCAGCATGCACTGTCACCTCCTGCATATGAAACTAAGCTTTTGTAAACGCTTTTCTTCATACATCATCAACCCACATAGCAGTCTCTCGTCTTTCAAGCTACTGCAGGTCATTTTAGCGCAGGAAGGATTGTTTGTCAAGGGGGCTGTTCTATATGCTTGAATGATGTGAGTTTTTGGACAACGCAATCTTTTGCGAACGAGGTCGCTACCAATCGTTTCTATCGGGCTTCTCAAACTGTGGCATCGGTTGAAGGGTCAGCGAGCAACGGTGAAGGGGGTTGCTTTCCTTTCGCAGTGGTGCTATAATTTCAAGTTGGAAAGCAGATGCCCTTTAGTTGTGAGGGAGAGAAAGCTCAGCGCTCGGTAAGCTCTTGAGGATTGATGCCCGTCGTGCCCGAAAAGTAAGTTGCTAAGGGGGGTGATTTTTCCATGGTTAAAATGAACGAAGTGTTTGCAATAAAGGTAACATTGCCTTTCCTTTCGCTTTTCTTTCTCTTTGTTGCTTTCACAAGCTCAATTGAAGAAGGAAAAAGCATCGTGAGGAAGAGGACCTTAGATGCGAGCGCATTTCTTCGGAAAAATCTCCTGAAGAACCCTCAATTAGAAGAAGGGGAAGCGAAGATAGATGGTTGGCAAGGGTGGGGATTGGGTTATGAGGTGGATGAAACGGTTGCTCATTCAGGAAAACGCTCAGCAAAGTGCCAAAGTTCCGACCCCAAAAAGGAATATGGCATTTTTCAAACCGTCATCTTAAATCAGGAGAAGCCAATCCCCATCCTCGCACAGTGCTTCAGCAAAGCCGAAAATGTAAGTGGAACTCCAGACAGCGGTTACTCACTCTATCTGGACATAGAGTTCGTTGACGGTAGCCACCTTTGGGGGCGCACTTCTTCCTTCTCCTGCGGGACACACGACTGGGAGAGAAGGAGCGTTTGGGTTTTCCCAGAAAAACCCATTAAAAAGCTCAATATCTATGGGCTTTTCAGGGGGCATGCTGGGACGGTTTGGTTTGACGATTTCTTCCTCGCCCAACTGGAAGGCGCTCAACTGTTTGATGGGACACCAATCCAAAGCCTAACTCTTCAAGTCCCACCACCGAAGCAGACCTTCACTCTGAAGACGCCCGATGGCTTCTCACTCACTTTTGATAAGCAAACTGGGCAGGTCATCGGGAAAGATGGAAGGCGAGGTGGTTTTTACATTCGGGATGTGGCAAAAGGGTCTGATTTCCACCAACCTCTGGGCGAAATGAGACAATCAGGCAACAAGCTACTCTGGGAGGCAGTTGATGAGGAGCTAAAATTGAAACTCTCCGTGAGCTATTCCGCCGAGAAAATAAACAGCGGTTTTTCGAAAGGGCAAGGATACATAAAGGTTGATGGAGTTGTGGAAGACCTCACAAAGGGAGACAGGGCAATAAGTGTCTATTTTTCCCTTCCCATCGACGCTATTGGGTGGCTTTGGTCAAACGATATGAGAGACGAGGAAAAAATTCAAGCGGGAAGAAGTTACATCAAGGCTATCCAAGTTCCTGCTGGGGCAACAGGGAGCATGTCATGGTATCCTCTCGCCTGCATTAGTGGGAAAGAAGAGGGCATTTCACTTGCCATCCCTTTGGATGAGCCTCGTCTTTATCGCATCTCTTACGATTCGCAAGAGAGGGAATTTTTCATCGTTTACGATTTTGCCCTTGTTCCCGACACCATAAAGTTTCCTTCAAAAGCCGACTTTCACTTCATCATTTACCCGATTGACCCAAACTGGAAGATGCGTTCTGCCTTGCAGAAATACTACGACATCTTCCCTCAATTCTTCCTCAAACGAGTCAATAAAGAGGGGATTTGGATGCCTTTTGCCGATATTTCAACTGTTGAAGGGTTTGAGGATTTCCATTTCGCCTTTCAGGAGGGAGCGCCAAACCCAGCATTTGACGAAAAACATGGAATTTACAGCTTCATTTATGTTGAACCCGCCAGCCACTGGCTTTCAATGCCACCTGAAGCCCCACGCACCTACGAGGGAGCTATGGAAATTCTCCAACGAGATTTGAAGGGAGAAAGAGGAACTGGAAACAGGGATATGGCTATCGCAACGCTCACAAGCGGGATCTATCGTCTGGATGGGAAGTTCTTTTGCTTCATAACGAAAGCTCCATGGTGTGATGGAGCATTATTCCTCCTGAATCCTGACCCAGATGTCCCAACAACTCCACAACTTCCTCTCAACAAAGCGATGGTTATGTTGAAGAGGATTGAGACAGCGCTTTCTCGGGAGTTCATTTTGATGAGTGGATGGAACAGCTACGGGGAAGGCTACATAATCGACAATAAAGTGAGCCATTCGGGGAGAAACTCTATCCGCTGTGAAGCGAAGGGATTGGGCAAGGAGTTAGGTGCTTCTCAAACGGTTGTCCTCAATCAAAAGGAGCCAAAACAGCTAATTATCAGGGCATGGAGCAAGGCGGAGGGCGTGACTGGCAAGCCAAACAACGATTATTCCATCTATGTTGATTTGCGCTATGTTGATGGCACCCCTGAATGGGCTATAACAGCCCCATTTAGCGTCGGAACTCACGACTGGGAACTGAAGGAACTCGTAATCAATCCAAAGAAACCAATCGCCACCTTGACAGTTCATCTTTTGTTCCGCCGAACTCACACTGGAACTGTTTGGTTTGATGATGTCTCCATGAGCGAGTCGGGCTTGGAGAAGAATCTTCTAAAAAACCCAAGTTTTGAGGAAGAAGCTATCAAGGGCAAGATAGACGGCACCTACCTTGATTCCTTTGAAATGGGGGCAATGGAGCTGAATTTTAGGAGGGAGCATTTCCCATCAGTTGACATTCCTCTGGTATTTCACCGAGAAACTAATCAACCTTGCCAACTTTTGGTGTTCCACACTTACGAGTTTGAGAGGGAAATCGCCGAGAGGATGCATAGCCAGAACAACCTCTTATTCGCTAATGCCGTCCTTTGGAAATTCCCATTCCCTGCCCATTTGTTGGATATATTGGGGACGGAAGTGAACTGGCTTCGTCATGGGGAATACAGCCCAGATAGTGATGCGATAATGAGCTATCGCAGGGCACTATGCTACAGGAAGCCTTATTGCCTTTTGATGAACACGAATTATGAAAAGTTCAATCACCAACTCGTTGAGAAATACTTCAAGCGTTGCCTGTTTTATGCAATATTTCCTGGCTTCTTCGACGAGGAAGCTGACTCGAAAGACCCATACTGGACATCGCCGAAGAAATGGTATGAAAGGGATAGAGACCTCTTCAAAAAGTATCTCCCCTTGATAATTTCCCTTGCTCAGGCAGGCTGGGAGCCTCTCACCTATGCCTTTTCTGACAAGGGCAAAATTTATGTTGAGCGCTATGGGAGAGCAAGCGAAGGAAACCTATACTTCACAGTTTTCAACGATGGCGATAAGAGCGAGAGCTTTCGCTTAACCATTGATTTGCCCTCTCTTGGGGTGAGAGGGAAGATAAAGGTAAAGGAGATGATCTCGGGAAAGAATGTCCCATTTTCCTTGAGGGGCGGGAAAGCGGAAATTGAGGGCGAACTTGAGCCAGAGGATGTGTGGTTGTTGAGAATTGACATTTTGAGGTAGAAGCGAGCTCATAAGTGAATTTAGGGTTTGAATGTTATCGCAAAAAGCTTTATAAGCACGCTTTCGTTTGTAGGGGGTGCGGATTAGGGATGGTTATAGCATCTTTTGCGCTCAATGTAGCCCTTGCTCTGGTGAGCAACCAAGAATTGAGGTATGATGAGGCATTAGTTGGAAAATTTGATTGGATTTACCGATGGGTTGACCACTACCAAAATCCACTCGTTGAAGCGCCTGAAAAGGATGATTGGGTTGCTGACCCAGCAGTCCTGATGCCGAATGAGAGCCCAGATGGAAAATGGCACATGTTTTGCTCAGGGAGAGGCATAAAGCATTTTATCTCCGAAGATGGCATTAAGTGGAAATTTCATTGCTTAGCGCTTCAAGAGGGTTATTCGCCATTCATTTTCAAAGAAAACGACTTGTTTTGGCTTTTCTACCAAGTTGGCGTCGGTAGGCATAGGGAGACAGCAATCGTTTGCCGTCCTTCGAAAGATTTGCATAATTGGGGAGAAAAGAAGCTCATACTCGTTGGCGAACACATGTGGGAGAGGGGAATTTTCGGTGAGCCGTATGTGAGGAATCCGTGTGTCATCAAAGTTGGTGATGAATATTGGCTTTACTACAGTGGCGGATATATTTTGCTTCCTGACACAGGCTATGAAGAGCCTTCATTTGTCTGCCTTGCACGCTCAAAAAATTTGCTTGGACCTTACGAAAAATATCCGAAACCTATCATATCGCCTCGCTTGACCGATAGATGGCGCAACCTCGGTGCGGGCGCAATGAAAGTTTATAAAATTGGCGGAATTTTTGTCGGATTTAATAATGGCATCTACTGGGGCGAGGACTTGCACAGTCATTCAGCTATCCATGCCCTCGTGTCAAATGACGGAATAAACTGGTTTGATTCGCCAAGAAATCCGATATTAGCGCCAAGTGAGAAGGGCTGGAAAAGGAGTCATGTCTACCAAGTTGATTGCAAGATTGTGGGCAATGAACTGTGGTTGTTTTACAACGCGAGGGATGGATGGACAGAGGCAACGGAGAGGATTGGGCTGGCAATTTGCAAAATGCTAAGGTGATTTCGGGCTTCCGTTGTGACTTCAAAATTGCGAGATAAAAACGCAAGGGGAGGTGTTTTCTCATGGCTCAACAAAATACCCAAAAAACTGTCACGAGGCGTGAGTTTGTTCGTAATTCAGTGTCAGCGCTTGCTGCAGTAAGCGCCACATCACTCATTGGCTATGTAGCTGAGCAAAACACGATTCAAATTGCCCTTGTTGGATGTGGTGGGCGAGGGACTGGTGCTGCAGTGAATGCATTGCGCACTAAAGGACCAACAAAGCTTGTTGCGATGGCAGATGTGTTTGAAGATAGGTTGCGGTCAAGCCTTGAGCGCTTGCAGAAGATGTTCCCAGAGCAAGTTGATGTGCCTCCAGAGAGGCGATTTATCGGCTTTGATGCGTATAAGAAGGCTATTGATTGCATCTCGCCCGGTGGTGTTGTCCTTCTTGCTACTCCGCCAGTTTTTCGCCCTTTGCATTTGGAATATGCAGTTGCGAAAGGCTGTCATGTCTTCATGGAGAAGGCTTTTGCTGTTGACTCACCCGGTGTGCGCAGGGTGCTTAAAGCTGGTGAGGAAGCGCAAAAGAAGGGGCTTAAAATCGCTGGCGGGTTGATGAGTCGGCACTATATACCGCTTGAGGAAGCGGTTGCGAGAATCCATGATGGCATAATCGGCGAGGTAGTTGTGTGCTGGGCATATCGCATGCACGGTCCAGTCGGGCTTTCGCCTCGTCGGGAGGGAGAGAGTGAAATTGCACACCAAATCCGCAATTTCCATTGTTTCACATGGCTGAATGGCGGTTTCATCCTCGATTGGCTCATACACAACCTTGATGTTTGTTGCTGGGTGAAGGGTAGCTGGGTCGTGTGGGCTCAAGGACACGGTGGAAGACAGCAACGCAAGGAGCCAGATCAACTGTTTGACCATTATGCTGTTGAATACAGTTTCCCCGATGGCGCAAGGCTTTTCGCTCAAGGGAGGCACATGCTCAATTGCTGGAACTTTTGGGGATGCATCATTCATGGGACGAAAGGGCTGGCTGTCCTTGGTGAGGGCATACCACAGCCGAGAATCTACAAAGGTTGGCAACAAGAGCCAAAGAACTTGATTTGGCGCTACGAGGGACCGCCATGTGACCCGTATCAAAGGGAAATGGATTTGCTATTTGAGGCTATTCGTGAGGATAAACCATACAATGAGGCAGAGCGTTCGGCGATGGCAAACATGGTCGGAATAATCGGGAGGATGGCAGCTGAATCTGGGCAGATGATAACTTGGGAGGAGGCTATGAAATCAAACCTTGAGCTCGCGCCCGACTTGGAGAAGCTAACCATGGATTCAGAGCCACCCGCAAAGCCAGATGCCGAAGGCAAATACCAAATAGCCATCCCCGGCTTCACAAAAGTGCTTTGAAAGGAGTGGCACTTTGTTTTTCATTGCGAACCATCGTTGGCTTTCTCTATTCTCACGGCTGTGACTTTGTATTCGGGTGTCTTGGCTATCGGGCATAATGCTGGGTTGGTTATGATGTTGGTCGGAACCTCGTAGAAATGGAATGTCATGAATGCCGTTCCTGGAGCGACTTCCTCGGTGACCCGAGCCTTTGTCAGCACCTCACCTCGCCTTGATATGACCTTAACGGCATCGCCATCAGATATGCCAAGTTTCATTGCATCTTGAGGGTTTATCCACACCCTCTCTTCTGGGTGGAGTGCCACAAGCCCTGAAACCCTCCTCGTCATGGCGAGGTGGAAGTGATACAGGCTTCTTCCAGTGGTAAGCACTATGGGGTATTCTTCGTCAGGTGTTTCAGCTGGAGGTTTGTAGCGTAGCGGAGAGAAATGCCCCTTGCCCGTTGGCGTGTTAAATCTTTCCACATGGAGTATTGGAGTTCCCGGATGGTCTGGCGATATGCATGGCCATTGTATGCCTTCGGCTTCAAGCCGTTTGAAAGAAATGCCAGCAAATGATGGCGTTAGCTTCGCTATCTCTTCCATTATCTCGGAAGGGTGTGAGTAGTCAAAACCAATGGCTCCCATGCGCTTTGCTATTTCGCATGTTATCCACCAGTCAGGGCGTGCATCTCCTATCGGCTCTATCGCTTTCCTTACAAGTTGCACTCGCCTTTCAAGGTTGGTGAATGTTCCATCTTTCTCTGCGAAGCTTGCTCCTGGGAGCACAACATGCGCAAGCTGAGCTGTTCCAGTCATGAATATGTCTTGCACAACGACGAACTCGGCTCTCCTCAGCGCCTCTTGCACCATTGATGCGTCCGCTACGGTGTATGCAGGATCCATGCCAACTATGTAGAACGCCTTCACATTGCCTTTAAGAGCCTCGAGAAACATTTCAACAAGCGTTAGCCCAGGCTCACCACTTAGCTTGCATCCCCATGCTTCCTCAAACTTCTTCCTCACATTGTCATCCTTCACAGGCTGATATCCGGGGAATGCGGTAGGTATGCATCCTATGTCGCAAGCGCCTTGGACATTATTCTGCCCACGAAGTGGCATTATGCCAGCACCCGGCTTCCCAACATTACCTGTTAACATGGCAAGGTTTGCGAGTGCAAGCACATTCTCTGTCCCATGAGAATGCTCCGTTATACCGAGTGAGTAGATGATGAGCGATGGCTTCCTCGTTGCATAAATTGTTGCTGCTTGAATTATCCTGTCGCGTGGGACGCCAGTGACTTCCTCAACGAAATCAATATCAAACTCCTTCAGCGATTCAACGAACGCTTCGAAGTTCTCGCATCTCTCCTCAATAAACTTCTCGTCATGCAAGCCTTGTTCGTAGATGACCTTTGCCATCCCCATGAGCAGTGCAACATCGGAGCCGGGGCGCAGGTTAAGCCAAATATCTGCGTGCTTGCATAGCTCAATCCTTCTTGGGTCTGCAACTATGAGCGTTGCACCTCTTCTTTTCGCCCTCCTTATCCTCGTGCCGACAACTGGGTGTGCAACAGGCGTGTTAGAGCCGATGACGAAGATGCACGATGCGTTATCTATATCGCTTATCGGGTTAGTGCCCCCTCCAGTCCCGAAGGCGATGTTTAAGCCCGCTACAGTTGGGGCGTGGCATAGCCTTGCGCAGTTGTCCACATTGTTTGTTTGCATCACGGCTCTGGCGAACTTCTGGATCACATAGTTATCTTCGTTTGTGCACCGTGATGAGCCTATGACAGCAAACACACTTCCCTTGTATTGCGAGAACTTCCTTGCGACTGTATCCAATGCCTCATCCCAACTGACTTCGACGAATTTCCCATCACGCTTTATGAGCGGCTTAGAGAGCCTATCTGGGCTGTTGATGAAGCTATAGCCAAAGCGCCCTTTGACACAAAGCCTGCCTTCGTTCACAGGGCTCTCCTTCACCCCACGAACTGATACAACTTCGTTTCCTCGCACGCCGAGGTAGATGGAACAGCCAACGCCACAATATGTGCACACTGTTTTAACCTCTTTAGCTGGTTTCCTTCGCTCCTTCGTAACGAGGGCACCTGTCGGGCAACGCACAACGCATTCGCCACACGACTCGCATATTGACTCTACGATCGGTTTGTCGCCGAATGTGGCTATCGCAGTCGCAAACCCGCTAAATGCGTAATTGATAGCGCCTATGCCCTGTATCTCATCGCATGTCCTGACGCATATGCCGCATAAAACGCACCTGTTTGGATCACGGATGAAGAAGGGATTGCTGTCGTCTATCGGGAATTGAGGCGTGAGCATGCGCAACTGCTTGAACCTCTCTTCATCTATGCCGATGTATGATGCAACCTCTTGCAATTTGCAGTCGTTGTTCTTTGGGCAAGAGAGGCAATCGCCAAGGTGATTCGTCAATATGAGCTCAAGTGAGACTTGGCGTGCCTTCTGCACCGTCGGTGTCTCAGTCCATACCTTCATCCCGTCTTCAACAACTGCTTGGCATGACGCTACTACACCTTTTCCCTCAACCTCTACGATGCACAGCCTGCATATGCCAGCAGGTGTGAGATCTGGGTGATAGCAAAGGTGAGGAATGTAAATTCCAGCCTCCAAAGCTGTCTGAAGGATTGTGCTACCGCTCTTTGCTTTCACCTCTTCACCATTGATGAAAATCGTTGGCATTCATTCATCACCCTCCTTCGAATGGTTTAGGAAACAGTGCATCGTCCGTTGCGAATGTGCTCCTCATATTCGCTTTGGAAGTGCTTTATAGTTGCGAGCACAATGTTTGGGACATTTTGACCGAATGCACAGAAGCAAGAGACCTTCATCGCCTCGCCGATGCTTATGAGCAAATCTAAATCGCCTTCCTTCCCTTGCCCCTTCGCTATCTCATCAAGTATTTGGAAGATTTGAGCAGTCCCGAGCCTGCACGGGATACAGTAGCCACATGATTCCTTCTTTGCGAATTCCGAGAACGCCCGCGCAACATCCACCATGCAAGCATGATCATCAAAAGCTATTATCCCACCAGAACCTAACGGAGAGCCTGCATCCCTCATTGTTTCGTAGTCTAAGGCGATGTCTATCATCCATTCTGGGATGATCCCTCCAAGTGGTCCTCCAGTTTGCACCGCTTTTAGCTTCTTCCCATCCGCAATCCCTCCTCCAATCTCGTATATGACCTCTCGCAAAGTGATTCCCATCGGGACTTCCACCACGCCGTATCTTTCAATGCATCCGCTGAGCGAAAGCACCGTTGTTCCCTTGCTCTTCTCAGTCCCGATGGATGAAAACCAGCTGGCACCGTTGTGCAAGATGAGTGGGACATTAGCGAGCGTCTTCACATTGTTCACGACTGTTGGCATACCTTTAAAGCCAGATTGCGTTGGGAATGGTGGGCGAAGCCTTGGTATCCCCCTTCGTCCTTCCATTGAGTTCATTAAAGCCGTCTCCTCGCCGCAGATATACATCCCCGCAGCCTTAAAAAGCTCTATCTCGAACTGTAGCCCTGTGCCGAGGATATCTTTGCCGAGCAAGCCATGCTGTGTCGCTATGGACACAGCCCTCTCAAGGATATGGAAAGCAAGCTCATATTCCGCCCTAATGTAGATGTATCCACGCTTTGCGCCAACAGCGAGCCCTGCTATTGTCATGCCTTCAATGACGGAATATGGGTCACTTTCCATGATGAGCCTGTCCATGAACGCCCCTATGTCGCCTTCTGCGCCGTTGCACACTATGTATTTCTCATCCCCAACGGCTTTCCTTGCAAGCTCCCATTTCAAACCCGTTGGAAAACCTGCCCCACCTCTCCCTCTGAGCCCCGATTTTTTGAGCTCCTCGATTATCTGCGTCGGTTCCATTGAGAGAGCCTTCAATAAGCCTTCATAGCCACCCGTAGCTATATAGTGGCTCAGGTTTGTTGGCTCCACAAAGCCACATCTTGAAAGCACCCTGCGCACTTGCTTCCTAAAAAATTGGCTCTCAAACAGGTTTTGAATGCCATCTACTGAGCCCTCACCAACAGTGCCAAGCGCATATTCCGCTACTGGCTTGCCACGAAGCAAGTGTTGTTCAAGTATCTCACAAGCTTCCTCAACGCCAACTTTCCCGTAAAAAACCGTCGGAGCACCGGGCACGCTAACTCCCATTATCGGCTCCGCATAGCATAGCCCCATGCAACCAACCTCAAACACTCCGCAATCGAGACCGTGTCTTGCGATGAAGTCCTTCACTGCATCAAGCGTCTCAAGTGCCCCCACACTACGCGCGCATGTTGCGGTGCCAACTGTAACAAACGGCTTCAAATGCATCTCTTGCCATTCATGCATCGCACGAAGACGAAGCATTTCAAACTCCCTCAGCTCCATATCAACTCTCCCCCTCTTTAGCCCCGAGCAATTGAATAAGCTTTTGAGGAGTTACTTTGCCAAACACACGCCCATTCACAACAACGCACGGAGCAACTGCGCACATGCCCATGCATTCCGTCGTTTCAAGAGTCCACTTTAAGTCTGGGCTCGTATTGCCTTCTTCTATGCGAAGATGTTTCTTGGCTTCTTCGAGTAGCCTCGAAGCACCATGCATCTGGCATATTGCGCTTTTGCATATTTTGCACACATTTTTTCCCACAGGCTTCAGGCGAAATTGCTCATAAAACGAAGCCACACCGTAAACATGCGCTTCTGGGATGTTGACGAACTCTGCAACCTTAAGCAGGGCTTCACTTGGTAAGTAGCCAAATTCAGCTTGAATGCGCTGCAATATCGGGATAAGTTCCTCCTGTTTGCCTTGGAAGGAACTCAGGATTTCGCTCAACCTCTCATCCATGCTTCTTACCTCCTTCCGTGAGCAACAGCTATCTCTCAAATGCGACATTAAGCTTATGTTGAAATTAAAGCTACAAACCGCTGTGCGTCTTCAAACATGTATGCGTTATTGAACATGCAATAACCATTTCCATAATCAAGGCAAATTTTTGCGAGCCTTGAAAGCTCAAAATCAGTATATTTGTGCTTATATCCGCCTATGCCATGCAATCTAAAGTAAAAGATGCCCTTTGTCAATGGTTTTCGTTGGAATGGGTCTACACAGTGAATGAGCCCAGTTTTTTGGCAAATTTCTTCTATATCTTTATCGCTCCACTCACCCCTCGGTTCCCAGACAAATATGAAAGGCGAGCCTGAAAGGCGTTCGAAGAAACGAAGCATGTTTCTTTTGTTCTCGTCCGTTGGCTTAAACCTTGCAGGGCATTGGAAAACGATAACTTTTGCCCCTAATGCTTCAGCGAAATCCTTTGTTACAAGCCACGCATCCCACACTTCCTTTGTCGGTCGGAAATTGCCATAGCAATCGAGTTTGTCCTTTTGCAACTCTATCCTCAATCGCCTGTATGTTGGGCTGGATGGTTCATGCGTTATAAGTTGCCACGCTTTTAGCGTAAATTCAAAGTCTTTTGGCGCTTCTTCGCGCCACTTCACCGCTGTGTAGAGTTGTGGTGGTTGGTAGAATGTGTGTTGCACCTCTACAACTTTGAAAAATGAGTAATATTTTCGCTGGCTTGTCGGAAAACCGCAACAGCCCACCTTCACTTGCGGTTCAGCACTCAAACAGCTTCACCTCCACCACACTCCCTGCATCTATCTTGTCAATACCAATTGGAGCCTCAATATAGCCATCGCTGATCCCGATCGTGCTCGTTGTATCAGAATGCCTGAAAACAGGCACAACTTTCTCGCCTTCCAAGCGGACGGTTATGAATGAGTGAAAATCCTTGTGCGTTCTAACCTCTGCCACCAACTTGCCCTTCATGCGTATCGGCTCATACTTGGCAACCCCTGAAAGCTTTCGCAACGCAGGCAGAAGAAGCACATTTGCCACAACAAAACAGGAGACTGGATGACCTGGCATGCCTATCACTGGCTTCCCGTTGACGATTGCAAACAGGGTTGGCATGCCGGGGCGTGTTCGCATCCCGCGAAATTTCAAATCCCCAATTTCCGAGAGTATATCTGCAGAAAAATCCCTCCTGCCGACTGAAGAGCCAGCAATCATAACTATCATATCACAATCACTTTTTGATATGTCAATTAAATAGTTTCGTATTTCTTGCACGGAATCTCTGACTGGTGGCATTCGCACGGGCTGGCATCCTGCCTTCATGGCGATTGCGTAAATCAAATAGCTACTGCTGTCATATACGCACCCTTTTGGCAAATTTTTTTCTGGTTCAACTATTTCATCACCCGTTGGCAAAATTGTGATTTTTGGTTTGGCAAAAACTTTTATTCTTGAGTTACCTGACGCAGCAAGAACACATATCTTGCGGGCATCCAAAATCTCGCCGATGTTAAAAAGCAATTCACCCGCACGCTTGTCATAGCCCTTTTCACTAACATTGGTCATAGGATTGACCTGAACGAAGATCAAAACCTCGTCATCACCAATTCGTTTTGTATCCTCAACTCTAACGACCGCATCAGCGCCTAATGGCAACTCTGCGCCAGTTGCCACCTCAACGCAAGTGTTTTGCGCCACAGAAAATGACGAGCCATCCTCACCCGCTTGCAAAGTTCCGATAACTTTGAACAATTTTGGGTTTTCTTTGGAAGCGCCAACAGTGCAAGAGGAAATGAGCGCATAGCCGTCCATCGCTGCCCTCGTGAATGGAGGCATATCAATTTTTGCATAAACTTCTTCAGCCAAAACTCTGCCGTATGCGTCGCATATGCTTAAACATTCAAACCTGTTGATCGGCTCGACATGTCCCAAGACAATTTCTGACGCTTTTTCGTAGGTAATGAGGTGATCAAACGGCTTGAAATCATGATGCATACAACGATCACCTTCTTATCAAAGATTGGTCTAATTCAATCGGTTTGCTCACATCCTCATGCCCGCCGAGCGGTGGTGGAATTTTGCCATTTACAAGTATTTTGAGCTTTTTTACACCGCATAGAGATGTTAACGAGTGGGCGAGTGCCTGAAGGCGCAAATAAGCGATATCCGACCCGGACCAGTGCTCAGGGTTTAGAAATTCTTCATCAAAGTCAGCTATAACTGTGTCATTTTCAACCCTGATACCTTTCAACCTTGTGTTTTTCGGTAGCACATTTAATTTAGATTTGCCATAATTTGAGCCAAGGTATCTTACTGCATATTGAGCAGACATGTGCAAGCTGATTTTTGGGTTAAGTAACTTCACAGTTTGAGGGGTTATAGCGTCATTTGATATGTCAACGAAGTATAGATTAACATTGGCAAATACTACAAAATTGATTGCTATTGCCACTGCAATTAATGTGATAAGTATTAGCAAAAATAGCCATTTATTCATCTCTATCACCGCTTGACTTTTGATGCTTTCCAATACTCTTCTAAGCTTAGACAGCTATATTCCTCACTTCCAGCATTAGATCTGGATTTAAGGGCAAAAAGTAGGGCTTTTGCTGTATCAAGGGAGGTTATGCAAGGCGTATCATGCTCAACCGATGCTCTGCGGATAATCAACCCATCACGGTGTGACCCTCTCCTATCGCTTGGCGTGTTTATGACAATATCAAATTCTTTTGACAAAATCATATCAAGTATATTTGGATGTTTGTTGCTGAGTTTCGATACTTCTACTGCACTTATATTGTGCATTTTTAGGAACTTTGTAGTCCCTTCAGTGGCATAGATTTTGAAACCGAGTTTGGCTAATCCCTCCGCTATGCTGAGTGCTTCTGGTTTATCTTTGTCGGCAACGGTTATTAGCACTTTTTTGTTATTTTTTCCGAGCTTAAAGCCACTTGAAACGAACGCCTTGTAAAGCGCCCTTGGAAAATCAAAATCGATGCCCATTACCTCCCCGGTGGACTTCATCTCTGGACCGAGCTCAATCTCGGCTTGCATCAACTTCCCAAATGAGAATATTGGGGCTTTTACGGCTACAATTTTGGGTATTTCTTGAAGTCCACCCTCATAACCAAGTTCCCTTAGTTTGCTCCCAAGGATAACTTTCGTGGCTATCTCAACCATCGGTATCCCTGTCAATTTGCTCATGTATGGCACTGTCCTTGAGGCTCTTGGGTTAATTTCCAGCACATAAACATCGTCACCCAACACAACAAATTGTATGTTGATCAAGCCACGAACCTTGAGTGCCTTCGCAATCGCCTGTGTATAATCTACTATACGCTGTTTGGCAATTTCAGAAAGAGTTTGTGGTGGGCAAACAGCAATGCTGTCGCCGCTGTGGATGCCTGCCCGCTCAATGTGCTCCATAATGCCAGGGATAAGGCACTCTTCGCCATCGCAAATAGCGTCCACCTCCGCCTCAGTGCCAGCAAGATATTTGTCAACCAAAATTGGGCGGTCTGGGGCAACACTGACGACATATTCAAGATAACTCCACATCTCCTCTTCGTTGTAAACGATATCCATCGCTCGCCCGCCCAGAACATAACTTGGGCGCACCAATACAGGATAGCCAATTTCACGGGCAACTTGAATTGCCTCTTCAATGCTTGTGACAGCTCTCCCTGGTGGATAAGGAATGCCCAACGAATTGAGGAGCCATGCAGTTCTATCACGGTCTTCGGCAATGTCAATGCTATCAAAGTCTGTGCCCAAGATTTTCACACCAGCCTTGTGTAAGCCTTCAGCGAGGTTGAGAGGTGTTTGACCCCCAAATTGGACGATGACGCCGACGGGCTTTTCGTTCTCAACGATATGCAGGACATCTTCAAGTGTCAAAGGCTCAAAGTAAAGTCTATCGGATGTGTCAAAATCGGTAGAAACTGTCTCTGGATTGCAGTTGACCATGATGACATCATAGCCAAGTTCTTGGAGTGCCCAAACACAATGGACGCTACAGTAGTCAAATTCAATGCCTTGCCCAATTCGTATCGGACCTGAACCAAGCACAATAACTTTTGGACGCTCACTGGGAATTGCTTCATTTTCGCCGTTGGGTTCGTAAGTGGAATAAAAGTAAGGTGTTTCAGCCTCAAACTCAGCAGCACATGTGTCCACCATCTTGTAAACAGGTTTTATGTCCCAGATTTTGCGCATTTGGCGCACTCGCTCTTCTGCTTCCGCCAGCGTTTTTGACTTTCCACCTTCGCCCTTTATAAGGCATTCAGCGATGTAGCGATCAGAGAAGCCAAAATGTTTTGCCTGCCATAGCAATTCTTTTGTCAAGCCTCCCCAACCAACCTTAGCTAACTTTGATTCCATCTCAACAATATTTCGCAATTTTCTTAAGAACCAAGGGTCAATTTGTGAGAGATCGTAAATCTCCTGGATGGTCATTCCGCGTCGCAAAGCCTCAGCAATAGCAAATAATCGCAGGTCATTTGGCGTGCGGATAAGTTCTTCCAGCTCTATATCCGATCTGTCAACAACCTCACGATGGAACAAGCCCGAAACCCCGATCTCAAGCCCGCGCACCGCTTTTAGCAACGCTTCTTCAAAACTGCGTCCAATCGCCATCACTTCACCAGTGCTCTTCATCTCTGTGCCAATTGTCCTATCTGCGGTTGGGAATTTGTCAAAAGGCCAGCGAGGAATTTTGACAACAACATAGTCAATTGATGGCTCAAAACAGGCGAGCGTCTTTTTCGTGACGGTGTTGGATATTTCGTCCAACCTTAAACCGACGGCAATTTTGGCAGCGACTCTGGCAATAGGATAGCCTGTCGCCTTGGATGCCAACGCTGATGAACGAGAGACGCGCGGGTTAACCTCAATGACATAGTAGCGCAATGAGGCTGGGTCAAGCGCGAATTGGATATTGCAACCACCTTCAACACCTAATGCACGAATAATCTTTAGCGCTGCCGAACGCAACATCTGATACTCCACATCGCTCAAAGTTTGCGTTGGCGCAACGACGATGCTTTCGCCCGTATGGACACCCATCGGGTCAAAGTTCTCCATCGCGCAGACGGTGATGCAGTTATCGGCGCCGTCTCGCATCACTTCATACTCAATCTCCTTCCACCCCAACACACACTGCTCCACCAGAACTTGCCCAATCAAGCTCAAAGCAAACCCTCTGTTGACAATTCGGCGCAATTGGTCTTCATTGTGGGCAATTCCGCCACCAGTTCCGCCCAGAGTGTATGCTGGGCGGATGATGACAGGGTAACCGATGCGGTTGGCAAAAGCGATGGCTTCTTCAACGCTCGTGACCGCCACGCTTTCAGGGATAGGTTCGCCAATTTGCTGCATCAATCGT
>Ga0080004_1102013_pt1 | contig 17988 bp, 19 predicted proteins | sample WasSprMetagenome_FD_69207 | JGI IMG/M metagenome (GOLD analysis project Ga0080004, IMG submission 69207) | Sulfidic aquatic microbial communities from Washburn Spring, Yellowstone National Park, USA - WS (SPADES assembly) (version 2) | ecosystem: Environmental > Aquatic > Thermal springs > Hot...
CTTCAATCTCCTTGAAGTAACGGTTGATGAGAAAACTCGCAAGCTCAGCATCGTCTGTTACCCCAAAATCCTTCTTTAATTGAAGGAAACGTTCCAACTCAACCCCATCCAAGATGAACTCGAGAAACTTCTTCTCCTCCGTTAACTTTCACCTCCTCTTGGGGTTTATTGGCGATGAAATGTCGGAGACTATGAGGCAAAGTTTTCCCTCATCATCCTCGCAGAAAACAACAAGATTTCCAGGATTTATCCCATACAAGTCGAGGACCGGCTTCACCAAAGTGATCCTATGGTGAGTATCCACCCTGCTAGCTCCGAGCACTCTTTTGATGCCCCTCATCATACCGGTCCCCATAAAACTTTCTTATGCCTAATTGCACAAATATAAGATTTTATGGGATGAAATTAAAAGAAGGGATAAAAGGGAAGAAAATGTTTTAACACAAAAACGGGCTGTTTAACAGCATGCCGAGCGAAGGCTATTGGTCATTCCATGCCTTTCCCCTTTATGTTGGCTTGTGTATTATTTCTCCGTCCTGCGCGATTTGGTTTGGGATTTAAATTCGAGGTACGAGTCTATTATGAGCTTTAGAACTTCTGTGTCGTCTTTTAAGCCCTTAGCCCTCTTAATATTGAGGAAGTGCTCCAGGGCTTCTCCGTCCAATTGGACTTCTAAAAACTGCTTCTTCTCTATTTATCCCTCCCTCCTTTTCAAGCGTCTTGCTGAAATGTTGGAGACCCTGAGGAGCACGTTTCCCTCTTCATCCAGAACATAAACGATTAAGTCTCCAGCATTTACCCCCAGCAACTCTGGGATTGGTTGCACCAAAGTGATCCTGTAGTGAGGATCCACTTTGCTTGCCCCAAGCACAGTCTCACTGCCCGCCATAACCGCAAACCACATCTCCCAGAAAACTTATTATCTTAAATATGGATATATAAGAGTATGTGGGATAAAAACTAAAAAAGGTATAAAAGGCATAAAAGGTTGCTTAACGGCGTAAGTTGTGAACACGGCTTGTCGGTTTGTGGGGCTACGCATGAGCTAAAAGGGGGAGAAAGGAGAAAGGGAGAATGCTTTTTGCAAAAAGCCATTCTCGACTCACGCGCGGCCCTTCCACCCTCCAGTTAGAAATGGCGTTATCCAAAATATAAAATTTATGTGGAGGCGACAATAATGGATGGGGCTTGAAGTCCTCAGGGTTTAGCCGCCGCTTAAGGTTAATGGTTATGTTTCACCGCTAAGGCTTTCAAGTAACTTTTTCAATTCATCGCGTATTATGACTAGGTCATCGATGGCCAACGCTAGGACCATAAGCGTTTCATCAACCTTGTCAATTAACATCTTGATCTCACGTGTTTTAGACATCTTGCCCTCATGCGTAAATTTGCCGGCAACCCTTAAAAACGCAACCCTACACTCAGCTTCGAAAGCAGTGACGGTTCCACGTATAGGGTGCTAGAAGTTTCTTCTATAGGTTTTAAGAGCAACATTAAAATAAGATACTGTTAAAATCTTTTTGGTGAGTTTATGCCTAAAAAGGAGTGTTCTCACGCCATTTACGCCCGTATTCTTAGGTTCTGCGGTCGCCCTAGTAATATCAGTGGCATAATGGAACGTTGCAACCTAAGCGGGAAAACAGTGTATGAACATGTTAAGTTTCTCTTTGACAGGGGACTTGTAGAAAAGGTAGAGGTTCCAAAAAACCTCAAGCCCTTGTACGTGACTACCTTGAAGGGATATAGGTACGTGAAGCTCTACGAAAAGCTGGAAAAGCTTATAGAAAGCGAAGCTTCTGCCTGAGGTAGCCTTTTCCGACAACGCTTTCTTTTGTTTTATTTCTCTAAGATTTGTTTAATTATCTTCTTTTGTTTTGTTATGGAAAAATTTGGTTTTCCGAAAATTAGGTATAATTGATGGAGCGTGATCTTTATTCCTTTTCTCTCTGATAGATAGTGGATTAACGCTACTTTAAGATTGCTGGGTTTTTTACCCTGTGCTTCTGGAAATTTTCTGATTTGCGTTAATAGGCTATCTGCTTCCTTGCAGATTTCTAGAAAATCTTTAAATGTAGGATCCTTTCCTGTTCTGTTCATTTTGAAACAAGCCACAACTCTGATTATTGGAGAAAGTTATTTTTAAGGTTTTTCTGGCTAATGGTTAATGAAAGCCTTAGGGGCTGATGAATCTAACTTTTTTGAAGGTTAACTTTCCTGTTTTTGTGAAGCGTTTTTTTCCAAGTTTGTTCTGATTTAAGTCTAAGACTGTTACTAGTTGAAGGTTGCATTCCGAAGTTAGCCTTGAGGCCAAAATGAGGCAAATGTTCTTGTATTTAATGTAGTGTCTTCCGTTGAGGGAGTAGACTTTTCCTTTAACTAATGCTTCGGCGATGTCGTTTAATGTTAATGCTGGTTTGAATCGCTTCTGCATTCTCTCCTTAGCGTGGCTTGTCAGCTTAACTGAAACTTCCAATATTCTAGCCTCCTAAAGATTCAAGGATAAACATTATGTTTACTATGCTTGCCCTCACTGAGGCAGCGATCAGTATCAACAGTATTAATGGGCTCCAACGGATGTACTTCCGAAGCCACTCCACAACTAAAAGGAAGAGGGTGTCGAGAAGCAGAACTATTGGAAAGGACCAAACGCCAATGAAACGGTAGATAAGATTGGTTTCAGTACCGTTGTTAACTTGAAAACAGACTGCTGTTGTAGCTAAATCAAAAATGATAGAAAAGATGAAAAGTGCGTAAACAACCAAATGCAACTCCATTCAGGCTCTCTCCTGCGATAGAAAGAAATAAGAAAGAAAAAGGGAAATTTACGATGGGGCAGTTTCTTGGTATGAGCCAATTATTTGTCCGCTGCCGTCGTAGAGATCAAATTTGTATGGATTTCCTGCAGTCCAATTACCCGCCAATATTACTTCTATATCTTTGGAGTCCCCCGGATTTAGCGTCAAGGTAGCTGGATGTGTCGCGTTTACATTTTGGCTATTTACTTTTACTGTTGCTATGGTTACGGCTTTTGTTCCAATGTTTTTTACAGTCAGAGTTATGTTCTCTGTCGGAGCGCCAGCGGCATCCTTTACGAAGTCTACTTTTGTTATTGTGACTGAGGACGATCCCATAAAGCCTATTGATAGGGCTCCCATCCATGCTGCTACTGCTATGGCTACGGCGATGGTTACGGCGATGAGGATGACTGATGCAATCACTGGGCTCAGCGCTTTCCTGCTTTTAAACATTTTTCTCAGCAATATACCTCCTTCTATTTTAGAAGGGCAGTTTAAGGAGGCCTAGGTGTTTTTCCTTCTTTCGTAGGAATGCGCTTTCAACGCCTGTGAGGACGGCCATGACTGTGGCTGTTCCCTCGAGCTCCTTGTGCACTCTTGCTCCCCAGATGACCTTTGCCTTCGGTGGGATTGATCTTTTCACAAGTTCTCCTGCGTGGTGGACCTCTTGGAGGGTCATGTCCTCTCCGCCTGACACGTGGAGTAAAAGTCCTTTTGCTTTGGTCACGTCTTCCACGTCGAGGAGTCGCCCGTTTAACGCTCTTTCAACAGCTTGCTCTACTTTGCCTTCTCCCTTTCCGTCTCCAACTCCTAGGGAGGCAAGCCCTGCGCCCGTCATGATGGCGCGTAGGTCCGCGTAGTCTAGGTTGATGAGGCTTGCGGTGGTTATGGTTTCTGTTACGCCCTTGATGAATTTTCCAACAGTTGTGTTGGCTACGCCTAAAGCTTCTCTGAAGGGGAGGTTTCCGGCGATTTTGACTAGCTTGTTGTTGTCTATTAGAACCACGGTGTCGCAGACTGCCTTGAGGCGCTGTATACCCTTTTTCGCCATCTCCATTCTGGCTGTTTCAATTTCGAAGGGGAGGGTAACCACCGCGCGCGCGCGCTTTTCACCTTGCTATCATTTTTAACAAAAAAGAGGGGACATGGAGTTCCTTTCCTATGGAACTATGTAGCCTTCCTCTGAAACGTAGATCCAGTAGCCGAATCCTGGCATCATCTGTGATGGGTCTCTAACCCATTGGCCTGAAATGTAGCCCCAGATTCTAACGTAGTCAACGCCCTTCAAGTAGTCTGATGTGTTTAGTGTTTCAAGCGATTTGACGCCTATCAGGTTCCATCCAGGATAGACACGGTAGGTTGGAGGCACGTTTGGTCCAGGTATGTTCTCGTAGCCGTAGACGCTGAAGGTGATGGTCACAGTGGCGTTCATTTTAACCCAGTATCCGAGCCCATCCGTCATAGTGGCGAGGTTGCTTGGACCTGTAGGGTTGTAGACGCCCCAGGACTTGGTTAACGGGTCGTAGCTCCACACTCTCTCAACCTTGTCCAAGACTGGGCCAAGCATATCCTGTATGGTTGCGTTTTCGGGTATTAGCGGTGGCGAAATCAGGTTCCATCCTGGATAGAGGGTTAGGTCGTAGCTTATTCTGTCTGAGCCGCTGTATGGGGAGCCCACATACTCATCCTTGTACACGTATGCCCAAATGAAATTGTCGTTAACGTTTACGCCTGTGTTTCTACACCTGTGCCAAGCTCCGTCTTTGAAGTAGTAAAGGCCTAGGTTGACCTCAGTTAAGTGCGCGCGCGTGATTTCGGCGTCGGTGTAGTGAAGCTCAACGTACATCGGCCATTGGACGGCGTTCGGGTTTCCAACGGCGATCTCAACATATTTCGGAAGCATACCCTCCGGCATAGAAGCTTCAGGGTGAGGATTATCTGTGTACCTAGCAACGATCACAGATGTTGAAGAAGTCACGTTCACAGACATTGTCACATCAGCCACAGCCATAGCGTCAACAGGGTTAGGCCCTGTCGTGTTGGTTACAGCCTCAACCACCTGCCCTGACGGCGCAGGCGGAACGCCCTCGGGAACTATCCATGGAGTATAGACGACTTCGCCTAGGCTTGGATTGTCCAGCTTGTGATAGATCAAAGCCTCTATCTCGTCAAAAGTGTAGACATCCCAATCGTTTAAGGTAGCGTTGACATCAGCGACATCATTGCTAAGCCCGAACATAGCGTTGTTGACTATTTTGTTATGATGTATGTGGTATGTTCCGCTACTGTTCCATATTTTAATTCCATAATTCCATCCTATTATAGTGTTATTTGTTATTTCTGCGCTTCTATCAGCTCTTGGCTTTCCCCCGATGGTTATGCCTTTATTCTCATCATAATTGCCGCCACCTGCAAGCGGAGTCCCTGTGATAATATTGTTTCTAATAACCGTGCCTACTGAAGAGATTGTTGAATTGCCTTGATCCCAACCATCCCACACACATATGCCGCTACCTGGAGGCACGTTATACAATGTGAAGTTTGGTGGAATTGTTGTTATTGTGTTATTTTCAATGATGTTTCCAGGTGATTTCCATATATAGACTCCGCTCCAGCCAGAGATTATATTATTTCTTATCTTTGCCCATCCTATGCCCTCAGAGGATAAGTCACCTGCGCTTACGCCTCCTATGAAAACTCCAGCTGTATTTAGATGTGAAGTTGTATTTTGGTCTCCGATGTAGGTGGATCTGATGGTAAATCCTTCGATTGTAACGTTGTTTGCTACAATCATTATTGCGCTAGGAGCTGCAGAGGAACTAGGCAAATAGCCACCTGTCTGAGTTGTTCCGCTTCCCGTCCATTTTCCACCTGTAAGATGTTGAATTCTCCACGCATCCATCCATCCTGGCAAAGTGTTTTCAATAACAGTCTTTGTAGGATTGGGGTCAACTGCTTTAATGGTGAGCCCCTCTTTCCAAACAACGATACCTTGAGCGTAGTAGTGACCGCCCCAGCTTGGCGGTGTAACATCCATTTGCGGATCATAAGTTCCCGGATAGACAAGTATCGTGTCTCCTGATCCCGCGTTGTTTATGGCTTCTTGGATGGAACTATAGATGACGTAGAGAAGTCCATGTCTGTCGATAACCACGGCACGATCAAATATGTTGTTCGCGAGGATTTTAGCGATGTCCAAGACTTCAGCGTAATCGACGACTTGGATGGTGTTGTTGGCAAAGTTGTTACCCGTAATGGCTAGGGAACTGGTTTCATTAAGTCCTCCAGCCACGATGCCGTATTGGTTGCTGTAGATGTTGTTCTCCACGATTTGATTCGAAATTGAAGATCCACAAACGTAGATACCATAGTGGTTGAGGCCCGTGTCATAGATCTCGTTTGCCTGGATGAGAGAATCCTTGGCCCAGTTTATCTGGATCGCGCCTCCGGTGTCGTTCGTTGGCCCCTGCCATGTGTTGTAAACGATGTTATTCTTGATGACATTGTTACTGGTCACAGCGAATTTTTTAACTCCTGTCTTATCGTTGTAACCGCCCACGAAAATGCCCATGCGACCAGTATTGTAAACTGTGTTGTTCTCAATTATGGCGTTCTCAATATTGGCTTCTCCATCACAGTAACCATCTCCTTCCCATCCGAAGTAGAGGATGCCCACCCCAGCTACATCGGAGCCTGGAGGGATAATTTCATTTGTGATGTGATGAACCACGCAGTTTTTGACGGTGGAATTATCCGAGTTGCCTAAGAGAATACCATAGTGAACAGTGCCGCCCGTGCCATCAATCTCAAAACCTTCGATGGTGATATTGTCAGCCATTGCCGAGTATGGGGCATAAATTCCCGCACGCCTCCCGTTATCATATAGGGGAGTCGTGTTGTCCGGTCTGATGATTGCGCCGGGTTCGCCTCGTAGGATAATGGATTTATCCACTTTAACTGCTTCAACGTACGTCCCCGGGTGCACGAGCACGGTGTCGCCTGGTAGGGCTGCGTCAATTGCATCTTGGATGGATAGCGCCGGAAAACCGTTAAGAGGCGCCGGGACTTCTATTGTGCCAGTATCTTCGTCGAGAAGCTTTTTTCCGTTGACGGTAAGGTTATCGAGGTAAACATCTACACTAACCGAACCACTCGTAGTTGATGGCCCCACCGTCAAAGCTATGGCTAAAACATTATAATTTCTGTCGGTATAATCGGTAAGGCTAGCGTTGCTGTATTGTGGCGGCGTTGATGTGTAGATTATTGTATGCCACTGGTTTTCTATGTCTGTTAAGCTCCACTCGTGCCATTGGTTGCACCATTCAGAAGCCACTGGGCCAGGTTTGTGAGATGTCAACACGGTGTCGATTTTTTCGTCGCTATTTATGTCAAGGAAGAAAAATATCTCATCTGGAGCCTTAACATTGCCGCCTGCTGTGTAGCCCCAGTAGCTAACGGTTGTTGCGTTGTTCAATGTGAAGTTTGTTGGCACTATTACCGCAGCATAATCACTTGTTTTAGTAGTAGTGTTCACATGAATAGCATCATTACCTGAAAGGTAAGTTTCATTGGAGATGTCTGGGTTACGCTCCCAGCAGATATGGATTTTATCTGATGGCGTAGTCATGTTAGGCATGCTGACCGTGGCAAAGGTGGGATTGGGTAGGTTCTCCTGAGTATCCAGTGCGCTTACGGGCGCCACTTGAAATACTGAAGCTAGGCATAGTGTCAGTATTGTTGCTGTTAAGATAGTTGCTACTATTTTCTTAGCCATCTCCTTATTCTCCTCTTGGTTTTTTCGCTTAGGCTACGGTAAAAATAGCCCAAGCGAGACAAAATGTGTCACGCTTCATATATAAAGTTTTATGGAAAATGCCGTAATAATACGGTTTTTTGATACATTCTGTTGTTTTAAATAGCAAGGCAAAAGCTGACAATACTAGCGTGATACACATATTAAAAAGGCGCAAAGTTAAAATAAGATGGATTCGTCATCAAATGTGAGGACGAATGAACTTGCGCGCGCATAACCTATGTTGATTGGCTTAATGCATGCATCTTAGGCGCAGAACGGTGCTGGAACCACACAAATGTGGTGATAAGTTTGAACCCTCATTCAAGCTATTTGCTGGTCAAACTCCATTAACTTGCCGCTAAATCCATCTAGAACGCACGAATTATTGCAACCTAAACAAACTCCGTCAGCAGTTCAGGGCATTGCTCCTTGACGAACTTTACCCATTCCGCTAGGCGTTCACGATCCTTTTGGTCTATGGAGTCAAGCCAAGGCTCGTATGGCTTCCTCTTTAAAAACAGCTTCTTGGCTAATTCTCGGTCGATGCTGAATATACGCTTCCACATGGCTAAACTCAGCCTCATCTAAAACTTTTATGCAAACTTCTTCGTTTTCACCGTATACGCATGCTCTCAGCGGTTCGTTCAGCAGTCCGTAACCTTCATCGCACAGTAGCTCCAAAATCTTTCGGATCATGCCTCGGTTTTCCTTAACAACCTCTTCTAGGGGTTTCTGTGAAGCCTCAGCCGTTTCTAAAGGCTTTAAAGCGCTTCGAAAGCTTTCAGCTTCCACCTGCTGACTTTTCAGCTTTGAATACTTCTTAACACTTGAAACTGACACCCCAACCTTTTTGGCTATGTCCTCGTATGTGTACCCCTCCTTCCTAAGCGATATAATGCGTTCTATTTGCTTAGGCTTAAGCATATCATTCACCATCAAATTAACGATTTTTAAGCTTGATTTAAACCTTTTTCTAAACCAATTTTCAACGGTTAAAACAACAGTAATTAACTGGGGTTGGTAGCTCACAAAAACTCATGAGGAGAGTCATCTACCATTCTTGGATGTGAAGACCTATGCATGCATTTTATTCGCGGGATGAATGCGCGCGCGATAAGCGTATACCTATCAACAGTTAGTTATTTAGCTAACTATCAACACGACAGCGCGCCTTTTTTATGGGGCGGATCTTTATAAAAGGTTCCGTTTGTTGGATGCCAAGCGGTTTTAACTTAAAATAAAAAGGGGGTTTTGGGCTTTTGGGGCCCTTTTTGCGTGGTTTATGCTGCGATTTTTCTGTAGACTAGGATGACGGCGATTACCGCTATTATTATGCCTACTAGTGCCAGGGCATAGAGTACTGGGAGTTGTGCGGTTGTCGCTTGGAGTGCGTCAACGCTTGATTTTAGGCTGTTTACTGTTGATTGGAGTGCCTCAACGCTTGATTTCAGGTCTGTTGCTATTGCGACTGTTGTTTGGAGCTGTTGGACTGTGGCTTTGAGGGAGGAGATTTCATTGTTTGCTGATTGAAGTGATGAGCTTAAGCTGTCCACCCTACTTTTTAGGTCGTTCACCATACTTGCTAGGGCGCTTAGCTCACTCACTTTACTGTTTAGGCTGTTCACTGTGTTTTTTAGGTCGTCAATTGCTTTATTTAAGTCGCTGACCTGCTTCTCAAGTTCTTTTATTTTGTCTTCGTAGCTGGTGAGGGTTATTGTGCCTACATTAGTTGTGCCGATTGCTGCTGTTACGGTTCCAGTGTATGAGTAGTAGCCTGTTTTTGACACTTTTATTGTGTAGGTTCCTTCAGCTACGAGGGATACGTTGAATGTTCCGTCTGTCGCTGTTGTTGCTGTGGATGTGCCCACTGTTACGGTGGCTTCCGATATTGCTGCGCCTGCGGAGTCAACAACTTTTCCTGTTACCGCTATTCTTAGTTGTATTGTTATGGTTTTTGTCGCGGTTTGGGCGCCGCTGAAGGCTTTTACAATGTATGTGCCGTAAATCCATTGGCCGGTTGGTATAGTGGACGGTATTTTGAAGGATAGTGAGTAGGAGCCGTCTGCTCCTGACGTTACATAGTCTATGTCAACGAGTTGGCCGTTTGGGTTTAATAGTTGAACTGTTACATCAGTGTTTGCTAGTGCGGATCCGGATACTAGTATTGTTTCTCCAGGTGCGTAGACATTCGCGTTTGTTGTGACTGTCAGGGTTGCTGCCATTGCTGTTGGTGCTAGGATGAGGCAGAATGCTAGTAGGAAAAAGAGGAGGGATGTGGTTTTTGCTCGCATTGTTTACCCTCCTAAGTTACTGGCAGCTCCATGGAGAGCTTGTCTGAGTAGGGTGTTGGTTCCGATATGGATTTGATTACTAGCACTTCAACCGTGTATGTGCCCGCTGCTGATGGCGTCCAGCTTACTGCAGGTGTGAGAGATTGACCTGACGTTAGGGTGCCTGAAACCCAGCTTATGAAAATTGTTGCTCCCGATGAGTCTTTAACTTTGAATATGGCCGTGAAGGGTTTGCTTACGGCGTCTACATTCTTGACGGTTGCCTGCAACATTATTGCCTCGCCTACCTTGCCACTTGTCTTTTCAGCTCCAGTGTTGGGGTCAACAAACTTCTGATCGCTTGCAGGCACAGGCCTAGCAACTGGCACTCCAACCACCGCGGTTCCAGTGAAGGTCTTTGATTTTTCTGTTGTTGGATAGTCAGCTGGATACGCATCAACATATTTTGCGTAGAGCGTGTCGCCGACCTTTGCGTAGACTTTACCGGTTTCGATGATGTTTGAAACTTGTATTCTAGCTTGGAATATGCCTGTGTTGAAGTCTGTCTCTGTGGCTGTGATCGTCGAACCCAACGGGTCGCTGTCGGAGGTCACCGTCACCGTGATAGTTTCTACTTTCCCTGGATCTTGGTTCTGGTCCGGATCTGTAATTGTCACGACCGCCATGTCGCCGATGTTGTAGTATGCTTTGTCGAATTGTACGAGTCCATCCCAGCTTTTGATGGTTCCTGTAACTATTGCAATCACCATGTTGCCGTTAGCGTCTGCCTCATCTTTATAGTATATTTGGAAGGTTTTTCCGATGTAATCTATGTCGACAGGTAGCTTGTATGTATCATTTTTAAATATTGAGCTGCTTACGTTCATCTCCGTTAGCATTATGGATATGTCGCCAGGCACTCCGGCTATTCTTAATGTAACGTTCACATTCTCCTTGGATGCAATGTCTGTGTTGAGGTCTGAATCATTAACCGTTATGATCATTTTTGATCCGATGCCGTACTCAGTCTTGTCAGTGGATAATACGCCTGTGAAGCTTGCAACTTTTATCGTAACTGTGTATTTGACTGGTGTGGTTGGATAGCCCGTTGCCGCAGTTATGTATGACGGAGTGTCGTCAGAGTACGTTAATTTAATGGTTGTGCCAGGTTTTACTTTAATGCTTAAGCCAACTGTTAATGAGTAGGTGAATACTCCGGTGTTGGATCCTGTTTCGCTCAGTGACCATGGAGTGCCCGCCGTTGGACTCTTTACCAAGTTGCCAGCAAGGTCAGTATATTCATAGTCTACAGAAACCTTCTCCTTCGTATCAGGATTGAAGTTCCCGTCAGGGTCGTTCACCGTGATTGTGAACGTGTCTCCAGCCTTAACCGTTGCCTTATCCACAGAGATTGCCGCGTCCGTGGCCATCAACATGGCTGTTACCGTTATATTCTTGCTTGTGGCAGGGTCTAGGTAGAGTGCTTTCACCCATCCATTAATATACAGAACGTCGCTAGACTGCATTAGCGCGCGCGCGCCTTTGAAGACTCCTGTGTTCGGCCCCGTCTCGGTAAGAGTAACATTATCCGAGGTTGCTCGGGTGCCGTTGTAGTAGTATACGTCCATGTAAGCGTTTGCTGTGTCGATAGTTGTGGAGGCCGTGTTTTTTGTGCTGTCTGTGACGGTTATGTACATAATCACATTACCATTTTTAGGTACTGGGTATGTGCTTCTGTCCAGCGATATCGTAGCTGCGGCGACTCCAATGGTTCCTGTCGCCGTCGAGTAAACGTTGTTTATGGCGTCGTAGTAGGTTATGGCTATGCTGTCACCATCGGCTAAATCGGTGCCATCGTTCCTTTTGACGTTTGAGAGGTCAAGCTTAGCTGTGAATACTCCGGTATTTACGCCAGTCTCTATGAAGGTTAAAGTTATGTTTTTAGACCCCGCTTTAGCGGTAAGTCCGTTCACTTTCACGGTCAAGTTTCCTACAACCTGATCATCCATCGTGAAGTATACAGTGGTGTAGTTCAGAAATGCGCTGCTGGATACTTGGCGGGTTATGAAGTTTATACTTGCAGATTCAGTGTTGAGGTCGGGTGCTGTCAGCGTCATGGTAACCTCATCTGTGTTTTTGTATTGGGTTTTATCGATTGTCAAGGAAGCAGCCTGTTTTGACCATGTTGATACGGTTGACGCCTTTAGTGTACCGTTGACAATGTAGTATATGTTGACCCTTAAGTCAGAAGTTTTCAGCTGGAGGACACCGTCATTTCCGTTTGGGTTCCCAATGGTTTCTGGTAGCGTGTAGGTGAAGGTGCCGGCGTTCACGTCGTCCTCATCAAATTCTTCTGCAAGGGTTTCATTATCCGCTTGCGTGCCACTGACCTTAACCATCACAGTTGTGTTTTGACATACCGTCTCGTTGTAGTCTTCGCCAATGTTCTCTGCCCACCAGGACTTCTGGTTGAGGTTTGGGTCTACCACGGTTATCGTTAGGTTTCCCGCTGTAGTGAACGTTGAGTCTACATTTAGTGTTGGAGTGTAATATTTCAACGTGATGTACTGGTAAGGTTCTGTAGTTTCGTTGGCGTATATCACTTGGACAGGTGTTCCACTGACCGCTCCTGTAAAGTTTAGGAAGTACGTGGCGTTAAAGGGAGAACTAGTAAAGTAGGATGTCGTATTCATGAACACGCCGGTGTTGGAGCCGGTTTCCGTGAAGTTGTAAACCGTGCTGTTACTTATACCTACCGTTGGAGCTACGAAAGTTATGTTGAGGAGCACAGAATCTTTAGATGTTGGATCCAAGTTGTAGTCCAAATCCTTTATATACGTTCTTATGTAGCCGTTCATCGGGTATTCTAGGCTTGTCCTGTCGAATGATATGTCGGCTGCAGTCGCAACGTATGGCTTGTATGTTACTGTTACTGATACGGAACCGACGGGGGATTGGTCGTTGTATGTTATCACTACTTGGTCATATTTCTCTAGACCCCACGTTTTATTGTAGTATTCGTTTCCGTAGGGAGGACTGCGAACTGTTGCACTATCGATTGTAGCACTTGCATTGGCAAAGTAGAAGTAAAATTCACCTGAGTTTGGCAGGGACTCATTTGCGTACACAGCAATAGGACCATAAGTCGAACCGTTATAGGAGTTAATAGTGACGCTAAGAGTGGCGAAATCTCTTTCTGATGCGTTTATGTTTAGGTCAGGGTCGTATAGTCTAACCTGGACTGTTGCATTACCCCAGAATCGGGTTGTTGAAACTTCAAGGGTTCCTACGGTTGCCGAATATGCTGGAGTAACTAGGGCTACTAGTGCGGCTGAAAACATCGAGGTTATCAGGATTGTCAATAGCGTAGAGTTCAATGCCTTTTTCATTTCCATTCCACCTTTTCTACCTTTGCGCTTTAACACGCGCAGAATAAAGTCCACGTGAGAAATATTTAATGCTTATGTGAACAACTTTTAACCTGAGTTAAAAATTGTACACAAATTTAATACATGGCTATATACCGCACTAATATGAGTAAAACGTAAAGCGCGCGTTACGCTTTAAACTCCACGACTATGATTCCCCTAACACAGTCCACCCTCTGAATTTGATAGCCAAGCCCATCCACCGCGCCTTCAATAAACTTGGCGAGAAGCTCTGTACCCTCAACACTAAGCACGGTTGAAACGCATCTAAGCTTAACCACACCTCCCTCAACCGTAGCCTCAACCTCGCCGAGATCCCACCTCGTCGCCTCAAGAAAACTCCTCAAAGCCTGAACGGGATTTTCAAACCTTTCCTTTAAATACTTCCCATACAACTTCCCATTCTCAAACCACTTCGTATGCAACCCCTCCCTCTCAACCTCATAAGCCTTCTCAACCATATAGTTGAGAACCTCCTGGGGCACAAAAACACCGCCCAAAACCTTCTGAGCCCGAATAACCTCCAAAATCTCCGCAGCCTTCTCCATGCTGTACCCGAAACTTTCCACCCTAACAGCCTGCTTAAGCGCGTCCTCAATAAACTTGCTTATAGACTCACCCCTCTTCCTGGAAACCTTCATAATCTCATCGAGGACATCCCCGGGGACATAAACAAGCTTTTTACTTTTGGGCATCAACACCCACCTTAACAGCTTCCAAAAAAATCCTTCCCCTAAAAACTTCCTTACTGGTATTCTTATAGCCAAAAGTCTTCAAAGCACCTTCAAGAAAGGCCGCAAACAAAAACGTAAAAGACTCCGTAAACCTTGGACTTATAACACGAACCAAAACACTGTCTCCCATTCTTTCAATAGACAACTCAGGAACACTCCACATGAAAGTCTCCAAATCCCTCTTAAAAGCCTCAAAAGCATCTCCAACCGCTCCAGTAACATAACGTTTTGCAAGCCAAACCCCAGCCTCAAACCAGCTTTCCAAGACCTTTCTCCTCGCCTTCTCATAGGCCAAATCAGCAAGATCATACCATAGACTTTCAGGCCCCAAAATAAAACCAGCATCCCTCGCAGCCTTCAAAACACCCCTCTCCTCAACAACCCCCCTCAAATCCAAACCCATCCTCTCAGCCCTAATAGCCGCCTCAAAAACCTCATTAACCGTATCGTATAAGCTACGACCCCTCTGCTTAGCCATCTCACTCAAACGGTCAACAAGGTCCTCCCTAGCCACGAGGGTTTTTCTCTTAACCTTACCTGCTTTCAACTTTTCACCTTGCTAGGCTTATGCCATGCACATTTTCAGGGAGCCTTCATCCGCTTTCCAAAACCGTTTTGAGGGGGAATGAGGGGCGTCCAGCCCTTTCCTGAAGGCATAGCTTAACGTCATCATTAAGGGCGCCTTGTCACTTATTGTGTTAAACGTTCATATAAAAAATTTGCTATCAAGGACGCGCTTCTTCCGGTTCTTTTAGGCGACTCCGCAGCCTTTTTGAGGTTATGGCTAGGAAGTAGGCTAATCCATACGCTACAAGGAGGAGCTCAACCATGAGGACCATCGTGTTGCCTTCTACTGCGCGGAAGTATCCATAGGCTAATATGTCGTGGAAAATTATGAATTGGAGGGAAAACGCTGCAATCACGGTGCTTATTCCAGCGTATCCAACAATAATGTAGCCAACCTTCTTGCATGCTTAGTTAGCAAACTTCTATCACTCCATTTTAGGTGAGGAACATATTCTAGAAGATTTTTCTACATATAGCTTAAAAGTTTTAGCGCAAGAATATATCGTGAGGGATGCTCTTAATGGAGTATGTACTGCGCGGAGTAGCTGTAGAACGCCTCTACGAAGTGCTTAGGGGGTTAGGCTATTACTCGGTGAAAATTGATGGGAGAAGAAGTGAGTGGCGTAGGGGCGGCTTCCACCTGTACACGTTTCCATGGTCTAAAGGGGGAGTTAAACTGAGCCTTCACAAAGACATATGGAATCAAGCACCGATCTTTCAACATAAAGCAGAAGATAGAGGAAACGACGTAGAGCAGGAGTTGCAGAGAATCAAACGAAAAGTGATTTGCAATGTTGATTCTTAAGTCGTAAATTTGATATTTAGGTTTTGTTTTTACTTAGTTTAACGGTGAAAAGTAGTTGGTATGGGGGCTCATGACCTTTTACGATTTTTGAGCCCCTAGCACCGTTTGTGTTTCTGAAATATTGATTCTGAATTCATATGGGTTAAATATACACCGAGTAAGACTTTGACGTAGAGAGTGACTGTAAAGATGGCAAGTAAGGAAAACAAGAATTTAGGAAATATGGAGCAGGAAATTGAAGAGAAGGAGCCAGTTGAACCTAATAGGGAGAGGAAAGCTGGAAACGAGGTTTTAAGAGACGACTTTGATAAGCTTAGATCTGATGTTGACAAAATGTCTAAGGAACTAAAATCGGCTGTGGATGAACTGAAAAAATCCGTTGTGGACATTCGGTCAGCCATATCTGAAATTGAAAATCCATTCAACATTTTGAGGAGTGTTTCAAGCGAGGAGGATTTGAAGAAGCTGGAAACGAAAAGGCTGCCTCCAGGGATTAAATCCCTGGTTTTAGGTAAACCTGAGAAAGAGGTAGCGTCCGAAGAGGAAAAACCTGAGGAGAAGCCAAGGCTTTTGGAGGAAGAGAAACCTGAACTGCCACGGTTGGCTGAGCCCATAGTTGAGGGACCTCAACGGCGGGTGCAACCGCCCAAATCCAGCTACTTAGACTGGGTTTGGTCCCTTCTTGACTCTGGGCTGTCTGCTGATGACGTGCTTCAATTTGCTCAAGCCTGTGAGTTTACGGGTTATCTGCCAGCCCAATCTAGCGAGTACATTTATTCCCTAGCGTTAGCGTGTGAGAGGGTTAAGTTGAAAGGGTTCAAAAAGAACCGGATGCTGTTGAACATGTATAGGGGTGCGGTGATTTCAGGGATTGGAATAGGCTCAGAGGATTTGGACAGGCTAATTTCCATAGCTGAAGGGAGGTTGAAAAGCGGCAAGGCGGAGAGGACTAAGTAATGGGTTTCTCTGTAACGCTGTCCCACGTCATTATGGTCATAGCTTCGGTGACTTTGGCCAGCATCTTCTCAGCTTATGCCTTCTACACGGGTAACGTTGTCCAAAATGAGTGGATGCAGAACGTAAACGACGCCAAAAGAATGTTTAATTTGCAACTGGAAATCGTTCACGCCACAGTAGACAACTCAACAAATCCACCGCATTTTGTAATCTACGTTAAAAACATCGGATATTTGCCGCTTAGCGACTTCACATGCTTAGATGTTTATGTGGGCGCCTACGGCGAAGCCCAGCTTTACACCTACAATTCCTCTGCAAGCGTTGCAAGCGGACAGTTCAGCCTTGCAGACGCAAACGGAGACGGAGTGTGGGAGCCCCGTGAAACAGCCACCATAAGGGCTTACCCTTCCAGCAGAGTTGAAAGCGTAACATTTGAGGCTAAGGTTGTTCCTTTCAGAGGGATTGGAAGCAGTTACCTTTTTTCAGCTCCCTGAGGTGGTTGCATGGGTTTTTCAACAACAATTGCGTCTTCCATCGTCCTGATAGGGTTGCTGGTTATGTTTACCTCGGTTTCGGTAGCCATGTTCCAAGGTTTAACGGTGCTTTCCAACGCGACTAGAGAATATCTTGACCGTGAAAGGGACAAGCTTGACGTAGAGTTGGAGTTAAAAGTGGAAGGGATTAACGCAACTTCATGCAACATCACCGTAAGAAACACAGGGTGCAAAACCATTTTTCTAAGAGACCAGAACGGTTTCCAATGGAACACCATAGTGCTTTCCTACGAAAGCAATTCCTATTGGCTTTCATACATGGTTGAAGAATACGAGGTTATCACAGTTAAAGTTTCGGAGACAAACACTTCTTTCAACCCTGCCAACCACAGGTTCATCTGCCCAGGAGAGGAAGCCCTGATATTTTTCAGAATTCCAAATGGAGCGCCTGAAATCCCCCTTCAAGCTGTTGTTTCCATCGCTTTTGTCACACATTACGGCGTAACAGCCGAGGCGAAGAGTGTGAGGCAATGGTGAAAGTTGTTAGTTTAGGGGTTGAGGAGCTGGATAGAGACTTAGGCGGAGGGATTCCATCTCCAAGCCTGATATCCATTGAGGGAGATTACGGTTCTGGAAAAACAGTTTTCGTGCAGCAAATAGTCTCTGCGATGCTTAGAAGCGGGCTAAGGGTTTATGTGATCTCCAGCGAATCGACAGTGAAGGAGTACCTTTCAATGATGGAGTCTGTTAAGCTGGATGCTTACAACTTTTATCTTTCAGGTCAACTCAACATTTACCCCCTCCATGTTGAAGGCGGCAGGTGGAGCGAATTCCTAAGCTCATTCTTCCTCAGGGTTGCAGCAAACTTTCTCGAATTAAAAAAGAAGAATTACGACGCTGTTGTCATTGACAGCTTAAGCGTGTTAACAGTGAATACGCCTGAATCAGAATTTCTGACGTTTGTCACCAGAATGAAAAACTTGGTTTCAGATGAAAAGACTGTTGTTATAACCTTTCATCCGGAGTTTCTCTCTGAAGAAACAATTATGAAGTTGAGGGCAAGCTCAGACGTTTACCTTGTGCTCAAAAACGCGAGCATTTCAGGAATCGATGTAAAAGTGCTTAGAGTTGTTAAGCTCTGGG
>Ga0080004_1230197_pt1 | contig 17986 bp, 14 predicted proteins | sample WasSprMetagenome_FD_69207 | JGI IMG/M metagenome (GOLD analysis project Ga0080004, IMG submission 69207) | Sulfidic aquatic microbial communities from Washburn Spring, Yellowstone National Park, USA - WS (SPADES assembly) (version 2) | ecosystem: Environmental > Aquatic > Thermal springs > Hot...
TATCTTCCACAAGACTACTTAGGACAAAAAATAACCATAAAAGTTGCAAACAATGTATTATTTGAGGGCACATTAGAGACAATAAGGCTTGAGTTTACAAACCTTCCTGAACTTTTAGATTATACCTCTTGGTTGGAGGCCATAGATGTTGAGATTTCTTTTTGAGGAATTTGACGAGGGTCATCTACTCGCCTTCCTTGATCAGGGTTTGCTTGATGAACACATTGAAGAACTTTTAATGAGATGGAATTTATTCTCTCCTAAGGTCCAGTTTGCTCTCATTAATTACATTCGTGAAAGGTTGAAAGATAGTTTTAGCCCCAGACTTTTAGTAAAGCATCTAAAGATTAAGTCTATTGAAGATGCCGAGCAGATTGTTAAAGGAAAGGGGAAGATTTTCGAAATAATCGTCGTAGATAAAGACAGAGCGAATTTTGCTAAAGGATTAGTAATACCTGAGACTTCTAAAATCATAACAAACTTGCCAGAGCTTAAAAATTCCTTAACTATTGTTAAGAAGCTTTTAAACAAAAACTTTGCTGTGTTCTTTGATACCTACATCTCTGGAAAAAGTTTTATGCTCCCTCTTGCTGTAGCTTTGGGTATTGAAAGGATCCCAGAAGATTTAAGATTTACTGGAGCTTTAAATGCCATGGGAGATATTTTAGAGGTTGACCATTTAAAAGAAAAGATAGAATTTGCAAAGGCTCACGGTTTAAGGCTTATAACCCCTCTTCAGGTAAAACGATTTAACACCATTAAAGCTTATTTAGAAAAAGATGAATGGGATATACCTTTTTACATCACAAGCGCAGGCTACGAGGAATTTTCAAACTTTTTAAAAGCCTTCATCGGAGAAAAAACTTTTGAAGAATTTGAGGTCCTTAAAGGGCTTGAGTTATTCTATGGCTTGCAAGAAGACACTTTTTATCAGTTAACCGGACAATTAAAGACCGAGGAAGATTGGAAGAAAGTTTGTCAAGATTTTTATACTCGTTATTATAAAATTGTTAATACGCTCCTTGGGAATAAGATTTTTCATTTAGGCATAAGAGGTGCTGTAGCTTTAAGCTTTGCTCTTGGCGTGCTCTATTCCCACTTCTATCCTTTCGTCTTTTACCACTATCAAGCTAAGGAAGGGGAGACAAAATATCATACCATTCCCATATATGAACCAAGATACTTGAAAGAAAGAAAATCTCAGTATAATTATATTAATACGCTCTTTGAACATAATGGAGAAGATTTAGTGATTTTGCTTAACTTGGGACACCACGAAGCGGTTGCTGATGTGAAATCCTACGCTTATTCAAACCTTAATAATCCTTCTTTTTTGATTTTAGAGGCTAAACAAAAAGGGAATGTTCCCATTGAGAGCTTTTCTGAGGTCGCCAAAGAATGCGCTAGCGCTATCCAGGATATTCGGTCACAATATTCAATGAAGACTTATCACTTTTTCTTTTCTTGCCCCATTCCAATTGCCTTCATGGTAGGTTTAGCCTTTGGTCATTATGTCGACGGCTGGATTTACAATTTTCAGAAAGAGGGCTCATCCTATCAACCAGTTCTGGAATTTAGATTTTTAAGAAAAATTAGGGAAGGGAATGTCAGAAATTAGAGGGAAAAACTATTTAAAATATATTAAGAGAAGGAAAGATGATGCCTTAAGAGGAGTAGAATTATGGACGACATCATTTTACAAAAGATTGTTTTATCAGCCCTGCTTCATGACATAGGTAAGGTCTATCAGAGAACGGGGCAACAACTACCAGAAGAGTATATAAGAGGAAACCGCGACATTTATCAACCTTTTATTAATGGGCATTACACCCATAAACATGTCCTTTATACTGCCAAATTTATTGAAGATTTTAAAGATTACATTCCAAGCCTCTTTCTACAAGAAGAAAAGGCTGAATATTCTTTGATAAATTTATCCGCAAAACATCATAAACCTGAGACACCTTGGGAATGGATAATTCATGAGGCTGATAGACTGAGTAGCGGATTTGAAAGAAGGAACTTAGATGAAGAAATAAAATTTGAAAAAGGCGAAACTTCAGCTAATATCCCACTTTTAACCATCTTTGAGGATCTTAGTCTAAGTGATACTTGGAAGAAAGATAAATTAGAAAATTATCGATTTGCATACAAACTTGATGTATTATCGCCTGAAAGCATCTTTCCAGTTGAACGGACTAATGGACTTGCTACCCAAGAAAAATATGAAAAAATATGGCTCAGCTTTATAGAATCGTTTAAAGAAATTTCAATTCTAAAAGAAAGACCGGATATTTGGTTAGAAGCATTAAATACTTTGATGTTGAAATACTTCTTATTCATTCCTTCAGCAACAGTCGGAGCTGGGACAACTTATTCATTTGTTAAGATTTTGAGCGATATTTCTCTCTATGACCATTCTTATTTCACAGCAAGCTTAGCATCTACCTTGTATTTATATCATAAAAATACAGATAGTTTGACGGAACAATCTATAAAAAAGCGAGATGAAAGCAAATTTTTATTCATAGAAGGAAACTTCTACGGAATTCAAAAATTTATTTTCGCAAGCGGAGGTGAAACGAGGAAATGGGCTGCTAAGATCCTCCGTGGTCGTTCTTTTATGGTTTCAATGTATTCAGAGCTTGTAGCAGATTATATCATGAGACAATTAGGTTTACCTTTTGTAAATCTGTTATATTCTGCAGCCGGTAAATTTTTGATTATTGCTCCTAATTTGACCTTTGTTAAAGAGAAACTTAGGGATATTGAAAATGAGCTAAACGAATGGTTTTATCAATACTATTATGGTGAAACTTCCATTGGATTAACATATATCGAAGCTAAACCAGAGGCTTTTTTAAATGAAGATGGATATAGCCAATTATTAAAAAGATTGGGCAAAAAGTCAGAAGAAAAAAAGTATCAAAAATTTGACATTTTTAAATTTGGTGGAGTTATAGAGGACTATTTATCAAAATTCTCTAAACTTGGAGTATGTAAGTTATGTGGTAAAAGACCTGCAGAAATAAACGAAATTTTCGAAAGAGAAAATGAAAAAGAAGAGATTCCTGTTTGTTCAATTTGTAGAGATCAGAAGAGAATTGGTGAAGCATTAGTTAAAAATCAGTTTATTTTAATTTATGGAATAGAAAATAGAGAAATAAATACGGGATTTGTAAATACTGTACCTATATTAAACAAATATTATGCTAAGTTTGAAGACAAAAGTTCATTATGTAAAAGAGAATTAGCTAATAAAAATTTAATTTCAATATGGGATATAGCTTTACCTGCAAGTAGTGAAGAAGAGAGAAAAGTTCTTTTTGCAAGAAAGTTTATAAATGCCTATGTTCCTTTAGTTGTAGACAATGAAAGCAAAATACCACTCAGCTTTGAAGAACTTGCCAACTTATCTTTAAAGAAAAAGAATGGAACAACTACCGGCATTGAAGCACTGGGCGTTATCAAAGCAGATGTGGATAATCTTGGAAGCATTTTTCTTAAAGGATTACCCCCAAGCAAGAGAACTTTTACCAGATACTTAGCTCTTTCTCGGATGTTAAATCTATTTTTTGCGTTTTATTTACCTTATCTCTGCCAAACAAAATTTAAGAACATTTATAATGTCTTTTGTGGAGGAGATGATTTGTTCATTGTTGGACCTTGGGAGGAAAGTTACAATTTTATTTTAAAAGTTAGAGAGGAGTTTAAAAAATATGTTTGCTGCAACAAAGATGTTACTTTATCAGCAGGTTATTTACTTACTAAACCAAACATTCCTGTAATTGAACTTGCGGAAAGAACAGAATTTTTTCTTTCTCAAGCAAAGAAGGCAGGTAGAAACAGATTATTTATTTTTAAAACTGACATTGTATGGAATAATATTCCAACATTAGAACAGTGGAAAATAAAACTTATCTCTTTATGCGACGAAGATACAGAAATCTTAACTAAAAGTTTTCTATACAAGTTAAACGACATAATTGAAATGGTAGCTAAAGAAAAGGAGTTAATAAGCACAGCTAATAGTAGATCAATAAGAGGTATTCCTCTCAATAATTTAAAAAATGAGTTAAAATGTCTTTTGTGGAGAAGTTTACTTTATTATTTTACGGTAAGAAATTTTGATAAAAAAAGAAGGTTAGACAAAGAAATTAGACAAAAGGAATTGGAAAAGTTTTTGAGAGAAATAAAAGATGCTTTAGAAAATTATGGGGAAGCTTTTAGGCTTCCTCTTTGGCAAATACTATACTCTACAAGGAGGGCAAAAGATGACACAAGGTAACATGAGAAATGACCGAAGGTCTCCCCATGGTTCAAGTCAACGTTCAACTCACCAACATAGCGAAAGACCTAACCCCCCTGAAATAAGATTTTGGATAGATAAAGAGAAAAATTTGGTAAATCCTGAACTTTTCTCGGAAATTGCTGAAAAGTGGTCTGATTGCATAAGTAGGAACAGTAGCGCGAACAAACGTTCACAAATACGCAAGTTTTATGATGAGGTATTATTTTTTTACGATAATTTAAAGAATAAACCTAAAGAAAATTTTAAACAATTTTTACCATTCATTAAAATGATTCGTGCGAAAGTTTACTATTCTTTAGGTAGAAAGCATATTGATAATAATTTTAAAGAGATGATGGAAAGATGTTTAAACCAAATTGAAGATTGGGAAGACTTTGAAGTTTTTAAGAACTTCTTTGAGGCTTTCATGGGATATTACCGCTTTCATAGACCAAGTGACTAAAGAAAGTATGAAATAAACTTATTAGAAGGGGAGGGTGAAAAGATGATAGCACTAAAACTTCAAAAGATTTACGAAATTACAGGCAAGATCGAGCTTTTGACTGGTTTACGCATTGGTTCAGGTAATACAGAAATGCATATTGGGGGAGTTGATAATTTAGTTGTAAAACATCCTTATACCAATGAGCCTTACATTCCAGGTTCAAGTTTAAAAGGGAAAATTAGAAGTTTACTTGAGTATTATTTTGGCTTACCTACACATTCTTATAGAGTAGATCGTAGTAGTGGAGGAGTAACTTCTTATAAACTTTTAACGGAAAACAACATCTCTGAAGATGTTAAAAGTAACGCCAGAATCATTTTAAAACTTTTTGGTCTTTCTGGTAGCGGAAGCGATGTTTTAGAGAAAGTAGGTCCAACGAGGGTGGCGTTTTCTGATTGTTTCTTTACTGAAGAGTTTAAAAGTAAATTAGAAAAAGAAAGATTACCCTATACCGAAATAAAAGCTGAAAATCGTATCAACAGAATAACAGGAACTGCAGAACACCCTCGTTTTACAGAAAGAGTGCCAGCGGGAGCTGAATTTGATTTTCGAATCACTTTAAAAATTTACTCTAATGAAGATGAAGAACTACTTGATATCCTTCTCAAGGGTATGAAGCTTCTTGAGCTTGATTACTTAGGAGGTTGTGGTTCAAGAGGTTACGGAAGAATAAAATTCCATTTTGATGACGAAGAGATAAAACAAAAGTTTGAAAAAATTGTTCTTTTTAAAGAATAAAGTTTTCTACAGAGGAGGATTAAGTTGAAAACCTATCAAATTATCATAAAACCTCTAACCGGTTTTGGGACCCCGTTAAAAGGTGATACCTTATTCGGACACATATGCTGGCAAATTTATTATGATAAAGATTTACTTGGTAAAGATTTAGAAACTTTACTTAATGATTATTTAATAAATCCTTTTTGTATAGTTTCTTCAGCCTATCCATATATAGACCGAAATAGTAATGATGAAGCTCAAATCTACCTTAAAAAACCGTCCTTACCTTTACACTTTTTATTTAGCTTACCCGAGGAAGAGTTAGTCCAAAAAAGAAAAGAATTAAAAGCTAAAGAATATTTTGTGTATAAGCCACCTTTGCCCCCATTAAATCAAATAGAATACTTCTCATCAGATGACATAGTTATAGTGAAAGATGAGCAAGTTAGATGCACAATTCACAGAATTTTAGGGACTACGAGCAGAGGGGGATTTACTCCCTTTGTAGTACCTAAGCTTTGGTATTTAACTAAGTTAGTTCTTTTTGTTGGAGTTCGAGAGGACATACCTATTGAAGGGATTATTGAAGCGTTAAAGCGGATAGGGAAGTTTGGATATGGAAAGGATGCTACTGCAGGATGGGGCAAATTCGAGGTATTAAGCTATGAGGAAATTGACTTCTATGGAAACATTAGACAAACAGAAAATGCCTACTATGCTCTATCACCTGTCGTTCCTGACAAAAGCAGTAATTATACTGAAATTTTTTACGAACCCTTTATTCGGTTTGGTCGTCATGGAGATGTCTTAAGCGCGTCTCCCAACCCCTTTAAATCTCCAGTCCTGATGGCTGATGAAGGAGCAATTTTAATCCCAAAAAAGTTTGAAAAAAGAATTTATGTAGGCAGGGCAATTTTAGGAGTGTCTTCGGTTAAAGAAAAGGCTGTCCACCAAGGTTATTCTTTGGTTATACCAGTGGAGGTAAGATATGATAAGATACAAGATAACCATTGAAGCCTTAAGCCCAATTCATATTGGATGCGATGAAGTTTTATCACCAATTGAGTTTGTAATAGATAGCGAAGAGAGAAAACTAATTAAGTTTTCACTTTTTGACCTATTAGAAGTTCTTTCGTTAGAAGAGAGAGAGGAACTTGATAGAATTGCAAACAAAAAGGATACTTCAGCATTGGTTGATCTATATAAATTCTATGCTTATCGCATAAAAGACAAGATAAAAAGGCTTCCTAACATAAAACAATACAATATACCTTCTGAGCTTGCAAAAAGATATGATGAGGTCTTGAGACTAACTTCAGATGAGATACTTCAAAATTTTAATAACTTTGAAATTCCAAGGACCTACTTTAATCCTTTAACCGATCAACCGATTATCCCAGGAAGCTCTCTCAAGGGAGCCTTAAGAACAGGGTATTTAGAGTTTTTGTTAAAGAAAAACGAAAACAACCCCTCAATAAGAGAAATTATTGAAAGAGTTAATAATATTAATTCGCGCACGAGGAGGAAAGAAATAAATGAAATAATGGAAAATTTAGAAAAACAATTACTAAACTGCCCTAATCCTTCGAAAGACCCTTTTGGAGCGTTAAAGATTTCTGATTTAAACCCTACTTCTCCTATTGAAACTAAAATATTATACCAAGTAAATGTAAGCAAACAAAAAGGAGAGACAAGAGGCAGACTTACCTTGCCTATCGAGGTCATACCGCCTGGGGCAAAGTTTGAAGGCATTTTAGAAATAAAAGTAGAAACAGAAAATTTAAAACAAAATCCAGTGAAGATTGAAATATCCAAGTTGATAGAAGGAGTATGGGCACACTTTAAGGTGATACTTAAAAATGAATACGATTTAGCTAAAAATATTGGTTTTAAGATATTCGGTCTACACGAGTCTCATAAGATGGATATTAAAGAAAGAAAGGTTATTCTCATTAAGCTTGGAAAACACTCCGGTGCAGAAGCTATGACTATAGATAAAATAAGAAAAATCTTAATAAGAAGAGAGGGAGGTAGAACTGAATATCAAACTTCTCCCACTACAATTTGGCTTGCCAGCGAGCAAAAGAAAAATATTTCTCAAGCCATGCCATTTGGTTGGGCGCTCTTAAGGTTTGAAAAACTTTCATAAACATGAGTGATCTTGAAATACCATACAAAATTATAAATATCACCTGCGAACCAATTGATGAACTACATTTACCCTCATTCAAAGGTTCCTCTTTCAGAGGGGTAATAGGGAGAACCTTAAGACAAGCCCTGTGTGTTTTAAAAAGCTATAAAGATTGCCATCAATGTCCAATCTATAAAAACTGCTATTATGCTTACATCTTTGAGACAATTCCTGATCCCCATAAAAAACTGCCTTTCAATCTTCACAAATATCCTTCTATACCGCATCCATTTGTCATTGAACCTCCTTTAGATAATAAAAACATCTTTAAATCCGGGGAAACCTTTTTGTTAAAAATAGTCTTGATAGGAAAAGCTGTATCTTATGAACCCTATTTCATACTAGCAGTTGAGTTAGCAGGTGAGCATGGCATCGGAAAAGAGAATAGAAAGTTTTTTATTAAAGATATTTTATCTACGGATATTTTAAGATTAAGTGTAAATTTTTCACTAACTAACAATATTTTACATCATCAGAAGTCATCTAAAGTATTAATAAACATTCTTACGCCTCTAAGATTAATTCATAATAAAAAGCTTGTTCGAAAATTAGAATTTCATCATATTGTTCGTTCCTTATTAAGAAGACTAACTGTATTATACTATTACCATGTTTCGGAGAAACTACCAGAAATACCTGCTAAGGCTTTAATCGAGCTCGCTGAAAAGGTAAAGGTAGTAGATAATAATCTTAAATGGTATGATTGGGAACGATTTTCTTATAGACAAGACAAAAGGATGAAGTTAGGAGGATTAATAGGTAGCATTTCTTTTGAAGGACCAATTGAACCATTTTTCCCTTTATTAAAAGCTGGTGAAATATTACATTGCGGTAAAAACACTTCTTTTGGTCTGGGAAAGTATGAAATCGTTGAAGTTTAAGGAGACCATCGATGAAGCTAATTTACCAAATTGGAAGGCTTGATGCAGGCGCTTTTAATCCAATAAAGTTTGCAGTTAATGGAAAAGAATATACAGCTCTACTTAGTTCTTTTGCTCTTAAGCAAAGTTTTTTAGAAAATGGAGACGCCTCTAAAGTTATTCTTATTTATCCAGTTAGCTTACTTTTAAATAAAAATGCACCTAAAATTGAAAACATTCCAGAAGACTTTAAACTGGCAGTTGAAAGTATTCTAAACAATAAAAACGAACTTTCTTACTATCTATCAGATCCATATCCTTATTTTGATAAACATCCGCATTCTAAAGAGGCAAATGGGTTTATAGTAATTCACAGTATCGGGCAATATGAAGGTATAAATTTTTCCGTAACTTTAGAAGAGCTAATTCTTGAAATCTTTATTGATATGGTTAAACGGTATCAAAATGAGTCTTTTTCTGAACTTTATCTTGATATTTCAAGTGGTCATAATATATATACTTCAGCTCTACTTGAAGCTGGAAGATTATTTTTAACATTTTATAAACTTCAGAACTTTAATTTAAAAGAGAATGGACTAAAGGTTTTTATAACATTTTCAGACCCGATTGTGCCACCTTATAATAGAACATTTCAGGTTCATAAAGATTTTTGTTTAGAAGTAAAGACTTTCTTCAGTTTTCCTGAAAAGCCTAATCAAAATAATTTAAAAGATGCTTATTCTAAATTTGCAAAAGACCTTGTCGGCGAGGACAAAGAATTACGACCATTCAAGAGACAACTTACCAAACTTTTTTCATATGGGTATTTCTTTTATTCTGCAATAAAGAATAACACTCCTCTTGTCCTTTATACATGGGAATATCATCAAGAAGAGGAAATAGATAAAGGTATTGCTGATCTAATAAACTTTGTTAAGCAAAGGCTTTACACTAACTATCAATCAACTCCTGGCTTAAAGTTTGATCTATTTCGTAAAGCTTTCCTTATGCTCTCTATCTATAAAGGAATTGTAAAAGTATTGAAAGAATATAAGATTTTTAAAAAAGAAGAGGTCGAATTAGAAGAACTTGCTCTAAATTTCAGAGATGAACATCAAAGCCTTTATAATTGTTTTGAATTAAAACAAAATCGTGAATATTTTTCTCATGAGTATAGCAACACCTTTGAAAGGGAAGGGGAAAGGGGAGGAATAAAAGATAAAGTTCCCGAACATTATGTTCTTCTACGGGAATTAATCAAAGGAGAGAGCGATGAGATAAAGCCTCGGAATTTTCTTGCTCATTGCGGGTTTGAAAGAAATTGCGTTTATATTAGAAGGCAGGGAGCCCAAGTTTTTGTAAAGTATGGGAGCGAGGTTTTAAGTAGAATTGAAGAAATTTTATTGAGCAGTAAAGCTTAGTTGAGGCTGTTCAAAAAATTTTTATTAAACTAGCATTTTGTTGTCGCCCCGAGCGTCAGTCGAGGGGTCTCCCTAAGGACGCCATCCCTCACAAAGTGAGGGATGCCTCGCTATCGCTCGGCACGACGGAGTAGGGGGCTTTTTTGAACAGCCAAAAGTTTAGTTGACAATTTATGTCAGAATTCTCATTTAAACCTCGTTTTATTAATAATTAGGGAAAAAAAATCTGGTCAAAGGAGGTGCGAGGATGAAAAGGGGTAGGATGGCTAAACTTTTAGCTTTTCTGGTAACGCTTTCTTTTATCTTAAACCTTTCGGGGTGCGCAACCATCCCAACGGCAATTGAGAATGCCGACCTTCAAGTTAAGGTGAAAATGACGGAAACCATCTTTCTTGACCCAATTCTTAAAGCCAAGCACAAAAAGGTCTTTCTTAGCGTAGCCAACACCTCGGATTTGCAGGAGATCGACCCAACGGTCCTTAAAAACGCCCTTGCCGAAAAATTTATCAAAAAGGGTTACATCATTGTGAACGACCCGGAGGAGGCAAGCTTCATCATCCAGACAAACATCCTTTACATGGATTACTTCAGACAAACTGGGGCTCGTGAATTTGGAACGGGTGGCGCTTTAGCTGGAGCTGGAGCTGGAGCTTATCTTGGAAGAGGTAGTGATGATAGGGCAATAGCTCTTGCAATACTTGGTGCTATGGTTGGTGAAGTAGGTGGGGCAATCCTTGGGAAGATGATCAAGGTAGAAACTTATGCTGGAGTGATAGATGTTGAAATCAGGGAGAGGACAGATAAACCTGTTGTAGGGCAAATTGTAACCAATGCTACTCTTGGGACAGCAACTACTCTTCAAACAAAGCAGGAAGTAAGCACAAACTGGCAAGTTTATAGGACAAAGATTGCCGCTACAGCTCAGAAAACAAACCTCAACAAAGAAGAGGCAGCAAAGGTAATAATTGACAGGCTTTCCACTCAGATAGTTAACATCTTTTAGTTATGATTAGACGGGCTGGCGTAAGCCAGCCTTTAATTTTTGTTTACGACTAATTTAGAATGTTTATTTTTGACTAATTACGAGGTTATCGAAAAAGGTTGATTGCTAATTTGATTGCTACTTGAAAAAGGAGGAGGAACAAACCATGAAAAGAAAGGTTAAATTTTTGGTTGGAGTTTTATTAATCTTGGCTCTTGGTGGATGCGCAGAGACAAAACCTATCGTTTATAATTTAAGTGGTTGGGAAACAGGGCGAATTGTAAATTTGCAATATGCGGATAAAGTGATAGTGATTGAAGATTATAATTTTGAAAAAAAACCAAATTTATATTTGGGAGGCTTTCCTGCTTTGACTGAAAATAGAATTGTTAAAGGCAATATTGCAGATTGTTTAGTTGCAGGATTAAGAGGTGCTATCCCTGGCTATGCTGTAATCAAAGAAGAAGACTTAAAAAATGTAAATCCTAATGCTCAGGTAGTTCGAATTAAACCAATCGATGTTGGAATAAAATGGGATGCTCATCAAACGATATCTAATCCTGTTGGATTTATTGCTTCTATCAAAATTGAACTTTACTACAATGGAAAAAAAGAGGTTCTTTCTGCAAAAGGTTCAGGCACATACTTCCAAGACACTTTTGCCAACGCCTGTGAAAATATGGCTGTTAAAGTAAATAAAGTGCTTGAAAAAAGTAATTAAATCTTTAATTAGAATAAGGCAATCGCTTAACAGGGTTCACCATGTTCAATAATCTAAGTTTGAGGTGTGCAGGGGCGGATAGCTATTTGACCATTTATCACTCCCAGCGTAAACAGAGTAGTCTCCAGAAGCCTGTCCCCCCAGAGCGCCTTTACATACTATCTCAAACGCCCTTTCTCTGTTTCCCCGAACGACCACCATCTGTCTCCCCGAGCGACCTCTCCATGTCACCTCAAAGAGCAAGCCGAGGGGTCTCGCAGGAGATGCCTCGCCAACGCTCGGTACAACAGAGTGAAAGAATGTTACCCCGAACGTAAGCCGAGGGGTCTCCTTTTTTCATCAGAGAAGGGTTGTCTCGCTTCGCTCTACAAGACAGGTTGGGGACATAACAGTTGGGAACATGACGACTGGGGACATGACATCTGGGGAGTAAATGTCTCGCTATGCTGGGTAGGACAGAGTGGGGGATTTAGCATAGTAGGGTAGGGGATTGTAGAGGTGTGTATAAACAAGCCTTGGCTAATTGTTGCCTATTTCAGTAGAAGCTGGTAACATTTTAAAATTAAGCCTGCTTTTTAGAAAATTTTAAAACTCAAATGCAGGGAAAGATTTTAATCTACCATGGTCAGTCCATAGATTCTTTTGATGGCATATCCTGCATAATTTCTTTAAGAAATTTTCCTGAAAACATCATACTCCCCCAAGGTATTCCAATTATAATGCTATATCCTACTCGAAATTATCTTAGATGTTATTCTAACTTCCCACCCCCTTCACGACCAGTTAAACTTCTAATCTATCATTACATAATCAACCCTAAAATTTGGAAAGAAGACTTTAATCTTTCTGTTTACTTTGCCCTGAAATACAGAGATAATTTACTTTATGGAAAAAGCATAGACCAGTTTCCGCCCTTTCCTGTCTTAGCACAACAAGTATCAAGCCTTATAGAAGGATACTATCATTACTATAGCATCGCTTGTTCTATTCTAACTGCTTTATTCTTCACAAAACTTGGCTTACCAGGCAAACTCCCTAAGTTTATAGATGAAACTTACGGACAGGACTTTCTTGACGATTTTTTCTTTGCTCCAGCCTTCGTTTTCACAGTGTTTGAATCCACTGCCGACTTACTCTTGGGAGAAAAGATGAAAAATCCTGTAATAATAGCTAAAAGTTTTATCTCTTTTCTACTTTCTAGACACGGAAAAGCTTTACTTCGACTTCCATACTTAAAATTAATCCGCTATGGAGCCACCCCTAATCAGCTATGGATTACCTTGTAGTTTACGATATTTCTGACCCTAAGAAACGTTTAAAAGTCTCTCGAATGCTGCAGAAATTTGGCTACCGCATACTTTACAGCGCCTTTTATCTTCCAAACGCTAAAAAAAGGGTTATCGACTTTCTCTACCAAGAGATTTCTAAAATCGTTGACAAAACTACAGACAGAGTTTTCTTCTATCCTGTCTCTGAACCCGAAGTTTTTAAAGGATATCCGCTTGAACCTTGGAAAATTTTTGTGATATAATGCTTAATTCATGAAGCAAACCGTTATTATCTACAGCCATTTCGTTGAAATAAGTAGAAAATCAGACAGGGTATGTATAGAAACTTCAAAAATAAAATCAGAACTACCACTTCCTAATATTGATGGTATTTTAGTTTTCGGTAAGGCAAAGCTTACTTCTGAAGTAATTTCTTTATGCATGAAGCATAATGTTCCTATATTACTTCTTACTCAGTATGGAACCCTAAAAGGTCTAATTCTTCCACCTCCTCAGAGCGAAGCAATCAGCAAACGTATAAAACAGTTTACTCTTTACTACTTTAAAAAGATTGAAATAGCAAGGCTTATTGTTCAAAGAAAGTGTGATGAAGTAGAGGTAACTTTTAATCTTGAACTAAATAAGTCTAAAGAAGCTCTTAAAAAAGCAAACGATCTAAACCAAATTCTTGGTGTTGAAGGCTCTATATCAAAGGCTATGTTTGAAAGCTTTGAAAGATTACTTTCTGGAACTGGCTTTAAGTTTGAAGACAGAACCTACTACCCACCAAAGGATGAAGTAAATGCCCTGCTTAGCTTTGTCTACACTCTTGGCTACAACTTAGCTTTATGCTTAATTTTACTCAAAGGTTTTGACCCTTATATTTCTTTCCTTCATGTTAAAAGGGGAAGCCATGCCTCCTTTGCCTCAGACCTTGTTGAAATCATCAGACCTCAGCTTACGCTATTTTGTGCAAAGCTTCTTCAGGATGGGACGGTTTCTAAGGGTGATTTTCATAGAGAACAAGGAGCATATTTGCTCAAGAAACAAGCGGTTAGAAGAGTTTTAGAGAGATTTAATCCTCTTAAGGAAGAACTACTCGTGCCCATGAAACTTTTCCTATCAGATTTAGAAAGCTTTGAGGTTTAAGTTAAGCAAAAATGAGGATAATTCTTTATGATTATGAAACTGAAAAAGTCCGTCGGAAGGTTCGAAAAGCTTTAAAAAAACTCGGCTTGCATGCTCAATGGAGCGTTTTTGAAAGTTTAGAGAGTAAAGACAAGATTTTAAAAGCTCTTCTTGAAGAAGAGGGGCAAAACTATCGCATAGCTATTTTTAAAATAAACCCATTAGGAGAAATTCGGAAGATCGGCAAAGAGTGGGAAAGATTGAGAGTTGTGTTTTAGCATTACTCCCCTCACCAAAACGCTTTCTACTTGTCATCTCCAACGCCTCTACTTGTCACCCCGAACGCCACCAATCCACCACCTCAAACTCATTCTACCCATCCCTTCGAATTTCTCTACTTGTCCCCCTTGACTTTCTCTAATTGTCACCCCGCACTTTCTCTAATTGTCACCCCGCACTTTCTTCTCTAATTGTCACCCCGAACGAAGTGAGGGGTCTTTATCACAAATTTGTAAGGACGAGCGGATGATCACCCCTTTTAATAACAATGGATGCCCCGCCGAACGCCTCTACAATACCCCTCTACTTAGGTTTGGCGAGCGCCCTTTTTTTTTAATCCTGCCGAGCGTAGCGAGGTATCTCCCTTTTTAGCCCCACCCCGAGGCGTTCCGTGTGTCTCCCCGAAGCGTCAGCCGAGGGATCCTTCGGCAACTTACCCGCCTCGGGAGGACATGGATGGGCTGTCGCCCCAAGCCTACCTTTTGGTCGCCCCGAGCTCTTTTTTGTCTCCCCGAGGCGTTAGCCGAGGGGTCTCCTCTCTCCCTGTCTTCCCGAGCGTCAGCGAGGGGTTTCCTCTCTCCCTGTCTCCCCGAGGCGCAAGCCCGAGGGGTCTCCTCTCTCCCTGTCTCCCCGAGGCGCAAGCCCGAGGGGTCTCCTCTCTCCCTGTCTCCCCGAGGCGCAAGCCCGAGGGGTCTCCCTTCTCCCTGTCTCCCCGAGGCGTTAGCCGAGGGGTCTCCCTTCTCCCTGTCTCCCCGAGGCGTTAGCCGAGGGGTCTCCCTTCTCCCTGTCTCCCCGAGCGTCAGCGAGAGGTCTCCCTAAAGTATGTTGATTCTTTCCAACAGCCTGCTTCACCCCTTGACTTTTTTACAAATCGTGTATAATAACCTTATAAAAGGTGTTTTAAACCCCTTTGCTCTTTGACAATTGAATAGGGTAGTAGGGCAGGGCAGGTTTTAAAAAAAATTTCAAATTTTAAATACGGGGATAGTGCGTTCGCGTTAAGGGGTGGTGTAGATATATATATCTATAATTAAACAATTTCACCGTCCCCTGGAAGGCTGATTTAGAAAGGCTTTGGAGTGTAGAGGAATTCTCCAGAAACCTGCAACTCATTTTCAGTGGAAATTGGCAAAAAAGGCTAATTTTGGTCCCTCAAATTAAGTTATTTTTAATTACTTTCCTTTGCTCTGGAGGGCTGAATTAGCAAGCTCTTGGAAGGGGTAATTTTTAAAAAAATCTCTTGTGAATAAAAGCACAATACAGAGTTTACAAGGCTTACGAGCTTTTAGGGTCGAAACCTGCCCTACTTAAAAAGGGATTGCGACCTAGACTGGGACCAAAAAGCCCCCATCTCGCACAAAATCCTGTCGAAACCTGCCCTACTTAAAAAGGGATTGCGACTGGGGCATGTTTCAAACATGGTTCCACCTCCTTTTTAGTTTTGTCGAAACCTGCCCTACTTAAAAAGGGATTGCGACCCCAAAAAACCCCTCCTTTCTAACTCCTCAACCGAAGGTCGAAACCTGCCCTACTTAAAAAGGGATTGCGACACAGGTTTAATCACCAAATCCTGACCATTTACCGTGGCAAGTCGAAACCTGCCCTACTTAAAAAGGGATTGCGACTTAAGAAAAAATTAGCAGTAACATTGCCTAATTTAACAATGTCGAAACCTGCCCTACTTAAAAAGGGATTGCGACCAGCTATCCTTCCGCCATACTTCAATACCCTATACGCACGTCGAAACCTGCCCTACTTAAAAAGGGATTGCGACAATATATAACTAGGATCTCCTAAATAACTTGTTTTATATGTCGAAACCTGCCCTACTTAAAAAGGGATTGCGACGAAGAGAGCCCTCAAAATAACTAAGTCCTCCCTCCTGGGTTTGTCGAAACCTGCCCTACTTAAAAAGGGATTGCGACATTTTTTACCTTTTTTACTCGGTAACAAGGCTTTTTTTGTCGAAACCTGCCCTACTTAAAAAGGGATTGCGACCAAACCAGGCTCCCCTTCCTTCAATACTATCACTTTTTCAAGTCGAAACCTGCCCTACTTAAAAAGGGATTGCGACTCCTTTGCATAACCTTAATCACCTAAAATATAAAAACTATAGTCGAAACCTGCCCTACTTAAAAAGGGATTGCGACAATTGTGACTACCTTTTTCTTTGTACTTTTCAAGAATTAAAGTCGAAACCTGCCCTACTTAAAAAGGGATTGCGACTATCTGGGATTTTGACTATGGATTAGTATGCAAAGTGTCGAAACCTGCCCTACTTAAAAAGGGATTGCGACAAAGATAATGTGGGGAAAGGTTGGTGGTGGTATGAAGATTTGTCGAAACCTGCCCTACTTAAAAAGGGATTGCGACTTTGATTTACGATAAAATTTACCATCTTGAAAATAAAGTGTCGAAACCTGCCCTACTTAAAAAGGGATTGCGACTAATTGGCTCTCCTTTTTCATTCTTAAATTTTTTCAGTCGAAACCTGCCCTACTTAAAAAGGGATTGCGACAAAAATTTTTAAGATCTTCATATAATCTTTCATTATTTGTCGAAACCTGCCCTACTTAAAAAGGGATTGCGACCTTTTTTTAACTTTTTTTCTTGACACATTTCATCAATTAAGTCGAAACCTGCCCTACTTAAAAAGGGATTGCGACCTGGAGTTGATGAGCAGTTGGAATACAGAGAGCATTTTAGGTCGAAACCTGCCCTACTTAAAAAGGGATTGCGACTCTTCTTTTAACGCCTCCATCACCCACCCTCCTTCTTGTCGAAACCTGCCCTACTTAAAAAGGGATTGCGACCTACAGTAGCTACTAACCCCACAAACTCCTTCATTACATGTCGAAACCTGCCCTACTTAAAAAGGGATTGCGACGAGCTCAAGCCTAGGCTCAACCTTAACAGCCACTCTCCAGTCGAAACCTGCCCTACTTAAAAAGGGATTGCGACCAAAAAGGTCTGGAGCTCTCTTTGAGCTCCAGAAAAAAGTCGAAACCTGCCCTACTTAAAAAGGGATTGCGACATAAATTGTCCCATAACACTTCACCTACTATAGAACCATGTCGAAACCTGCCCTACTTAAAAAGGGATTGCGACCATCCTATACGCATCCTTCCACCCCTCACATACATATGTCGAAACCTGCCCTACTTAAAAAGGGATTGCGACTATACTCCGGTAGACTTACTGCAAGTAGTTTTTTCTTTTTGTCGAAACCTGCCCTACTTAAAAAGGGATTGCGACAATGGGATTGTTGTGATGAGGAGGATTATGTAGAGACGGGTCGAAACCTGCCCTACTTAAAAAGGGATTGCGACTCTTCTCACCATATACCTAAGTAATCATCCACTCCCATGTCGAAACCTGCCCTACTTAAAAAGGGATTGCGACGCTTTGAATACCAATTTCTCCATACTCGCACCCCCTTGTCGAAACCTGCCCTACTTAAAAAGGGATTGCGACATTTTTACTCTAATCCAGTATGAGCCCCGCCAAGCCAAAAGTCGAAACCTGCCCTACTTAAAAAGGGATTGCGACCAAACCAGGCTCCCCTTCCTTCAATACTATCACTTTTTCAAGTCGAAACCTGCCCTACTTACAAAGGGATT
>Ga0080004_1235560_pt1 | contig 17982 bp, 18 predicted proteins | sample WasSprMetagenome_FD_69207 | JGI IMG/M metagenome (GOLD analysis project Ga0080004, IMG submission 69207) | Sulfidic aquatic microbial communities from Washburn Spring, Yellowstone National Park, USA - WS (SPADES assembly) (version 2) | ecosystem: Environmental > Aquatic > Thermal springs > Hot...
TGCGTTTCATATTCTCCTCAATTCTCCCTCTCCTTTCACGCAGTTCATCATAACTCTTCTTCATGCCATCCAGCATCTCCTTCTCCATTTGTAGCGATTTAAGCTCCATCAACTTGGAGTTGAGTTCATCTCTACGTTTCGTCAGCTTTTCTTGGTGGACTTTAATGTCCTGTGATAGCTTTTCTAGACGCTTCTTTAAAACTTCCATGGATCCATCAATCCTCTTAACTTCATTGGAATAAGTGTTCTTCATCTTTTCCAGGCTATCTATCACTTCACGCATCTTTTCATATGCCTTCTCATACCTATCCAATCCCAGTATTCTACCTATAACCTCCTTCCTCCTACTTGGCTCTTCCTCTATTAGATTTGTAATTTCACCTTGACGTATGAATACTGAGCTTAACAATGTATCCTTATCTATCCCAATTATCTTTAAGACTTCTTGAACTGTCTTTGTAGCTGAATCTGTTATTAGTCCAACGCCTTTACATTGGAGTCTAGCATTCACTTCACCACCCCTCTCCCTACGCCAATTCAAATTGTACTCCCTACCATCAGCTTCAAAGTTCAATTCCAATTCCATGGATTTAGCTCCAAATCTTATTAGATCGTCAACGCTACTGGCTCTACTCCTAACACCCCTAAATCCAAGTAGTGAATGCATTATTGCATCCATTATGGCAGTCTTCCCAGAACCATTTGGGCCAACTAGAACTATTACCCCTAAGGGGAAGTTCATCTTCGTATTTTCATGTGATAGGAAGTTTTTGATGGTGATATCCTTTAAAATTATCATTTTGCATCAACTCCAAAGAACTTCTTCACTAGGTTTACAGCTTCATCTATTTCATCATTTACGAGGAGATCTTGAAGTTCTAAAGCTAAATTAATAAACTTCTCATCACTTAAACCATACTTTTTCAAAATTTCACCTATAAGCCCCCTCTGATCAACACCACCCTTAATTGCGGTTATTGATGGGAGTGAAGTTTCCTCCACGAAACTTATCCTAGACGTTAAAATTCTACCTTTAATCGCATCGTTAATCTTATTCATAATACTCTGCCTCTCAACATCTCTACATTTAATGTTTAGGTGGATTATTGGAAGCTTCTTTGAAAGCTTTGATATGGAAGTCAAGTTCTCATTTAAAACTTTCAATGCATTACTCAATCCACCCCTATCCATAACATTCAACTCTAGATCAATTTGTGGTCTAACATTCAAATCGACCTTCTGAACTTTCGGTTCATCACCATCCAAATCTACGAGGAAGAAGCCCTTACCATCCTTACGCCAAGAGGGGATATCACTCCTACTATTAATCTCAGTTGAACCTGCATAAGCCAATATTCCCTTGCCAAACTTCGTTAAAATCCTTGAGTGTATATGTCCAAGAGCATAGTATGATGCTGTTCTAGGAAGCTCATCTTCCCTAACTTCATAAGCCCCTTCGAAGGGGAGATATCTATCTATAGCTTGATGCATAATGAATATGGACTTCCTATATCCACTGGATATCTTATCGAACTTCTTTATCTCCTCCCTCAAAAGTTCAATGCTCCTCCCCCTCAAATTGGATATTCCAGCTATCAGTAAACCATTAGAATCCATGTGCTCAAGGCAACCTAAACCCAAAACCTTAACATTATCAAAGAGGCTGTGTGGATATAGCCCACGCCTCCTAGGCATATCATGATCTCCGAGAACGGATATGAATTTAGCCTTATCTGAAATCCTCTTCAAAGCATCCCTAAATGTTTTGAGGGCTTTTATTGGTGGTAGTGGGGAATCGAATAAGTCTCCTGAATGAATAACTATGTCAACATCCTCCTTGAGAATTGCATCGACAGCTTCATTGAATACCTCATAGAAATCGGATTCCCTCTCATCAAGATTATACTGCCTATACCCCAAATGGGTATCAGAAATGTGCGCTATCCTAAAGGTTTATCACCAAAATTATCCTTCAATTAATTCCTTAATATGTTTACGCTCCTCATCCACCCTCTCCAGTAACCTCTTCTCGCTCTCCTCAGCCTCCCTCGAAGCTTCAGCAAGTTTTGAGATAACATCTATATCTGCACCACCCTCCATAGTCTCCCTAGGCCTAATCCTCACCATAACTGGAGCCTTAACAACCTCCCCAACTATCACCGCTTCACCAACATTTAATCCTGGGAGATCCCTAAGCAAATCTTCACTCATCCTCTCAGAGCTAGCTCTAACAGCCTCCTGATCCCCAGGGTTCGTTATCCTCAAGATTATTTGACTATTACATTGACTTAAAACATCTGGATCTATCTTTGAAGGTCTCTGACTTATTATTATGAGGAACAAGCCGAACTTCCTACCTTCAGCAGCTATACGCTTAATTATACTCTTCGAAAGAGTGGACTCCTTATTTGGAACAAATCTATGAGCCTCTTCAATAACTATGAAAACTGGGTATGGATACTTCTGCAACCTAACGGCATTGAAGGTGTCGTTTAGAATTCTATATGCAATGTAATCTGAAACCTCATCATCTAAACCAGATAAATCAATTATTGAAATGTGCTTTGGCTTAAGGATGTTGAGTATATTTGTAGTTGCATCGCCAAAAACCCTAATCCTCTGAAGCTTCCTAACATATTTCAACGCCCTCAAGTAATTTCTATCATCACTATTAGATTCTAGGATTTCAATTAAATCCTCCAATCCATATGAATCCCCCTTCAATTCTCTAACCTTCTTAAGAGCATCTCCAATGGCAGATATTATGTTTGTCCATTTATCTTCAATACCGCAAATTGTTTGTATCTCATCTAAACTAAGATCTGAAAACTTAACTTCATATATGGAGATATAGCCTATATCAGTAGCATTATACCTCCCACTACTCTCAAGAGTTCTAAATACAGTAACCCTCTTAGAGTAGAAGCCTCCACTCCTACTACGTGATAGGAAGACGTGGTCTGCATGTGGATCTAGAACTATTGCAGTAGCCCCCTTCTTCAACAATTCCTCCAATAAGACTCCTGCAGCATAACTCTTCCCAGCACCAGTTTGAGCCAATATTGCCAGATGCCTCCTAAACCCCCTAATGGATATACTTACTGGAACATCAACCCTATTTATCAGTGAACCAATATGTAGGCTTTCTGAATCTGGGTATGAGTAGAATTCCTTTAGTATGCTTGATGGTGCTCTATAAACCTCATTTCCAGGGTGAACAGCCCTCCTAGGCTGTAAAACTTCACCATTATAATTAAATCCTAAAACCCTAGCTTTAGCAATGATCCTCCTATCCACAAGTCCAGCTTTAACAATCCTCTCAACAGCTTCATGCCTAGGTTTTGAAGAGAGATCTAAGGCTAAACTTGAAGATAATACCTCACATATTTGAGCTACAACCATAACTTCAACATCATTGCCATCAACATTCTCCAAAGATCTCACAACAACATACTCCCACCTCGGAGGATACTTACCCTCATCAACTATGAAGTAGAAGTATGTGGGGCTAGCTTCACCCACAACATACCCAAGTTTATCTAAACCTTCATGGATATCTGACACGCCTATACCCCCTCGAAGTCACCTTAGCATTAACAATCTCCTCAAATTTAGATAGATACATATCCTCAAAAACCCTCCTACCAAGCCTAACCATCCTATCAACACTTGTAAGCCAAACATTATAATTATCTAAACCACAATAACCAGCAGATAAAATTTTGATTATGGGGCTAACATCAACGTCAACAGCTTCAGGCCACCTAAAATCAATGAATTTCTCATCAACATCGAAAAACCATGCGGGAACATCAACCCTCATTGGAGTATCCCCAATAGATGGGAGGACGTGGAAGGATATTATGGCTGGAAGATCGTGAAGCTTAGAAACAACCCCAGAAGCCCAATTAACAAAATCCTCTGAAATTGAGGAGTAGGGGAAAGCAGACTTCAAGAATTCAATTGGACTCAACTCAGCACGCTTGAATGCCCTAATAGTCCTTGGAGGGGGATTGAGTAGTAGCGGATACGTGTAGCCAGTGGACTTGGCATATCTAAGTATGAGTTGGAAATCCGATTTCCTATGGATCAATTCCATGAAAACCCTCTTCAAATCCTCTGGAAGCCCACTTAAAAGGTTTGCAGCATTCTTCCTATCATCAAAAACTTTGAAAATATAATTCTTAATTGAAAGGGCATCAAAACCAAGCTTAACACCAACATCCACAGCCAACAATCCCAATAGGAAGTCTCTAAAGAAGTGGGATGCACTACCCTTACTAACACCAATCAATGGAACTTTGAACCTCCTACATAAATCCATAAGCTTAATTAGATCATCAAAATATCTGATCATGAAATCCTTGTTACTGGTTAAATTGAATTCCAATGGTACATGTGAAAGCCTACCATATATTGACCCATCAAGGAGAATAACACCCCTAAAACCAGAATTCAAAGCATCCATGATCGTTAGATGCTCCAACCACTCCATAACCCTACCAACAAAATCACTACCATCACCAGTAAAACAGAAATCAAATCCACAATCAACCCTACGATATGTATCCCCAGATCCAGTTAAACCCAAAGCCCTAGCCACATAGAAAAGCCCTCCATTCTCAGTACTCAAATGCCTAGAACTACTATCCACAGCCAAAACATTGAAATCCACACTTGAATCCTTTGGAAAATTGAATTCAACCCAATACCTACCAAAATAGTTGCCTAAAGCTTCACTTAAACCACGATCTCCATGAAGATTATAGAGGTTTTTAAGATAGTTAGCCTTCAAACATAAATCTTTAATATATATGTCTAGGAACTCAGGCAAACCCTCACACCACTAAAATATATCCAATACACACTGAATAAAATACCTTAATAAACCATACCCTATACGAAAAGTATATGTTTAAATCTGGTGTAGACATATTGAATAAAACGTTGTGATGGGTAATGATTGAGCATGAGAGAAGCACGAAAGTTCTAACTGCCATAATATTCCTAAACATAATAGTATACCTGATAACCTCATATGAAAACTTCTTCATGGAAACAAGCAGTTACTGGGTTAACATGTTTGGATTCATACCATCACTTATAGGGGATATTCAAAACATGTATAGGATTTTCACATCAATGTTCATACATGCAGACATATTCCACATATTCTTCAACATGTACTACCTATACCTATTCGGTAAACCGATAACTAGGGTTATTGGTGGGAAGAAGCTACTTGCACTATATATATTCTCAGGAGTGGCAGCCTCAATATTTCATACAGCATTCAGTTATGTGGGTGGATTGATATCATACATAATACCAGCAGTTGGAGCTTCAGGAGCTATAAGTGGAGTTCTCGGAGCATACTTGATAATGTATCCAGGAACATATTTAACTATGTATTCGCCATACATATTCTTCCCATTCCCATTGAGATTCAGGGTTAGAGCAGAATACTACTTGATATTCTGGTTTGCAACGCAAGTATTATATGGATATGCAAAGATTGCTGGAACGGTGGCAGTATTTGCACATGCAGGTGGATTCCTAGCTGGAATAGCCATACTACCAATAATACTATCAAATGTTATTGGAAGGGAGGAGTATGAATATAAATTTGACTATACATATACAATGCCACCACCCATTGAACCAAGAGTGGGAAAAGGGATTGGAACCACATCAAAAATAATTCTAACAATTCTGATAGCAATCCTACTTGCTGGAAACATATATGCAATGGCAAACCCTATAACTGGAGATATAAAGGCTATGATGATACAATACACTATAGATGGAGATCAATACATAGATTACACTGCAGTTCAACTACCAAGAATAGAATCATACATTAGGGAAGTCAGCACAGATGAGACAAGGATACTTCTAAGCAGACTCACAAGCATGAACATACTATATGACCCATCAAAGAAGGGGGCTGAAATAAACATGAATAACATAGACTTAAATGTTCCAGTAAAAATATCGCTGGGAGCAGCGTCAAGGACATATACTGTGAAAGTACACGTGGAGAAATTATATGCATTATACGATTACGATGGATTCATAAAGCACTGTGAAGGGACACTATCAACACAAATAATAGTAATACAAGGTTCTTTAATATACGTTACAAGTGACATGATAAACTACGATTTCAAAATAACATCACAAACAATAAACCTTGGAAACATAGATGAATACATGCAAATACCAGCATTCATAATATCCATAGCAGCATTAATTGTTATATTAAGGAAGAGCCAAGAGCTATCACTAATCGTGGAGCAACCCAGAGAGCCAAGACTGCCAATACCAATATGAATCGTGATTATGGAAAAGTTTTCAAATAGAAGTGCATATAAGGATTTACGATCATAAATGATGATAACGAGACACATAGAATTAATTGATGGATCATTTTGCAACGTATATATCGTAAAAGATATTGATGGATACGTACTCATAGACGCTGGAAGCTCAGACAATACAATGAAAGTATTGGACTACATTAGAGGAAGAGGGCTGGGGGAGAAGGATTGCAAAGGAATAATAGTTACACATCACCATCGCGACCACATAGGATGCCTAGCGGAATTAAAGGAAACACTTAAAACAAAGGTTATAGCCCACAAACTGGAAACACCATACATAGATGGTAGAGTGAAAAGCCAGAGAACCGCAGGAGTTAAATATGTGAATGTAGACGTTGAAGTTGATGATGGAGACATCATATATGGAATGAGAGTCATACATACTCCAGGGCATACCCCTGGAAGCATATGCCTACACCACCAAGAGGATAAAGCTTTATTCGTAGGAGATTTAATAGTGAATGAAAATAACGTTTTAATGGAAATACCAACACATTACTCCATGAATCCAGATCAAAATAGAGAATCAATAGAAAGGATATATAGGGAATTGGATTTTGAAATTGCATTACCAAGTCATGGACAACCAATAACATCAAAAGCTAGGGAAAGGATTGGGGAATTAATCAAAACGTTTAAGCAAACTATCTCCTACTAACAACATTCAAACTCAACACGCCCAAACCAAGCAATGAAAGAACAATTCCACATAGGTATAGGAGGAGCTGGAATAAATCCATAACCAGTGGTGGGAAGTAGCCTCTAAAAGTTGTGGATAGATAGATGCCCAGTGGGGAGAAGGATATTAGTATGCCAATGAACAATGCAAATACCCCAGAGGAAATTAATGCTATGCCAAAACTCCTCCTTGGAAGAGCACTCTTAAGGGAAGCTTCCCTAACATCCATGGGAACTATACTTGGGAATGCTGTGGAAATTATTCGTATCAATGGAGGTGTAACGAGTAGAACGAATGGTAGCATGGTTATGAACCAGAAGAGGGTTAACCCAAGTGATAAGATTGTTAGAGATTCAAATGGCATTATAAGGGCTTGAGCGAAAAGAAACTTATATACAAATATGTAGAGGAAAGCTGTAATTATGTTTCCAATAATTAAGGCGACATTTGAAGCCAGAATAAACTTCTCCCAACTAAACCTTCTATGGGTAATATAGCCGAAAATCGAGAAACCTATAAAATTCCCGGGGACAGCTGCAATAAGACTACCCATATAAAGCGTGCCATGCTTAACGGAATCACATATAAGAGTACCTATAGCTGCACCCACACCTGCAACCCAAGGGCCGAAGAGAGTTGCAAACAATGCGGGTATTACAACTGCTGGGCGGAACTGCCCCATCCCCCATGGAGATTGAATATAAGCTGTGAAATAAGAGCCTATAGCGTAAAGTGCAGCACAAAGTGATGTTAAAACAATCTTCAATGAATATGGAATTCTTTGAGGGGCATCAATTGCAGACATAACCAACACTCAGCCCCCAGTCAATCCAATTTAAAGAAGATGTCTATTTAAAAATTTCTCGATAAGTATACGTAAACTTACATCAACAATCATGATATATTATTTGTGGGTATTAAGTGACTTTAAAAAAATGAAAAAATGTAACTTAACTAATTTAAGATTTTATAATAAAGTATGTTTATTAAAAGTTAAAATTTATATATCACATCATACACTAATCAAATATTGAGGGTGAACAAAATGTCTGTAAAAGCAAAAATATTGGAAAGCTTAAAGACAGGTCCTAAGACTGTGGAGGAACTAGTGGCAGCCACAGGTGCAAAGCCCGGAATAGTTAAGGGGCAATTAACGAGACTAGTTAAAGCAGGAGTTGTTGAAAAGACTCCAGAGGGGAAGTTTAAGGCAAAGTAAATAATTAAAAATTTTTAATTTTTAATTTTTTTATTTTGCTTCAAACATTCAGCGTTTTACACTACAATCATAGACGTATATTAATATGTCATTGCCGCAATTGATCACATTATGTTTGCAAGAGTTTATTTGTACAATTTCGCCTTCGCTGAATATCTTCTCAACATTGCCAATTATTGCTTTACCATTACCCCTCAAAATATATAATTTCTCCTCAAAAGCTCCCTCACCATGAAAACCAACATCTTCACCAGGTTTAAGTAATACAATGCCAATCCTCCTATCATTGGAATTCAATAGCACTATGGATTTACCATTGGAAAATAGTTTTTCAACCCCCATGAGGTCTCACTCCAGCCTTTTCAATAGCCTTCAAAACTAGGAAGACGGCTGGACCAGATATTATGCCGCCGATGGTGTGCATGCCAGTCCAGTATGATGTGAAGATCCATCCACCCATCTGAATAACCAATGGATTCCTAACACCTAAAGCTGGTTGAAGGAATGCCATTATCAATCCAATAATGAACCCTGAAAACGCCGTGAAAACTATTGATAATCCCTCAACAACTATGAAAGCACGCTTAAATCCACCTAGCCCCTTAAACTTCAATACTAAGCTGAGTAGAAAGTCTATCAATAGTGTTCCTAGTACGAAGCCTAGGAAGTATATTCCGGATGCAAAGCCACGTTGAAACAGTGTTACTATTAGAACTATTATGGCTGAGAGTGTTGCAATCCCAAATTCCATGGATGCATATGAAGTTGTGAAGACCATGATTGCATGTATAAAGTCGCATGCAAATGGCATGTTTGTCAATGAGAATATTATTGGAGCAACACTAACATTCAATGCAACCCAAAGAGCAGACATCACTGCACAGATGGCAATGGACTTAGCCTTCAAATAAATTCACCAGAAGAATGTGTCACAAAGATATATAAAAGTGTTACTATTCACATTATAGGTTTAAATGCAACATAATCCTCCTCACGAACCCTAGTCTTAGCGCCGCTTAAAATTAGTTTAAAGATTTCAATGGCGCCAACCCTATTTAAAGGCTTATTATTATTTCCACACCTATATGAATATGTGCAGTTTGGGCATCCATCAACACTATTACAATCACAACCTCTAAGGATCTCATAGGATTTGGAGAAGGCTTCTGCAAGATTCTTGAAGAGTAGTAGTGATGCACCAGAACCCCCTAAAACACCATCATAAACGAATATCACGCCGGAGGAACCCATGGATATCCCGCCAATCTCCCCAGAACCACTACCAGTAAACATGTCACTACTCTCAATTAAAACATGTTCCACGGCATGGAATGATCCAGCCAAAAATTCTAGGTAATCTTTAGATGAATTTGAGTGGGTTGTGGGTTCAGGTGCTTTGAATACGAAGCCGTAAGTCTCATAGGAGTATTCCAATGGCTCAACCAAACTATTTTCACTAATGATTTCACCACTGAAAATGTCTCTCAAATAGTATCCTTCAACCATCTCCCTAATCCTAAGTCTACAATACAATGCTTCAACACCATAAGCTCCACCCCTCTCAACAACTTCAATGATTTCTGGATATGCAGTTCGCTTAGCATCAGTTCTATATTGGAAGTCATCTGGGAGGCGTTCAACTTCCACATACCCATAATTACCACTAATCTTAAAATTCTTAGACCTAAATTTCAAACCAGCATGTAGATAGACGGCTCCTGGGAATAATTCACTTAAAGCTATTGGAAGCTCCCTCTCACCAATAATTTTACCATTAAAGTATATTTCCACCCTACCACCAGCACCCCTAATATTATACTTCCTCAGAATCCTCCTACCCTCCATGGTTGCATGGTAACGTTTACCCCTAACACTTAGAAGTCCTTCATCTGTAAGGGATTTCAAAACATCAGCCCAACCTTTAAACTCATCGGAGGATAATGGTTTATCCATACATGCAGCTATGAGTTGATTTCTTGCAACCATCAAGTTTCTAGGTTCAACATATATTGGCTCAAGATATGTAAAGTACTTCTCAGGATTCCTCTTATAGTAAGCGCTTATGGGATCACCGCCTCTAAGCATGAGTATTGCAATAGCCTCCTGCCCCCTCCTACCAGCCCTACCAATCCTATGCATAAATCTAGCTAAACCAATTGGGGAGGTTATGACGCAATCAACATCGCCAATATCTATTCCAAGCTCCAATGTTGGTGTTGCTGAAACAACCATTATCCTCCCACTCCTAAAATCCTCCTCAACCTTAACCCTATAACTCTTCGGTAAACCAGCCCTATGAACATAAGATTTAACATTCCTATCATCAAGAACCTGTTTAACAACCTCAGCCTCCACATGGCTATTGGAGAAGACAATGGTTTTATAACCATACTTCACAAGCTTTGAAACAACATCACCAATTGCAGAGTAGAAAGATCTAATTGATGGATACAACATTATGAAGTGGAATCCACCCCTCCTACCAGAACCCTCAACAACCCCAACACGCCTATCGAAAAGCATACTGGCAAACTCCCCAGGATTGGATATTGTTGCAGAGCAACCTATCATCTGCGTATAGCCGCAAACCCTCTGAAGCCTCTTCAAAATCCAATGAACATTAGCTCCAAAAGCACCCACATAACTATGAAGTTCATCAACAACAATATACCTAACACTCTTAAAATGATTTGATAATGGAGTTCTATGTGAAAGGTGATGATGGATTATGTCGAAATTGGTCATCAATATGTCTGGAGGGTTATTGTATATCTCCTCCCTCTCAGAGGTTGATGTATCACCATCAAATATCCTAACAGTAACACCCAATGGGGTTGCCAATCTCCTAATTTTGAAAAGCTGATCCCTACTCAAACTCTTAGTTGGATATATGAATAAAGCCCTAAGAGCCCTCGAACCTTCAGGGACTAGTGGATAGAATCGCCTATCCCTACTAGATGCAATTAAATGTATTATTGGAATTGCAAAACACTCAGTTTTACCAGAACCCGTAGGTGCAACTATAACTACATCTTCACCATTCAATATTCGTTTAATAGCCTCCTCCTGAAACCTATACAACCTATAAATACCATAACTCTTCAAAGCATTCTTCAACCTATCATTAACATTCAATTCATCAACACTACAACCATACTCAACCTTTGGGGGTTCAATAAACCTATATAAAGCAACATAATCGTTTGGGGAGAAGAGGATATCCCTAACAACCTCGGGAAGAGACTCAACACTTAAACCACATTTAGAAATCATACCCCTAATCTCATTTGGATCTCTAAGCAAACCTAGAGAGATTAGCTCGGGAATTAAACCCTTAAAATCAGAGATTTTCCCAGCCCTATAATTATCTAGGAAAGTGTAGTATGCGAGAATCTTATCCCTAAACCCCGCATCAACCAAACCAGATAAACCGCAGGAAACACATGAAATAAAGTATTTTGTGGAAGATTCAATGTTGTGGAATCTAAGTTTACCATTGCAACGTGGACAAGTAAATGACATCCAAGAAGAAAGATTAACCTAGACAAACATATTAACGTTTACCAATTCATGAGGATTCAAAACACAGCCTCCTCAACCCAAACTCATAAGCTGCAGATGCAATTGTAACACCATAGAATATTGCCTTACCCCCTGCAACCCTCAAGATTTCATTAATACTACCATTAACTAGGGAGGAACCTGTCGCCAAAACCACATCACCCCAAATCATGGCATCCCTATTAACTGTGTGGGGTTCTATCATAATTCCATCCTTAACTCTACCAATATTATTTGGATCCATATCGGTAACCCTAACATTCCTAAATTTCAAGGATAAATGATGAACTATGGAGGGCTGATAACCAATAACTAGAATTCTAGTTTCAGGTGGATATAGCTTCATGAATGATGATGCTATACGTTTAGCGCAGAGTTCAGGGCCCATATCCCTACAATGCACAGTCCCCTCCACAAGTCCAAGATACCTATAAAATGCATTTATGGTAGCCACCAAAACAGCTCTAAAACGATTATCTGAGAGAGGCAATGAATATATTGATTTCAAATCACCCACATAACCTATTGGTGTATCTGTGAAGGCCTGCCCTTTAAACCCCATGAAATCAGCTTGAATCATAACCTCACAACCCATAAGTATTGGGAAATCACTTCTACTGGGACGACCAATAGCTTCAACTGGACTTAAACCCCTCACAGTAACATTAACTTTAGACCCCTCTAAACCCCTCTCCAAAACCCTCCTCCACCACCTATCCCTCAAACCCTCTAAAATATCATCCCCACCAATCATAACACTCAAACAACAATATAATACGACAAACATAAATTAATGCATCCATTTGATATGTAGGCTTCCAATATATGGGTAAAGCTAATATATAATTTTATTTAAATAAATTGAGCGCCAATCATAATGTAACCTAAAATATTCCCACAAAAATGATGGGTAAACTTAATGGAATAGGTTAAATATATTCCCAGAGAAGCTCAGATTAGAAAACTGATAAAGTGAATATTCATGCTCACATTAATCCTAATAACACTCCTAGCCATCCCCTTCTCACTACACACACTGGGAACCATAAGCCTAATATTGAAACTTAAGGATAAAGTTTGGCTTAAACCAAAACCAAAATTCAATTCAAGAATAGCAATACTAATACCATTGTATAGAGAGCGGGGGGAAAGTATAGAGAAAACCCTCAGAAGCATTACCAACCAAGTTTATGATAGGGAAAAGATGAGGGTTCTCATCATAGTGGAGAAGGGGGATGATGAAACCATGAAAAGCGTTGTGGATAAATGTAGAATTCTAGATGAAAGCAAAATTAAGTATGAGATAATAGTGCACCCAGAATCCAGAAGCTCCAAAGCCAAAAGCCTAAATTATGCATTGAAATTCGTAGATGAACCATTCATAGTGGTTTACGATGCAGACGATGACATACTAGACACATACCAGATAGCAAGGGGAGTTTCCCTAATGAATGACGAGAAATACGACTCAGTGGGAGTGAAGGTTTTGAGGAGTGGAAATAAGCTACCACAATTATTCTCATATGTGGAGACATGCCTATGGGTTAACATAGCTCTACCAGCATTAAAATACATAACAAGTTACCCAATGTATAGTGGTGAAGGACTATTCGTATCAACAGAAGCAATCAGAGGAATCGGGGGATTCCCAGAAACTTTAACTGAAGACTCAATGCTAACCGTGGAATTCGCAAAGAGGGGGTTAAGGATGGCTCTAATGGACAGCACAATAATTGAGAGAGGACCATACACTGTGAAATCATTAATAAAGCAGAGGATGAGGTGGAATAGGGGGTTAATGCAATGCTTCACAAAAGTAGTGAAAGAAGATGTGCCATTGAAAGTTAAGATCGTCAATGGACTATACTACCTATCACCAATCTCATACCTAATAATATCCATATCAACAATATACACGCTACTAATAGCCCCCATATCAGAAATTATTGGATTAGACCCAGACCCCATACCACTCTACATATGCATATACCTAATAATATCCGTAATGATATCACCACTCTTCCTAATAATCACTGGGGAAAAGATAAAGGATAAACGCGCCTTCATAATACCATTCCCAATATGGATTATAATAGGCTTAACAACACTATACTCACTAATAAAACCAAGAGTTGAATGGTATAGGACTGAGAGGCACCCAGCAAAACAGCTTTAAGCTAGATTAAAGACATTTTTAATCAATGAGGATCATAAGAGATTACATAAGCAAAATGAGCATTGAAGAATTATCCAAACATATAGATAACACCATGCTAAAACCAGAAGTGGGCGTAAAGGGGGTTATGGAATTCATTGAGAAAAGTTTAAACTACAATTTCGCATGCCTAGTAATACCACCATGCTACATAAGTGAAGCCAAGGAAAAGGCTTATGGAAAGGTGAGATTGGCAACAGTAATATCATTCCCACTTGGATACCAAAACATTGAAGTAAAGAAGGCTGAAGTGGAAAGGGCATTGGCTGATGGTGCAAATGAAATAGATTACGTGATAAATATATCATACGTTAAAAGTGGGAGATATGATAAGGTGAAAAGTGAAGCTGAAACACTATCAAAGATAGTTAAGAAGGGTGGAGGGGTTATCAAGGCAATAATAGAAACACCATACCTAACCAATGAAGAAATAGCATTAACATCAAAAACACTAAATGAAACTGAAGTGGATTACATAAAGACATGCACTGGATTCGGACCCAGAGGAGTAGTTCCAAGCGACATAATGATAATAAAGGAGAACTCCAACAAGAAGATTAAAGCATCAGGTGGAATTAGAACGTTAATAGACGCAATCCACTATATTATGCTTGGAGCAGATAGGATAGGGACAAGTTCAGGGATAGAAATAGTTAAAGAATTTATGAAAATTAAGGGTTTAACGGATGAAGCTACTTCGACAACAGGCTCGGATAGAAGTACCGTTTACCACTATAATCCTTAAGGGAATCCCAATCACTCAATATTTTTACAGCTTCATTGGCAACTTTAATGCAATCCTCAACTCCAGCATCCTCCACAAATTCATTGGTAACCCTATTGGCTAAAACAGCGCAAACAGCACCAGCCCTAACACCATAAATGCTGGATAAAGTGAATATTGTGGAAGCCTCCATCTCAAAATTCAAAACACCACAAGCTTGCAAATCAGAAATTATATTCCTAGAGAAGCTTGGAAGATAATTGTTAAATCCAGGTCTAGCTTGACCAACATAGAAACTATCGGTGCTGGCAGTTAAACCAACATGATACCTAACCCCAAGAGACTCAGCAGCCTCAACCAATGCCAAAACAACCTCATAACTTGCAATTGCAGGATACTCCACCATAACATACTGCCTACTAGTACCCTCAAGCCTAACAGCACCAGAACTAATAACCAAATCCCCAACCCTAACCTCTGAACGTATGGAACCAGTAGTTCCAACCCTAATGAAAGTTCTAGCTCCAATCCTCAAAAGCTCCTCCAAAGCTATTGCCGTAGATGGGCAACCTATACCAGTGGAAGTTGCAGATATGGGTTTACCCTTATAGGTTCCAGTATAAGTTACATAGCATCTATTCCTAGCAACCTCCCTAGCTTCATCCCAATACTTAGCTATCCTAGGAACCCTATCAGGATCCCCAGGGAGCAACACGTACTTAGCCACATCACCAGGCTTACACTTAATGTGATACTGAACCCCCTCAACGGTATGTGGATGTTCAGCTGAAACAATTCTGCTAGTCATAGAAGACCACAATAACAAGTTGAAAACATAATAATATATTAATGTATATTATTACTTAGCTAACTCCTCAAGTGTCCTCCCCTTAGTTTCAAATCCAAGGATTAATGTGGCCAATGCGCCAAGGAAATGTATTGATGCAAAAACTGTGAATGCAGCATTTAAACCCCAATACGTGTATATGAGTGGAGTGGCTGTTGGAGCTATTATCCCGGCAATCCTACCAATACTTGCAGCTGCACCGGAACCAGTCCCCCTAATCTCAGTTGGATATAGTTCAGGTGTGTATGCGTATAGTGCAGACCATGCCCCCAAATTGAAGAATGATATTATGATGCTACATATTAGGATTGACGTTGGATCTCTAGATATGCTTAGCATGAAACTTCCAAATCCAGCTGCGAGGAGGTAGAGAACTTCTATGGGCTTCCTACCCACATGATCAAGCATTAAGGCAGCACTATAATAGCCTGGAACTTGGGCGAGGGTGACTATCAAAGTCCATTCAAGGGATTTAACAATTGTGAAGCCAAATTCTCTAACATAGATTGCTGGGAGCCATATGAATATTCCATGATAAGTGTATACTAGGGATGCCCATAAAATCCATAACATCAAAGTCCTCTTCCAATAATTCCTAGACCAAAGCCTCCTCAAAGCTTCCGAAACCCTATAACTCTTGGCAACATAACCTTCAAATGCACCCTTAAACTCAACACCTTCAGGTATCAGGTTATGCTTCTTCAATATGTTTAAAGCTGTATTGAGGTCACCTTTAAGCTGGAGGTATCTGAGGGATTCTGGAACAAACAAGATTATTGGTGGAATCAATATTAATGGTATTAGGGAAACTAGGAATGTAGTCCTCCAACCAAATTTTGGAAGCAATATGTATGGGAATAGTAGTGAGAGTAGAGCTCCATAAACCCATGAAGTTTCCACAAGACCTAGGAATCTCCCCCTATACTTCGATGGAATATACTCTGAAATGTATATTCCGGGTTGTGGTAGAGAACCTCCCAAACCAATACCAGCCACAAATCTAAGTATCGCTATGCTCAATGGGTCTCTGGCAATGGAATTTAAAGCCGTAAACACACTCATCATCGATGTAGTTATTATCAAACTCCTCCTCCTACCAATCCTATCAGCAAGAATACCGCAACTCAATGCCCCCACAAACATTCCAAGATAACCAGCACTAACGAGAAGCCCTGAAAGGAGGGGGTTTGATTCTAAACCAAACTCACTAATTATTGGAACTAGAACTGCGGCTATAAGCATCGTGTTCATGGCTGTAAGGCAGTATATGAGGCTACATATCAATAGGAGCATGTAATGGAAACTTGAAAGCTTAGCCTCCTCAACGAATTTAATTATTGACATAACCATTCAGCCACCTAAAGTTAAAGTTAACTTACAAATATATGAGGATAACGAATCTCCCAGTAAATATTGATTCACACCCCCTGAACATATTCAAGTAACCTTATCCCTGCATGTAATGGTTTTGCTATTATCTCAAGCACTTCAAAGTATGTGAAGAAGTGCATTGAATACGATGACTCCACAATTAAAGCTATATCAAACTCCTTCTAACTTCCAGTTTCAATTAACCCCAAACATATCCATGTTGCTACGACGCTGTTTCCATAGTTATACAATTAAAACTCTCTCTTCTCACTCTTCCTAACAATTTCTTTAGGCTCCCACCTAAACCTCCAAAGCCCTCTACCAAAGATTCTACGGCTATTTCAAGTTCCTCTGCAAGTGCATCGCTTATGAGGGGCTCTGTAGTTATTGGCGATACAACTATATCCACATCAACCTCCTTAGATGAATTACCATCATAAAGTATGCAAACCCTTCCAACCCTTGGGTATAGCCAAGCTTTCAGCAATCCACCAGCAGTTTCATACTCAACTTCAAATGCGTTTTCAGGTGGCCATAAACCAAGTTGTCTAGCTAGATTTATTGGAATTAGGAGTTGTGGTGATGGAGCTTCATAACCACTATTGAGTAGTGCAACAACACTTAAACTTCTCTCCCCAACACTAACCTTCAATCTTAACCTTACCACCAACCTTCAACACCCTAATAGCTCCAATCCTCCCATAACGTTTCATCTTCATCCTACCAATGAATGGTCTATGGGAATTCATGATCAAATATAGTAGAGTTAAATGTGGGAAATAAAGATTATTGAATTTCACTCAAACTCTATGGTTGATGGAGGTTTTGGCGTCAATTCATATAATACTCTAACAACATCATTTATCTCAGAAGTTATTCTATCAGTAATCCTTTTGAGTTTGCTGAATGGGATTTCCAGTGGGCTGGCTGTTATAGCATCCTCAGATGCCACAACTCTAATGGCGATCATGTAACCATACTTCCTC
>Ga0080004_1109118_pt1 | contig 17959 bp, 16 predicted proteins | sample WasSprMetagenome_FD_69207 | JGI IMG/M metagenome (GOLD analysis project Ga0080004, IMG submission 69207) | Sulfidic aquatic microbial communities from Washburn Spring, Yellowstone National Park, USA - WS (SPADES assembly) (version 2) | ecosystem: Environmental > Aquatic > Thermal springs > Hot...
AACTTTCTAAGGAAAGTAATAATCGCATTTCAGTTCTATCCTTTGTATTTTCTCTTTCTATTGCTTCAAAGAACCAAATTCATAAGTTCGATGAACAAGATTTAAACTCCTACAAGCTTCTCTATAGAGAGGGGTTCCTCTTCCTCTTTAAGTTTAGTTCAAAGATCATAAGAAAAAAGTAACTTGACCTAGAAAAACCTTAAGTTAACAGAGCACCTATAAACTACCAAAAAACTTATATTGCTTTTCGTATAAAATGCCCTTATCAGCGGCGGTTGCCGAGCCAGGTTAAAGGCGAGGGACTCAAGAGTCTTACGGGGGTATCCCTTCCCTCAGGGGTTCGCCGGTTCGAAATTTGAGGAACGAAAATCCGGCCCGCCGCACCTTCCTTTTTTGAGCTTCTCAAATTTTAAGACTAAGTTTACTTACGGCATTGTTAAGGTAGGAAAAATTACAAAAAATAGAGTTGTTAAACTATTGAGAGGTTAAAGTGTTTCAACTTCAGATCTTATCTTGGCTATTAGGTCTGTTATTTCATCTACTGCCTTTTCAGCGTGTTCTTTAAATGACTCCTTCGTTATTCTTTTGCCAATGTAGCTTGTTCCCATTTCTCTAAACGATGCACTTTTTGCTTGTAAGCTTAGCACTAGATTCTCAATGTTCTTTGTTTTTGCTGTAAACTCAGGATAGTTTCCTCTTACAGTGCTAAATAAGTGTGAAGCTTCTCTTTCATATCTGCTTATGTCTCCCTTTATTTTATCGTATATGCTCTTAAATTCTCTTCTGCTAATTTTTCCTTCAAAGTATCTATACTCAAGTTCAATCATCCTTGTATAGTCGTCTAGGTAGTTTCTAAGAACTTTTTTAAGCTGACTAACTTCGGGGTACTCCTTCGTGGTAACTTTTTCCTCTACTTTCTGGCTTCCAATTTTTATTTTTGAAGCATAGTAAACTATAAAGACAAAAAGTCCAGACATTAACACCATCATGCTAACAGAGTATCCTGTCCAAAGAATTGGATAACTTATAACAACCTTCATCGTCGAGGTGGGCGAATTGCCTATGAAAAGATTTTTTATATTTGCCTCATATTTTCCTGAACCAACTTCTTTGAAGTTTACGCTCGTGTCGTTTATCGTTATTGTTCTTAAAGAAGCGCCAATCGGCAAAGATATCTCTAGATCAAAGTATGGCACAACTTGAGAAACGTTTGAGGCAAAAGGAATCGTAATTTCCCAAAGGTCTCCTTTTCTGCTTGTGTTCTGAAATGGTATGTAGTACACTGCCATAAAGCTGTAGTTTGAGCCTGGCATTAGGTTAAACCTGCTCTTTGCACTTATAGTCATTAGAGTAGTATTTGCAACGTAACTTAACGAAGAATCCAAAGGACCAAGGGCGTCTTCAGCATGTGCGCTTTGAACCCATCTTGGCAAATAAACGGCAGGTAAAGGAATGGCTTGGCTTCCAAGGGCCATGAGTAGCGGGCTAACTTGAATACTATACTTATCTGAAACTTCTATACCAAGGAGTGGATTTATCTGAATGCTTTTTGTGAACCCCTTATAGATATAGTTGTTCTCTAAGTTATAGCTCTGAAGTAACTCAACTTTTTCAAATTTCATGCTACTGGCAATAATAGAGCTTTTGTAAATTATGTCGGTAGTGTTGGTGGATACCAAATTGAATTCTGGAGGTGGGGAAATAAAAGTTCCTTTCTGAGAGTAAATTTCAACGGCAAAGGCATCAACTTTAAAGTTTGTTTCAAAGGAGTAAGGTAAAGAGACGTTGAAAATATATCCTTGAACTTCCGGCTTTAGAAAGAGTCTGTAGCTTATTGAAAGGTTATAGAAAGACAAATTTGGATAGTAGCTTGCCGAAGGAAGCAGTATGCTAAAGCTAGCGCCATCGTTGCTCTTTTCTAGTTTTACTGTAGCATTAACGTTGGAGGAAAAGGAAAAGTTTTTTGGGAAACTTATAATTCTCTCAGCAAAGTTACTTGGTAAGTTTATCTTCAGTTCATAGTTGTAGTTTGGTAAAACATCAGTTGGAAACGAAAGGTTGTCTTCATACTTTGCTACAAACGTTGTACTGTCATAGACTATCTTCCTGTTAAGAAGAACTCCATGAAACTGCTGGGCTGGAGCTGAAAAAACGTTTGTAGACGCATAGGTAAGACTAACCAAAACTAGAAGTGCTCCAAGTAGCACCACCATTCTTGCTTTTTTGCTGTTCATTGCCTTTCTCAACATTCAGTAAAGGCTATATTTTAACTTACTGAGGTCAAAAACTCTCATAAATTCTTTCACTTTTATACAGTTATTAAGTTATTTATTAGAATAATAATGCTTTCCCCTTTTTCTCTGCGTTTCTCTTTTCTTTCCTACTTTATTCTATGTAATAAGATACTCCCCATCTCAACGATCCTTCTCAAAAAATATTCTTTCCAGATTCTTTTTCGCGTCATTCAGAATTTTCTATTTCTAATAATTACTAGTTTATAAAACGTAATATATAAAGTTTTTTGTTTTACTTATGGTGCCCTATGCCTCATATGTTTTTCTAGACTGAAGTTTCTCGCTATCTTTTTCTGGGTATTTTATATTATAAACTTATTTTTTAAACTAAATGTTTTAGTAGAAATGAAGACAAGCTGTTCTAAACTTTAGAACAGAAGAAATATTTTAAAAATTAAAAAAAAATTTATTAACTAGTTAATGAATAATATACTCAGTGAAAAGAGTTGAGAGAAGCGAGTAGAAAAGTAGTTAAGTTTATAGTTCCACTTCTCTTAACTTTAATACTACTTCCTTCCTTTGTTTACAGTTTTTCTTTTGTTTCTTCTCTTCCAAGCTCTTATGTAATAAGAGTTGTTCCTTTAGACGAAAACTACAATCCTACAAGAGCAATCGTAGTAGTAAAAGTACTATATCCTGAAGGATTTAAAGTAATTGCACAAAAACTTACAAATGGAGAACCAGTACTAGCTTACGTAGACGTTCAAAACTTAACCAACGCTTGGAACAAAGAAGAAGAGCTTTCGCACTGCAAAGCTTTGCCTACTTTTTCAATAGTTGTACTAACTGAAGATCGCCTAGAAGATAGAATTTTCTCCATACAATGGAATGAACTTAAGCCATTTATAGTTAAAGAAGTTTATATTCTTCCAAAGATAAAGAGAGAAAAGAAGGTTATTTTAGGAGAAGTAAGTAGTAGTTCAGTTAATGTTCTTGCTAAGAAAGAAGAAGGAAAAAAAGAAACTTTTTACATGCTTTATTCGTACTACGATAAAGTTTATGAAGAAAACATAAGAGTGAACATAATGAAAGGAGAAACTGATTCATCAAGCAGAATTCATCTTCATGCGCACTATAAAAGTGAAAGCGCCCTCTATATAACTGCTAGTGTTTTTTGGATTAGTCTTGGAAAATGGGACCTAGGAGGAAAAATTGGTCTGTCGAGTACTGAAGATTCAGGTTGGGTTACTTCTTGGGTTGGAAGTAGTAGTGTAGGCTATATCTCAATGGTTGCAACTTATAGAGTTGAGCATTGGGTTTATCAAGAGCCAGATGGTACAATTGAAGATGAAGAGTATATAGCATACTGGGCAAGGTTTTATCCCTCTACAATGAGCAGTGATAAAGGAGAAGATGAAGCGGATGTAGATTATAAATCAATAGCTACTGTGCAGGGAAAAGGAATAGATGCTCCTCCAATGTATACTGATGGTACAAGTTCTATTGACTCCTTTACTACTGTTAGCATACCAGCATTCAAATTTCTTGTAGATGCATTCACCAAAGTGCTTAAGGATCCTAGAGTACAACTTATTAAGTTAGTTTTTTCTGGAGATGTGAAGTACAGCGGGTATACTGCAATGGATATGGTGACAGACTTTTGGGGAGTTAATGGACACGACTACTACATTTACAGGGGAAAATCGAAGTGGGGAGGCATAGATGCGGTTTACTATAAAGTTCAAGGAATATAAAGTTTAAAAGCACTAAGTTCTAGAGAGAATATATTATTTTTTATTTTTATGAACCGTTCTACTATTAATAGTTCTTTTATTCTCACTTAAAAGATTAAGTTTAATTAAAAAGTATTTAAGAGAACCTTCACGAAGCTTAGATTGACAGTCTCTCCTTAAAGACATAAAGCTTTTTATAAGCGGTAGAAAAGTAGTTTATGTTATTTATAATTCTTCTTCTACATAGTATGAGACTGTCAACTTAAGGCCACCCACGATGCTATCCATCGCTCTGAAACTCTTGGCTTGTAAGTTGGAAAGCAAACGTTGAACTGTCTTATCCTTCTCTTTAGTTCAGAGAACCATTGTTCAATTGAATTCCTTATCCCAAAATAGGAACCAAAGGTTCCTATTACCTCCTATCTTAAGGAACTTCATTGGCCAGTTGTACCATGGTCCTCTATCAGTGTAAACAGTAGGATTGTTCTTACAAGATTTTTTTAGTTTCTCTAAAAATCTTAAGCATTCTCCTATTCCCCTTCCTCTAGTTACTTGTAGTGCTACTACTTCACTACTCTTTACTTCTCTAGCTGCCCATAAGTAAGCTTTCTTAGCAAAATTAAAGATTATAGTTTCATCTGCAGCAATAAAGCCTCTCTTCTTTATTTCAACGTTAAGAAGAAGCTCGCCAGCTTCTAAATACCATTGCCTTATTGCCTCTCTACTTACTTTATAACCTAATCCTTCTAAGAACTCCTTTACCTGAGCTAAACTTAGTCCTAGAGTATAAACCTTAACTCCAATTGCCTTTGCAAATGGGTTAACTCTTCTCCTAGGAAAGATTTTTCTATCACTGAACAAAGAATATAGTTGGCCTATGCTTACCTTCAATGTTATCACCTAAGTATTGTTCGAGGGTAAGCATGGGCCTATAAGCCTTAAGTTGACAGTCTCCATAGTATCCCCTTAGAAAGAAGGTATTTTCATAAACTCTTCCTCCCGTCTTATTTTTATAAAGAACACAGTAACAAACCTTCTTTAAGCTCCTCTACTACAACTTCTTCAACTACTCCAAGCTCAAGATTCTTTGTTGAGTTTATTACTAAGTTCACATAGTTAATGCTCCTTCCAAAATATCTGCCTTCGCTTAACTTCTTTAAAGGCACAGCTTTTATCTTACTTTTAACAAAAGCTTCCTTGTTTTCCTTAGAAAGCTTCCTTACAATTCTCGAGAGTTCTCTTGCTCTTTCGTCAACTACTTCTGACTTTACTTTTGGAAAGTAAGCAGCTAAGGTGTGAGGCCTTGGAGTAAATTTGGAAATATTTACCTTAAACGGTTTTAGTTCGTAAATTAGCTTTTTAGTATTGTTGAATGCTTCTTCGTCTTCTGTTGGAAAGCCAACTATTACGTCTGTGGTAAAGTTTAGGTTACTTATTTGTTCTTTGCTGAAGTTCACCAAATTTCTAAAGGTCTTGCTGTCGTACTCTCTCCCCATTAGTTTTAGAATCCTGTCGTCTCCACTTTCTAAAGGTAAATGCAAAAACTTATAGAACTTATCAGAACTTTTTACTAGGTCTACGAGCTGTTCTGCTATATTTTCAAAACCATTTGGAGTCATCATTCCCAAGCGAACAACAAAGTTATATGGTATCTTTTCGATGGCCTCAAGCAGTTCAATAAGCTTGTTTTCTCCTCTATCTTGGCCGTATATTGCTAGGTCTTGAGCCGTTAGAAAAATTTCTTTTGCTCCTTCTTTAAGTCCTGAAATTACTGAGTCGATGATCTCTTCCTTTGGGTAACTCCTTAAACGTCCAACAGCTAACCTAGTTATGCAGTAAGTACAGTGTCCCAAACATCCTCTACTTATTGGAACTATGTGTGTGCTTTGGGAAGATGGCTTCTTTGGGAGAGCTGGCAAATTCTTTCCTTCTGTAAGCTCCTCCAAACTAATTGTATTGCTCCTTCCAACGAGGTAAGAAACCAACCCTGGCTGGGCAACAGCCATGCAGCCAGTGACTACTACTTCTTTTCCTTTACTCTTGAGCTTTTTGGTTTCAGCAACTATCTTGCTTTCTGTAGCACCCTTTACAGTGCAAGAGTTTATTATCACCACATCAGCATTCTCTAGGCTTTCTGCTTCTGTAGCTCCAGATCTAAGTAGCTTCTCTCTTAGTGCTTCGCTGTACGCCTTATTGGCAGCACAGCCATAGTTAAGCACAAAAAATTTTTTAGTGCTAAGCAAGGTTTTTGGTAAGCTCATCTATTTTTTCCTTTGGTATTTTCTCAAATATTATCTCAGACTTCTTTATCCTATGGCCTGGTTTTATTGCTTCAAAGTTGTTAACAGAATGGAAGATGTTGAACGCAAGGTCTTCCTTTAGGTCTAAGAGGTTCCACATTTTTTCAGAAGAAAATGGAATGAAAGGATAGAGAAGTATAATTAAAGACCTTAAGTAATTTACAGATAAATAAAGTGTCTTACCAGCAAGTTCTTTGTTTTTCCAAGGCTCGTTGTACTGGAAGAACTGATTAACTTTATGTGCAAAGCTTACGCAAACTTTTAATGCTTCGGAAAACTCGTTTTTCTCAAGAAGTTCACTGTACTTTTTAATTAACTCCTGTAGTTCTTGAGCTACTTGAAAGTCTTCTTGTTTTAGTACCCCTGGCTCTGGCACTTCGCAAGCATATCGATCCTCTAAAAACTTAGTAACCCTTACGAACAAATTACCTATTATTGAAATAAGTTCATTGTTTATCTTTTCTGCGAACTGAGCCCAATCAAAATTTATGTCTGCTTGGCTGTATGGCGTTATGGTTGTTAAGTAGTATCTTAAGTAGTCTGGTGGGAAGTTGTTAAGAAATTCTCTTAAGCTTATGTACCACCCTCTGCTCTTCGACAGCCTTCTGTTCTGGAGAAGAAGATAACCCCTCGTTGGTATTTGGTCTGGTAGCTTAAACCTTCCTTCAGCAATTCTTTCTGCTGGAAGAAACAAATAATGGTGATACACAATATCTTTTCCTATAAAGTGAATAACTTCTGAAGAATTCCAAAAAGAAACCCCGTCTTCTATGTTCAACTTTTCTTTTAAGTACTTTAAAGTTATTGAAATATAACCAAGGTGGTTTTCAAACCATCCATAGAGGCTTTGCTTTCCTTCTCTTCCAGGAACTGGAACGCCCCATGTTATATCTCTAGTTATATCCCAATCCCTAAGCCCTTCTTCTATCCACTTGAGCACGTAGTTCTTTACTTCCTGTTGAAGTCTTTCGTTTTCAACAAGCCACTTCTTTAAAGGCTCTGAAAATTTTGAGAGTGCAAAAACAAAGTGGTTGCTTTCCTTTAATTTAGCTTCAGTTCCACATATGGCGCACTTTGGATTTAGTAGGTCTCCTACGTTTAAGACGTGCCCGCAAACTTCGCAAATATCGCCATACTGATTCTGAGCTCCACAGTAAGGGCATGTTCCTACAACATATCTATCTGGCAGGAAGCGGTTTTCCTTTGGGCAGTAGTACTGGAGAACGTTTTTTTCATAAATATAGCCTTTTTCTCTTAAAGTTATAAAGAACTCCTGTGCAAGTTTTATGTTTTCTTCAATATCGGTTCCAAGAAATATGTCGAAAGAAATGCCAAGCTTTTCAAAATCCTCTTTGTCTCTGCTTCTCCAAAAACTTGCATACTCTCTAGGGTGTACTCCTTCCTGTTCTGCCTTTATTTGTATTGGCACTCCGTAGTCGTCGGTTCCACAAGAAAAGACCACAAAATAGCCCCTTTGTCTGCTAAACCTTGCAAAAATGTCCGCTGGAAGATAGGTTGACGCTATGTGCCCTAGGTGTATTTCTCCATTAGCATAAGGTAAAGCTGCCGTTATTATTCTTCTTAAATTATTTTCAGTCGCCATTCTCTGTTGCTTCTTGCAACCTTCTCCTTATTAAGCTTTGATTATCACCAAGAAGTCAAATATTCTTCTTGTTCATAACTTAGCTTGTCAATCTCTACTCCAAAGGCTTTCAGCTTCAGCTGCGCTACTTTTTTGTCTATTTCTTCTGGCACTTCGATTAGCTTCTTTTCCTTCGGTTTGTTGTTAACTAAGAATTCTGCGCAAAGAGCTTGATTTGAAAAACTCATGTCCATAACTTCAGAAGGATGCCCAGAAGCGCAGACAAGGTTTATCAATCTTCCCTTTGCAAGAAGGTAAACTTTTTTTCCATCTTTTAGCGTAACTTCTTCTACGCAGCTGTTAACTTCTCTAACGCTACTTGCCATAGCATAAAGAGCTTTAACGTTGATTTCAACATCAAAATGCCCAGCGTTTGCAAGTATTGCACCAGGCTTCATAACTTTAAAGTGCTCAGCATCTATTACGTTTTTGTTTCCAGTTGCGGTTATGAAAACGTCTCCCTCCTTTGCAGCTTCTAGCATTGGCATTACTTCATAGCCATCCATTAGAGCTTCTAGCGCTCTTATTGGGTCAACTTCTGTTACAATAACTTTGCTTCCAAGGCCTCTTGCTCTGTTTGCTATTCCTCTACCCACCATTCCATAGCCTGCAACTACCACGCGCTTTCCTGCAAACAATATTTGAGTAGCTCTCATAACTCCATCAAGTGCCGACTGCCCGGTGCCATACCTATTGTCAAAGAGCCACTTTGTTTTTGCATTGTTGACTGCTATTACAGTAAATTTAAGTGCCTTCTTTTCTTCCAAAGCTTTTACTCTCCTAACTCCTGTCGTTGTTTCTTCGAGGGCACCTAGAACTTGAAAAGCTTCATTCCTTTCGTGGTACCTTACTATTGAATCTGCGCCATCGTCGATTATTATATTTGGTTTTTGAGAAAGTGCCCAATCTATTGCGTTAAAGTACTCTTCGTTAGACATTCCCCTCCAAGCCATTACATGTACTCCGGCTTCGCTTAGCGCGTTTGCTACGTCGTTGTCTGTAGAAAGTGGGTTTGAAGGCGTTAGAAAAACTTCTGCACCTCCAGCAACTAAAGTTTTTGTTAGAACTGCTGTTTCCTTAGTTACGTGCAACGTGGCTGAAATCTTTATTCCTTTTAGGGGCTTCCTTGCCAAGAAATCTTGCTTTATTAAAGAAAGAACTGGCATGTAGGCTTCAGCCCAACTTATCTTGTTTTGGCCAGCGGACAAGTCTCCAACTTTTTTCATTAAAATTTCTTCGCTTTTCTCCTAATTTCTGTTATAAAAGCTTTGTTGTCGTTTTTGAAAGTGGAAGGTAAACTTTTAAAAATCTTCTAATTTTATGCAAAAGTAGAGCATAAATGACAGAAAGCAAGATTGATTACGAAGCGCTACTAGACAGAGCAGTAAACGTTCTTGAGAAGGGAAAGATAGAAAGTAGGCTTGAAGTTCCTCCAGTTATCTCGTTTATAGAAGGTTCAAAGACTAAAATCTCAAATTTAAGTGAAATTGCAAAGGTTCTAAACAGAGAAGAAGAGCACATCCTAAAATATATTTCAAAAAGGCTGGCAACTCCGGCATCTAGGGCTGGAGATAAAGTTGTGCTTAAGGGTGTTTTTTCAAGAGAACAGCTCAATGTTATTCTTGAACAGTACATGAAAGAGTACGTTATTTGCCCCACGTGCAAAAGACCGGATACGAAGCTAGTAAAGGAAAAAGACTTACTTTACCTTGTTTGCATGGCCTGTGGCTCTAGGACTGCAGTAAGAAAGCTGTAAACTAAAAATGGGTAACGACCTAGTTGTAGCTAAGCGGCATGAGGTTGGAGACATAGTAGTAGTTGGAATTTGTGATGTTGATTTACTAAATAAAACAATAGTAGACGAGAAAGGACTTAAGATTACCATAAAGGAAAGCTTCTATGGTAAAGAACCAATTCCTGTTGAAGAAGCTAAAAAACTTCTTAAGGATGCTACGAGCATAAACGCAGTAGGAAAGAAAAGCGTAGAATTGCTCATTAAAGGTGGCTTTGGAGACGAAAGAAGTGTAATAACTATAGGAGGCGTTCCCCATTTAATATTCATAAAAATATAAATTGTTTTTGCAAAACACGAGAAACCTTTAATAGAGCAAATAAAGGGAGTAAAATCAGCAGAAAATAAAAATGGGAAAAAGAAAGGTATTCAGTGAAGAAGAAATCTCAAAAAACCTAGTGCTACCAAACCAAGGGCAGGTTATTGGAAAAGTTATCGGCTTACTTGGCTCTGGATGGGTTGTTGTTGCATGCCAAGATGGAAAAGTAAGAAGAACTAGGGTAAGGGGAAAGCTTAGGCGAAGAATATGGGTAAAGCTTAACGACATCGTACTTGTTGAGCCATGGCCATTTCAGGATGACCACGGCGAAATACTGTTTAGATATACTTCTGGACAGGTTGACTACTTAATCTCAAAGAACATCATAGACGAAAAATTCGTATCAGAGCAGGCTTCATAAAATGAGTGAGGCTTTTAAAAAATTTGAAAGAAAGTCAGAAAAACAAGAAAAAGAGCAAAGGATAAAAATAAAGCGTTCAGAAGAATACGAATATTTAGAGGGTGTTTTTGATAAAATAACTTTGCTAATCGTTTACAAGCTTTTAAACGATGAGGTAATTTCTGAGCTAAATGGTGTTGTAAGCACTGGAAAAGAGTCAAAGGTTTTTCATGCTAAAGCTAAGGATGGAAGAGACTTAGCTGTAAAGATTTACTTTACTGGAAACCTAGAATTTAAGAAAAGCATTAGAAGATATATTGAAGGAGACCCAAGATTCAGCGGAGTAAAAAGAAAAATTAGCTCTCTGATTGAAGAGTGGGCTAGGAAAGAGTACATAAACTTGGAAACGTACTCTGAAGCAGGAGTTAGAGTTCCAAAGCCAATAACTGTTAGAAGGAATGTTTTAGTCATGGAGTTCATAGGAAAAGATGGCATAAGTGCTCCTCTGCTCAAGGAAGCTAGCGTAGACGATCCACAAAAAACATACGAGGAAATAGTAGAATACATAAGGAGAGGAGTTTTGAAAGCTAATCTAGTGCACGGCGACTTAAGCGAATACAACATCTTAATGCTTGAGCAAGAGCCAGTAATAATAGACGTATCGCAGGCCGTTGATATTAGTCATCCTCTGGCAAAAGAACTTCTTCAAAGGGACATAAAGAATATAAATAGGTTCTTTAGACAACTTGGCGTTAGCGTATACGAGGAGGAGGAACTTCTTAAGGAGCTGATTAACGCATGAACCTTGGTGTTAATTTCTTTAAGATTCCTGTTGAAACAGCTAAGAAGCTAGTGGAGGAAAAAAATTTACTTGAAGAAATAGAGCAAAAACTTGGTGTTAAAGTTGAGGTTGATACAGAAAGTGGAGGTGTTAAGGTAACATATGAGCCCCAGAAGGCAGAGAATTTCATCTTAATGAAGAAAGTTTTTGATGCACTTAACGCTGGCTTTTATGAAGAAGTCCACGAGCTTCTTACAAATGAAAACTATGACATTGAAGTTATAGATCTAACGTATTATGTTGGGAAATCGAAAAACGACTTAGTTAGAATAAAGGGAAGAATAATAGGTGAAAAGGGGAAGGCAAAGGCAAACATAGAAAACTATACGAAGTGCAAACTTTCTATTTACGAAAACAAGGTTGGAATACTTGGCCCCTCTGAGTTTACTAATCTTGCAAAGGAAGCTGTAGAAAAGCTAATCAAAGGCTATCAACACAGCACAGTTTATAAGTTTCTCGACAGCAGGCTAAGGAGAATGAAAGAAGATAGAAAGCTCTGGGAAAGCGAGAAGTACTTCTAAAGTTTTTTACTTTTACGTGAATGTTAAAGATAATCCTATTAAAAGTAATCTTTTAATGTGACTACAAGATATCTGGACAAGTTTTTAGATGTTTCTTACCTAGAACTGAAATCTTCGATGACTATTTTCCTTGTAGTAAGAAGGTTTGTAGACTAGATCGTGTTTGGCTTAACTTACACTTGTTTAATCAAGAGGAAGTAATTAAAATAGTTTAAAAACTTAGAGGGGTGATGGTATAAGCCTTAAGTTAACAGAGCATGTCTGGAGTTAAATAAGGTTTATAAGATCAGAATTGAACGAGCAATCATATGGAAGCTAAGAAAAAAGAGCAAGGAATTATCAAATTAACGGACAATACTATTTTAAAGCTTAAGATAACAATAGTCGATATTAAAGAGATAGGTTTTTCTCCGTTTGGAGGAGTGAATCTAAGTGTAAATTCGGTAGGTGGTATTGCAACTTATAGTGTTCCTGAAGAGTTACGTAATGCTATTGTAGATAAGCCTTCTTTTCCTTCTGGTGATTTACCTCATGATGGCTGGGAAATAGTTGACATCGTAGAACAAGAGCCAGCTATCGAAGAAGAAATCATAGATACTTCAAAAGGTAAGTTTAGAGTAAGAGTAGTAGCTGAGGCGGTAATGGCTGCGCGTAACATGAATTATAGAAGTGTGCTTAATGAACCAGTATACTGGGTCAATTGGGTTTGGAAAGTCTCATGGAAGCCTATAGAGGCGAAATAACAATATGAGCGAAACTATATTGAAAGCTCGATACATTAAGAGTTCTGACCAGTACTTATCCCCCTCATTCGATATAATTAAATCTGAGCAAAAGTTAGCATCATCAACTCTAGTTAATTCTTTAACTAGTTGCTCTACTCTGCCCCCAACACTCCAAACCCATCACACTATAGCTGGTTTGCAACCTGAAACTTTCTTGCAAGAAACTGGGACTTTAGTTTATCCCGAGTTATCGAAGTTATTACAGAAGATTCGAGATTTTATGAAAAATTTTGGATTATCCGAAAAAGAAGATTTTCAAATAGAAGTATCAAGATGGTTTGACTATGAAGTGGATGGCTGGAGCTACTTACAAATTAAAGTAACCTTAGTTAAGTCAGGGATTGATAGGTTCGATATACTTAAAAGCTTAACTGATCTAGCATACCAAACGCTTCCAAAAAATGTGCTTCAAGAAACTGCAATTCTAGTAGAGTAAGCAATGTCTTATGAAAACTTTAATCCTAAAGATTTTTATGACTTAGCACTATATATAAAAAATTACTATACTGTTCCTGAAAACCTAAAAGAAGCTACCAATAGAACGTGCATTAGTCGAGTTTACTATGCTGTATTCCTTTTATTAAGAGAGAAAATATTGGCCTTACCTCTTTGGGACAGCGAAACTAAAAAACGAATTGAAAACACAAATGACGCCCATGCTATAGTAGCTGATGCTATTAAAAATGTGGACCCTAAAATTGGAAATTTCATTACAAACTTGAGATCATTAAGAAACAAAGCTGACTATAAAATTGACATAGAAATGAATGAAGAAAAAGTAGAATATGTTTTTCGAATAGCAAGTGAGATCTTTACTAACTTAGATACTACAATGAGTAAGGTTAAGGCGTCAGATATTATTTCAGCTTGGCATAGAATTCAAGAAAGAAGAGCTTCTTACTAAGTTAACTTTAGATACGAAGCTTCTTAAGAAACATAGGTAAGCGAAAATGTTAGAATTTCTTCAATGCTTCTTCAGTTATTTCTGGAAGGTAGCGGCATCGCAAATTACATTGAGTTTAATTGAAGAGGGTAAATAAAAAAGCAAGTTAGAGAAGGCTTATCAAAATATTCACAAAACTTAAGCTTATCACTTCTTATGAGATAAGTAACTGTGAACCTTTACCTTTTGTTAACGTCTGACTTTTTGAAAATATTTTTTAAAAGAAATCCTTTTGATAAGTTAGATACTCTTTATCTTGCAGAGCAAAATATCTTTTTTTAAACAATTAGCAAGTGTTATCCTCTAGGACTGTTCTCTCAACAATATCGATAATAAACGTATGTGCGCTTACCTATAACATAAATAGAGCTACTTGATAAACATCAAAAAAAGAAACTATTGCAACGATTAGCTAATTTTATTGTTTTAGTACTTCTAAAGTTTTTAATAATTTTAGAGCTTTTAGAAGAATACTCTTTAAGTTCTTCTTATCTTTTAAGTTGTCTTTAAAAAGAAACTATTGCAACGATTAGCTAATTTTATTGTTTTAGTACTTCTAAAGTTTTTAATAATTTTAGAGCTTTTAGAAGAATACTCTTTAAGTTCTTCTTATCTTTTAAGTTGTCTTTCTACAGGATCTAGGCAATCGAATATCCTCAATGCACTAATATTTCAAAAGAAAGATCTCTCCTAAGGTTAGAGCACCATTCTTTGAAAAGAAGGTAAAAAACAATTTTTAAAAGAGTAAATTGTAAGAAAAGTCTGCTAAAATATGGAAAGGCTAAAAATATCAAAACCAATTTCAGCGGGTATAATTCTTTCTTACAAGTGTAGTAGTGCTTGTAAGCACTGCATGTATGCATGTTCTCCTTCTTGGAGTGCTGATTGGTTTTCAAGAGAGGGTTTAAGACTTGTTATGAGCAAGATTGCCAAAGAAATACAGCCAAGTCCTTATGGGCCTAGACGTGTAAGTATTAACTATGGCTTGCACTTTACTGGAGGCGAGCCATTTCTAAATTTTAACCTCCTACTGGACGCTGTTAAAATTGCAAACGAACTTAGGATTCCCTCAACTTTTGTAGAAACTAACTGCTTCTGGTGCACTAACGATAAAGATACAAGAGAGAAACTTATGATTTTAAAAGAGGCAGGTCTAAATGGAATATTGATTAGTGTTAACCCTTTCATACTGGAGTATGTGCCATTTGAAAGAACGAAAAGAGCTGTGGAAATAAGTAGAGAAGTCTTTGGAAACAACGTAATGCTGTACCAAGAAATATTCTATAACCAGTTTAAAGAACTTGGGATAAAGAATACTCTCTTCTTGAACGAATACATACGCAAAGGAGAGTCGGCGCTGCAACACGCTGAACTATTGCCAATGGGACGAGTATGCTACAAGCTTCAAGACTTTTTTGTTAAATATCCTGCAAAAGCCTTTTTTGGTGAGTCATGTGCTATGGAACTAACTAGAAACTGGCATGCTCATGTAGACAACTACTTCAACTATATGACAGGTTATTGCGGTGGAATATCTCTTGGTGACTTCAGAGACGATAGTATCTTTAGAGAAGGCATAGACTTAAACGAGAGACCTATAGTGCGTATGCTAATTACAGACATTAAGGAACTTTATAATTTTGCTTTAAAAGAATTCAATTACGTAGAAAGAAAAGAAGGATACATTTCTAAATGTCATCTTTGCATAGACATAAGAAGGCATCTTGTTCACCAAACAAGCAAATTTAAGGAGCTTCAACCAAGAGAGTTGTACGACCACTTAGAAGATTCCTTTATTCCCACTTGATAAAAAATAATTTTAGGCCTAAGGGAAAGTCTTGTTCATGTTGCTCTAAAACGAATGAACTTTAAATTGTCACTCCAACGATATTATTTCGTATTCCTTTAGCAAAGGTAAAGTGAAGATAACATCTTGACTCCTTTGTTCTACAGGAAGACTTTCTCCCAGCTGTAGCGCTCTAGCATGCCTTAACTCTGGAAAGCCGTGAACAGTTATCTTTATGTTTCTTATTGGTACAGTTGACTCAATTGGTCTTGTCATCTCTCCTGTGAAGTTTACCAAGTGAACGAGAAGCCTATTGTTGTTTAACTGCTGTCTCAAAGTAACTTCAACGCTTCTTGGACAGTTCTCTAAAGTTATCAGCTTCCTAGCCATTAAGCTGGTAGCATTAGCTAAAATACTTCTGTAGTCTGGGTTGTGGTAGTTGTAGTAGTGTTCAAAGAAGTTTCCAGCTATGTAGAAGCTTTTTCCACTTCCATACTCATTAATCAAGAAAATAGGATTGTCAGAAAGAGGTGGAACCTTCACATACCTTGCAGGCATCTTTTTGTGGTACATTGCAAGAGCTTTAGAAGTGGTAGGACGAACTTCTAATCCGTACACGGGAGAGGGAAGTAAGTTAGTGCTAAGGTTCTCTAATATAGGGTGCTTTTCTACTATGCTTATGTAGTCTAGCCTCATTGGTCCAAAAACACCTCTTTCAACTCTAACGCCAAACACTTCAGATAGCCTAAAGTCATCAAGAAGGTTGCCGTATTCGTCGTACCTTGAAGTTTCAAAGCTGGCAATCAAGTTGCCTCCATTTTTAACGTAGTTCGATATCGCCTCAGCCTTATCTTTAGATATGCAAGCACAGTTTGGAGCAATCAGAAGGTCGTATTTGCTTAAAGTTTCAAACTTTAATGCTTCCTCGTCCAAGACAACAAAAGGCACATGAGACCTTACAAGAGCTTCGTAGCAACCAAGGAAGCTTGCATAGAAATTTCCTGCTGCTTCTTTCTTTTCAAGCTTTTCTCCCTGAGGTGTGAAGTCTGTAACTGGAACGCTTGCTCTATAGTAATCTGCTGTCATGCTTGACCAAAATAAGGCAACTTTAGCTAAGGGCTTAGTTCCTTCTAAGTATTCTGCATTCTTTTCTATAAACGCGTTCATTTCTCCAGCCGCTAGAGCACCAGGCCTATCTGCCTTTGATAGTGGAATACCATACCAAGGATTTGCTCCGTTTGCTAAAGTATCAGCATAAAGCAGCTTAGTTTCTGCTGGAGTTAGAATGTACTCATCCCAACCCTTGTTAGCACCTGCAATAAAAACTACCGTAGGTTTGCCCTCAGCCTGAGTTTCTATAAGCTTTGCAGTCATTCCAGGTTTCCACAAAGGCTCAGACCTAAGGTCGTAGTAAAGGAAGCCCCCTTCTGCTCCAAGTATGTCTTGGTAGGGCATTAGTCTTCGGTTGTCTCTTGCTGCAGGCCAAGCTGGCCAAAGTCCAGTGCAATTCATGTATATTACTGCTTCTGGCCTAACCTCCTTTAGAGCCGCTCTGGCATCTCTAAGGTATGCAGCTATGCTATTGTACCTGAACTCAATAAATTTTCTCCAGGCAGGATCTTTCCAGTCTTCTTTACGAGGAAGCTCCAAACCGTACGCTTGCTTGAAGGCTTCTTGGCAGTTTTTACAGTAGCAGGCTCCTGGAACAAATATTGGACCATCTAAGAAGATTCCATCGATGTCGTAAGATGCTAAATCTCTTATACCCTGCAAAGACCACTCTCTCCAAGAGGGAGAATTTACGCATGGAGCATTTCCAGAGCCGTACAAGTTATCTATAACTTTTCCCTCAGAATTCACTTGGAGCCAGTCAGGATGTTCTTTTCCGAAGTTAACGTTGATCCAGTGAACGTTGTAGTAAATTAGGACTTTTATTCCTCTTTTGTGAGCTTCTGACAGATATTCGCCCAAGAAATCTCTAGGAACCTGCTTTGCTATCTTTGTCTTAAAGTAAAATACACCCTTCTCTCCGCCGTAAACGTCGCTGCAGGTTAAATGTTCAGTGTTAAAACCAAGTTTTTTCTTGGTCTCAGCAACCTCTGCAGGATTTATTTCTAAGATTTCATCAGCACCATATATTCCTAAGTCTGCTATTGTTAGAGGCTTATACCACCAGGATTTTTGGTTCATCAACCTAATAGTAGTCGATCTAATATTTAAAATTTCCATATGTTGCGCAGTGCTCTGTTAACTTAAGGTTTTTCTAGGCCAAGTTACTTTTTCTTATGATCTTTGAACTAAGCTTCAAGAGGCAGAGAACCAACTTTTCCTTAGTTCTCTACGCTCTTTACCTGGTAACCCTTGGCCTAAGTTATAGAAAAGCTTCAAACGCTATTAAAGTTTTCGTTGAAAGAAGCCACGTGGCAATTTGGAAATGGGTTCAAAGAGTTCATGGATTTAGGAAGATATTCAAAGTTAATTGCAGAGTTTCTATTTTCTTAATAGATGAAACAACTGTAAAAGTTGCTGGAAAGCTAGCTTGGGTTTGGGTAGCTTATGAACCATACTCAAAGAAAATCCTTGGATTTTGGCTTTCTAGGACTAGAAATTCCTACGAAGCTGAGCTTTTCCTAAGAAGCTTAATTAAGCTACATGGAAGGCATGTTGTTTATACTGATGGAGCTCCTTTCTACATAGAAGCATGTAGAAGTTTAAATCTTGTT
>Ga0080004_1140245_pt1 | contig 17958 bp, 18 predicted proteins | sample WasSprMetagenome_FD_69207 | JGI IMG/M metagenome (GOLD analysis project Ga0080004, IMG submission 69207) | Sulfidic aquatic microbial communities from Washburn Spring, Yellowstone National Park, USA - WS (SPADES assembly) (version 2) | ecosystem: Environmental > Aquatic > Thermal springs > Hot...
GGCACGAAACCTCACAGAAGGTGTGAAACATTCAAGATGAGAAACAGGATAGAGTTTGGTATACTAAAAGCGAAGCTCAGATGCCTACTAGGAGGATTCCCACATAACTCATCCCTCAAATCCATAACCAGATATATAGGCTTGTTCACAGCAATATACAACTGGCTGCTCACACACAACCTATCGTAACATCATCGGTTTCTAAGAGATTGTTCAAATAAGGGATTTTTGAGTGTTAGGTCTAATCATGTTTGTCATTATGTTTTGAACATCCCTGAGGAGAATTCTTATTGATATGGAATAGCATATTATATGCTCCTCAAGGCCGTTCAGTTCATAGTGTCTTTAAGCGTAATAAAATACCTTTGTGGATTAAGGTTCTTGCCTGTTTGCTCTATCTTTCTGGACTATCTTATAGGCGTATAGCCATAGAGACTGGGTTGATACCTGCTTGCTACCGCTCAGTCCATTACTGAGCTCAGAAGCTAAGAAGCTTGATATCTAATGTTCAGAGGAGGTATAGAAGAATTGTTGCTGTGGGTGGGACAAAGCTTAAGGTGAACGGTAAGCACACTTCCACCCAAGAATCTCAAAATACTCTTTAAGGTCTGAGTACATCTCATCAAGTAAAAGGCATCAAAATTCATCATTCCATTAAATCACATTGCTAACCTAAGCTTATTCAGTCCTTCTATTTTACCTTTAATTACTAGCTAATCGAAAGCAATGGCGATAGGAATGACTGTCACGGTAGTAGTTGGCGGATTCTTTGGGGATGAAGGAAAAGGTAAAATAATCTCTTATTTGGCAATGAAGGATAATCCTTCCGCAACAGTTAGAGGAGGGGTGGGTCCAAACGCAGGTCACACAGTAGTTTATGAAGGGAAATCGTATAAGCTAAGGATGCTTCCAAGTGCAGTATTGAACAAGCAAACAAAGTTGATGATAGGTGCTGGGGTTTTGATAAATCCTGATGTATTATTAGACGAGATAAAGACTTTCGATGTTAGGTCAAGAGTTTTGATCGACTCGCAGTGTGCCATAATAGAAAATGTTCACATAGAACGTGATAGAAGAGGTTATTTAAAGGAAAGAATTGGTACTACAGGCTCTGGCACCGGTCCAGCAAATTCTGATAGAGTTTTAAGAATAGCGAAGATAGCTAGGAATATTGATTCTCTGAGGGATTATATAGGAGATGTAGCCTTTGAAGTAAATAAATTGATAGATGATGGAGCATCAATAATACTCGAGGGAACTCAAGGTACTTTTCTATCTCTTTATCATGGGACTTATCCATACGTTACATCTAAAGATGTGACTGCATCTGCCATATGCTCAGACGTTGGGATAGGACCTAAAAAGGTAGAAGAGGTTTTGGTTGTCTTTAAATCTTATGTTACAAGAGTTGGAGAAGGATTCTTGCCAGGCGAGCTTAGTGAAGAAGAAACAATTAAGAGGGGATGGAAAGAAGTAGCAACTGTGACTGGGAGAGTAAGAAGAGCTGCTCCTTTTAACTTTGAATTGGCAAAAAGAGCTGTTATGCTAAACAGTGCAACCCAAATAGCCTTGACAAAGTTGGATATAGTCTTTCCTGATGCTAGAGGTAAAACTAGCTTTGAGACCTTGCCAAAAGAGGCTAAGAAGTTCATTGAAGATATCGAGAATTCGTTAAAAGTACCTTTATCAATAATTAGCACTGGACCAGAAGTCTTCGATACCATTGATAGAAGAAATCAATTAAGAATTATGGCTTAATAGGAGAAGCAACGTGAATTAATGCCCTTGAGCCTAGTACATTCTCAATCTTTGATATAAAGTGCCTAACAGCCTCTTCATCTATTGCTGATAGTATTATCACAGCATCAAAGGAACCTATGAGCATATATGCAGATACGATTTCAATCCCAGGCTCTACACATCTGAAAATATTATCCTCTTTATCAAACTTGATAAGGCATCGGACTTGCCTATTCCTGCTTTTAATATGGCAGCAATTAGCATTTAATTCTTCAACCGTATCCTAATGGAAAGCTTATTGATATAACCGTTTATAGTTATCCCTAAATTTTATTATTGAGTATAGTTGGGTCTGCCTATAGGAAAAATTCCAAAAGAGCTCCTTGAGAAATATGTTCTTAAGTTTACTGGAAAAGCATCGAGGAATGTTGTCCAAGGTCCAAAGTTTGGTATAGATTTTGCTGTGATAAAGCTTGATGATGAGTATATGGTAGTATCCTCTGACCCGGTTACAGGAGCGGAAAAAGAAGTAGGATGGTATGCTGTGAATGTTAGTGCTAACGATGTTGCAACCAGCGGTTCAAAACCAATGTACTTAGAGTCTGTGATACTTCTACCACAAGAAAGTAAGGCTGAAGATGTGATAAGCATATCAAAACAAATTCATAGAGCAGCAAAAACGTTAGGAATATCCATAATCGGAGGGCATACTGAACTTACTCCAAGATTAGAGCGTAAAATAGTCATAACCACAGCTTTTGGTTTCACAAAAAGATATGTCACAGCAGCAAATGCAAAAGAAAACGATGCTATACTGATGACAAAGACAGCAGGCATAGAAGGGACCTCTATTCTAGCAAATGTTTTCAAAGAAAAATTATCAAAATTAGGAGATAAAGTCATCATGGAGGCTTCAAGGATGATAAGAAGGATAAGTGTAGTAAAGGAAGCTGTAAGGGCATTTGATACTGGATTTGTTCATGCTATGCACGATGCAACAGAAGGAGGGGTCCTAGGAGGGATTTATGAGATGAGTGTAGCATCGAATTTAGGATTTTTGATTCATGAGAAGGCAATACCAATAGCACCAGAAACTAGGCTGATTTGTAAAGCCCTTAAAATAGATCCATTAAAACTGATAAGCTCTGGAGTCTTGCTTTTGGCTGTAGATCCTTCTGGAGTCGATTTAGTACATAGTGAGCTAAGAAAGATAGGAGTTCGTGTTAGTCGAATAGGGTATTTCAAAAAAGGTAAAAGAATATTTGTAAAGAAAGATGGTTCAGAAAGCGTAATAAAAGAAAGTGTAATGGATGAACTTTGGAAACTTTATAGTGAATAACCATCGATCATTTTCCAAACCTTCTCTTCCTTCTTTGATAAGTCCTTACCGCTCTCATTAAATCTATTTTTCTAAATTCAGGCCAGAATACATCAAGAAATACAAGCTCAGAATAGGCACTCTGCCAAAGCAAAAATCCGCTGAGCCTCTCCTCACCAGAAGTTCTTATGATTAAATCAGGTTCTGGATATGGAAGATGTGCAGTATAGAGATGTTCCTCAACTGTTTTAGGGGTTATTGTTGATAAATCTATCTCTCCCTTCTTCACTTTCTCAGCTATGCTTTTTACTGCATCAACTATTTCTAACCTTCCACCGTAAGCGATGGCGATATTAAGAAAATGCCCATCATAACTTTCTGTAGCTTTTTCTATCTTAGTTAAAAGCTCCCTTATTGAATCTGGGAGTATTTCCATCTTTCCTAAAGCCTTCACACGAATACGATACTTGTGTATGCGTTCATCTTGCATCATATCCTTAAGCTTTTTTTCGATGAGGGAAAAAAGTTCCTTAACTTCATCGCTTGATCTTTGAAGGTTTTCTACTGATAGAACATATAAGGTCAAAGTTTCTATACCTAGTTCGTTGCACCATTCTAATAATTTCTCAGCTTTTTCTGCCCCAAACCAATGGCCCAACCACCTTGGGTAAGAGTTGGCTTCAGCCCATCTTCTATTTCCATCCAATATTATGCCTAAATGCTTTGGAGGTTCAGCCTTGCTAATTTGATTACTCAGGTATTTCTCATAAATTTTGTACACTCCTAATATTCTCAGTAATGAATCAAGCAATTTAGGCTCTTTCTCCCATCTTCTTGCGAGAACGAATGTTTCTATAAGCTATAACTGCAACTATAGAAGTGGCTACGAGTCCAAGCAATAATTGTGATATAAGAGTAAGAGGGCTCTGGCCAGGGTTTATGAGAATTCGTGAAAATTCGAGCAAAGGTATGTAAAGAAAGGCTAGTATTACAAAGGCTAGTATGTCTTGCCATATCTTGATGCTCTTCTTTATCCAATGAAAAATCAGAGAGTAGCCCAAATATATTGAGAGTCCTGCCCAAATCAATGGGAGAGATTTTTCTATGAATGAACTTAAGAAAAGCGGGATTGTCTCCTCTCTAATACTGAAGTAAAGGCCCTGATAAAAGGCTACAGATATTACTAGAAGTGTTGCTATTATAGAAAAGAATCTGATGTATGATGACGTTCTCTTCATATGCCTTATCGCTAAAATATATTTGGTTAAGTCAAAGCCCCAAGCCATCAAAACTATGCCAAGGACTATCAAAATTACCTCGAAGGCGAGTCGAAGTAAATTAAAAATGCTGAGTAAACCAATGGCAATAAATAATAAGCCTGGAATTCCTAAAGAAAATTTAGAGTATCTTGGATCTGTGAAGAGCATTTTAATATACCTGCCAAGAACAGCGTAAGATTCTTCTACTCCCCCACTATGTTTTATTACAACTCTTCTGATGGATATTATTGGCACAATACTCATAAGTATGGTCAAAACCTCCCTGTCTTCATAGCCATCAGATACTAAGATCACTCCATTAGCATTAAATTTACTTATCACACCCATTAATTCAGTTCTTAATTTTTGATCAGCCACAACTCCTCCTTCACGAGATCCAGCTATGATAGCTACCTCGCACTCATAATTCTTGCTCAAAAGTTCTTCATATTGTTTTACTGCTGCAAAGATAGCGTTTGCATCGGCTTCTTCAGGGTCTGCAATGGCTAAATTCTTGGCTGCTTCTATGCAATTATCCTTGCCAATTATAGGGGTTTTAACCTTTGCTTTAACCCCTACATCATCATCCCTATCCACGCTTATTACAAGTAGCTTGGAAGGTTTTTGTTCCGCGCCCAATCTCTACATCGATAAAGATCACAGTATTACTTAAATTATTCATCATCATCTTCGAATAAAACCTTCAATTCGTCCCAACTCAAACTCTTTCCTTTCGTGAGTTTGTCCTTTGCTTTCGATCTGATCTCCTCCAGCAAGCTTTTTTCTTTCATCTTGATGGAAGTCATCTCATCCAGCCTCTTTTTCTCTAAAATTTTGTTCTTGTTTTCTTTAAGTTTAGATAATTCAGCATCTATATGCTCTAGACTCTTTTTAATCTCATCTGTATCTTGCTTTATCTCTCTGTACTCTTGTATCAGTTGACGCTTAGTCATGACAATATTGTGTAAAGCCTCTCTTTGAGTTCTTAACTTTATAGAGGCTAACTTCTTCACCTCGTTCATTTCATCTAACTTATCCTTAAGTGATCTGGCTTCAGCCAAAAGCCCATTTAATTCTTGTCTAGTTACATAAGCTTTCTCCCAAAGATGAAGCTTAATTTCAAGCTTCTTTATGTATTCTACCAGTTGCTTCTCTTCATCTCTCGTTAAAGGCTCTGTTTGAAGCTTCCACTCTATACTATCCAGCTTCTCTTTTAAGGTGGTCTTAGACTCATGGGGAACTTCTTTCTCGAATTTTTTTAAGACCTTCTCTATCTCTCTAACCTTCGTTCCTATCTCACCTATCTTTGACAAAATATCCTTATGTGAATCTTTGAGTTGCCTTATCAGTGAGTTTTGTTCCGAAATGACTTTCTTTACCTCTATCAGCTTATTCGTTATCTCTTTGATTTCATCTCTTAGCTCACGCTTTCTTTGGCCTAACTTCTTCAGCTCGTTAATCAAACTCGATCTATAAGTAACTAGTGAAGAAATCTTATGCTCTATCTCATCAAGATTTTCATACATATTATCAACCAGCCTTATGACTAAGGATTATTCGAACATCCACAGCCATAAGTCCTGATGGATAAACCAATATGGGGTTTAAATCAAGCTGATCTATCTCATCAATACTCATCATTAATTCAGATATTTTTACTATGGCATCAGCTATGGCATCTACGTCCAATTTTGGAGAACCTCTATAACCAAGAAGTAGTGGGTAACCTTTTATCTCTTTAATCATTTCAAGTGCATCATCATTGTTTAAAGGAGCTATTCTGAAGGATACGTCCTTAATTAATTCTATAAAGATGCCACCAAGACCAAACATTATAGTTGGACCGAATTGCTTATCTCTTAAGGCTCCTATTACAACTTCTATTGATGCAGGAGCCATCTTTTGGACCATTACTCCAAAAATCCTTGCTTTAGGTGCCTTCTCATGAACATTCTTTTGAACTTCTTTAAATTTCTCTGAGACCTGATCTTTATTGAGTATGTTCAGCTTCACCCCTCCTACATCACTCTTATGAATTATGTCTGGAGAAACAATCTTTAAAACTACAGGATAGCCTAAAGCTTCAGCTATCTTTTGAGCCTCTTCTACAGAGTTCGCTATATGGAAGCTTGGTGTAGGGATTCCTATCATAGCCATAAGAGCCATAGCTTCAGGTTCGAGAAGTGAATACCTTCCGGTAGATATAGCGTTTCTTATCAGCTCTTTTCCCTTCTCAAACTCTATCTTCATCTCTAACATTATTTCCTATTTTATCTTAAAAAGATCAAGAACGAATGTAATCTTCACAAGCCCTTAAAAAGTTTTTTACCAATTTTGGTTGATATGCAAAATGCATATGCATGTATGATGCTAGCACTTTATGCTCAAGCCAAGCATCATGCTTGCCGTCTATCCCTTTACCTATCTTCATTCGATAGGCGAACCTTGCATCTTTTGGTATTTCTAAAATCTTTGAGTAGTGGAACTCATGACCCTTCAACACATCGTTAACTCTCGATAAAGGGTTATCAGCAATCACATCCACAAGGGTGTAATTCAGGGTCAAACCTTTTGTCATGACAGTCCTTGCATTTAAGAGCCCTACCATTTTATGGGATCGATTTTTAAAGTCTGTTATAAAATCCGTAAGATACATTAATCCTCCACACTCAGCATAAATAGGCATCTCATCCTCAGCCGCCTTCTTTACACTCCTTAGCATACTTGTATTAGCTCCTAGCCTTTCTGGTAGCATCTCAGGAAAACCTCCTCCTATGTAAAGCCCACTCACATCCGATGGTATCTCCTTATCCTTTATTGTGCTAAAGAACCTTATATCAGCACCGTAAGCCCTTAACATGTCAAGGTTATCTTGATAGTAGAAATTGAAGGATTCATCAAGAGCAACACCTATTGCTAAACTCTTCCCATGTGGATGTTCTGGGTAAACTGTATTGCTTGATTCAGGTAAGTCCTCCGCAGACATTGCTATTTCAATGATCTTTTCGATATCTACATTTTCTTCGATAAAATCTATAAGTAAATCTAGGAAGGACTTTGGATGAGCCTTCTCACATTGAGGAATTAAGCCAAGATGCCTTTCTTGCATTTCTATATCTTTATTACGAGGAAGAGCCCCGAGGACAGGAATTTTCGTTACAGAACTAATAGCCTTTTTGCACCAATCTATGTGCTTCTCCCCACCAACTTTATTCAAGATAAAGCCAGAAAGCTTAACATGTGGATCATACCTCTCGTACCCTAAAGCTATAGGGGCTACAGACTTAGCCATACCATGAACGTTTATCACAAGTATGACAGGACTTTTCAACAGTTTTGCTATATGGGCTGTACTGCCATTCTCATTACTCTCGTTGAAACCATCAAATAGACCCATTACTCCTTCTATAACTGCTATATCTACATCTTGAGTGGCCCTTTGAAATATCTCTAATATGCCATCTGGGTGTACCATCCAACCATCAAGGTTCCTGGAGGGTCTATTCAGCATTATTGAATGATGGCTCGGGTCTATATAATCGGGTCCTACCTTGAAGGCTTGAACCTTCAGACCTCTTTTTTTAAGAGCGCCCATTATACCGACTGAAATGGTAGTCTTTCCAACTCCGCTGTAAGGACCTGCTATCGTTATCCTAGGAGGATTCATCTTCCGAGCTCCAATACATTGATCAATTCAAATTCTTTAGCATCTTATAGAGTTTTCATAAACTATTATTAACTATTAATCAATCTTTCTTAAAGTTTCTAAGGCTGCAGCCTTGGCACCAAGTTTTGCAGATTTTTCATCGTCAGCACTCCCTATTATAATAGAATCTCCTTCTTTTGGCTTTAATCTCTCCATCAGTATTTTGTGAATTTCAGGTGAACTTTTAAAGGCATCTTCTGGAGATCCAGGTATGATGAACTTATCTTTGGTGTAAATCAATGTTGTAGCCCCTAAAGCTCCTGCCTTTATGGCAGCATCTCTCTGCTCTATCCCATATCCTATTGTTTTAGCAGCATCTTTGACTAGTATTGCTATGTTAAATTTGCCTAATGTATATGGTGATGGTGGAATCTCTAATCCTTCTGATACTCTTGAGCTTAAATCAAAAAATATCTCTTTGCCAAAATCAGTTAACACACAACCAGACTTTGTAGATTTTATTATCCCCTCTTTTTGTAAACGCTTTATCAAAGTTCGAGTTGCGCCTTCTCCAAGTTCTAATATATTTGATAATTTTGTCCTTCCTATAGGCCCACTAGAGCCTATGACCTCAATAATCATAAAAACATGAGCAGGTGTAAAAGATGGGAAAGGCGCTGCTGGGACTATCTTTTTTGCAAGTCTATCTATTATATCTAAGGTTTTCATTTTGTTACTTTCAACGATTTAGAATGGCTCCCTTGTAATATTAATGTATCGGTTTATTAAATTTTGTTTTTTAAGATTATGAGGTTATATAACCTGTCCTTTTCAGTATCTCCCTAGCAACTATAAGACCTGAGGTTGACGATTGAACCAATCCTCTAGTTATGCCTGCACCATCCCCAACAGTAAATAGGTTTCTGATTTTAGTCTCAAGAACTTCGTTAAGCTCTAGCCTTGATGAGTAGAACTTTACTTCAATACCATAAAGAAGAGTATGTCTCGAATACACTCCTGGGGCAATCTTGTCAAGGGCGTTTAACATTTCTTTGACATCTATCAAATATCGTCCTGGCAAGGCAAAGCTGAGGTCTCCTGGCTTAGCATCCCCTAGGGTGGGCTTTACAACACTTCTATCCATTCTTTCTTGTGTAGATCTTCTGCCTACTTCAAGGTCTCCAAGCCTTTGTACTATTACACCACCAACTAGCAAGTTGGCAAGCTTTGCTATGTATTTTCCATAGGCAACTGGTTCTTTAAATGGCTCTGTAAAAGATGTGCTTACAAGAACCGCAAAATTTGTGTTTTCAGAAGTTTTCTCCTCATAACTGTGGCCGTTTACAGTTATCACATCATCAAGCTGCTCAGTTACCACAAATCCTCTTGGACAAACACAAAAAGTTCTAACTTTATCATCAAAGGATTTAGAATAATAGATAAACTTTGGTTCATAAAGAACGTCTGTCAAATGATCCATTACAACTGCTGGCACTTCAACTCTTACTCCTATATCAACAGGATTGTTGATGGTTTTTAAACCAAGCCTATTGGCTTCTTGCCTCAGCCATTCTGCTCCACTTCTACCAGGGGCTACTACAACATACTTTGCAAAGATTTCTTCCCCATCAACTGTTCTAACACCTTTTACTTCTTGTCCTTGAACCAGAAGGTTACTCACAGTTTTTTCCATCATTATCTCTGCCTTGCCATTTATCGTCTGTCTTATCTTTTTCAGCAGTTGGGGACATTGATCAGTCCCAAGATGCCTTACTCTGCTTGGAATCAGCCTTAATTCAGCCATAGCTGCCTTTCTTGATATGTCAGCAATAGCATCCTCATCATCTCCGTAAATCTTAATGGGAGCGCCAAATTTGATGTAAATCTTCTCAATTTCTTGCATAAGCTCCATAAGCTTTTTCTCACCCACATAATCCTTTAGCCATCCTCCAGTCTCTGTGGAGAATGTTAGCTTACCATCGCTGAAAGCTCCTGCACCCCCCCAGCCAAAAAGAATGGACTTAGAGCGGATGCGCTCGGATATGTCCTTCCCTCTATCCAAGATTAAAACTCTTAAATCTGATCTTTCACAAAGCTCAAGGGCAGTGAAGATGCCTGCTGGACCTGCACCAAAGATGATTACATCGTAATCTTTAGGATGAACCATCTATTCTTACCTTTAAATCTGCGTTTTACTATACTTTTAAGATTTTCTTTTCTTAATTAAACAAAAACTATTCCTAAGTTTATCTCTTAAAATCGTCTTAATTACTAACCTTTTATGCGCATTATCTTAATCTTCCCTAAAACTTTCCAATACTCTACCTCATTTCCTGGAGAGAGTCTATTCTTGAGCTCAGGCTCCTCAGGCTTTGGTGCCTCAAAAACTTCGAAAGTCTCAAGGTCCATGATTTGAACCTTGTCTGGCATTATCGATATTATTTGCCCTCCCCTTTTCTCTACTATAGGAACTTGAACCATGCTATCAACAGGAGCTACTATGCTCCTCTTCACATTGTCAAACAATCCTATGGCTACAACTCTTGCCTTTGCAGAACCATGCTTTCCTGGCTTTGATTTGTCATAGGACACGATTTTACAGGCTTCATTATCGATTATTATATACGAACCTTCTTTTAAGCTACCAAGATCGACTGGCTTGCTCAACCCTAACTCTCCATAATTTTGACTATCTAAGTAGTATATAAGGTAAATTAAATTCTCAATTCCTTACTTATAGGCTACCAAAATTACGCCATTTCTTTCTCTAGCTTCTGTATTTTCGATAAATCTTTTTCGGAGAGGCTTGCAATAGTCGGGACCTTCTCAACAGCTAGAAGATACACATTTCCCAATTCCTTTTCAAGATTCTGAATCTTTTTTAATTGAGAATCTGTTAGACGAGCGTATTTAATACTTGCCAACAGATCTTCTTACTCAATTGTAGTTTTCAATATATAAGCATTTTGATTCTTATCACGATGATGTTATGATAAGATATGAGTAAGTTGTTTAATGTTTTTGTATTTTTAGCTTGTATTTTTGTGCTTCTATGTTGTTTTATTCTAGTCTTCAGCCTCTTTTGGATTTTGTGAAGAGATGAGGTATTCAAGAGGAATAAGACTTCTTTAGAGGTTAAGGTTCTCGCAGCAATGTTATGTTTTGCAGTCTATCCTATAGGGGTGTAGCTAAGGCTATTGGTGGTATTATGGGCTGGTGTATAGGGCTTTCACAACAATTATGGATGCTCTACCTAAGCCTGATAGAAGGTAGGTGTGTAGCTGTTGATGAGAATAAGCTGAAGATAAAGCGTAAGGGTGAACCCATATACGTGTTCCTTTGTGCTGCTAGAGATGTTGAAGGAGGTTTTAACGTTCAGAGCAAGCTTCACAAGATCATCACTAGACGCTGAAATATTCCTAAAGATCCTCGAATGCTGTGAGAATAAGCCAATATTCCTCGTAGACAATGATCCATGGTATAAGGAAGCCTTCGAAAGGCTAGGTTTAGAATATAGGCACGAAACCTCACAGAAGGTGTGAAACATTCAAGATGAGAAACAGGATAGAGTTTGGTATACTAAAAGCGAAGCTCAGATGCCTACTAGGAGGATTCCCACATAACTCATCCCTCAAATTCATAACCAGATATATAGGCTTGTTCACAGCAATATACAACTGGCTGCTCACACACAACCTATCGTAACATCATCAATGTAGTTAACAATAGAATTTAATCTACATCGGACCAAGGGATGCTTAATCCCTTAACTATAAATTCTTCATATAGATTTATGGCTTGCTCATTATTGCTAACTCCTTCGATTATCATAGTTCCACTCTTTAATACACTTATTGTTATCTTTGGATTATAATCAAAGGTAATACCTAGATTCGCTTTAACCCTTAAATTTAACCCTTTACCCTTTATTAATAAATAAAGATCGTTCATGCTTAAGCTTAAGTTTCTTCTTGGGTTTATCACATAAGTCCTCTTTCCACCTCTACCACAAATTTCCTCTACAAACTTTCTCTTCACCGTAAGTTTAGAATTTGGACCACAGACTTGGCAATTTTCTCTTCTGACTATCTTGATTCTTTCAAAAGAAAAATCTCTCAAATCACAATACAGCAAAATGTTTAGAAGATGGGGCCTTTTGCCCAGAATTATCCTTATTGCTTCAGAAACTTCAAGGCTTGATATTATGCTAGGAATTGACGGATGAACTCCTACAACTCTACATGTTGGTAGCATATTATTCGTTAACCCTCCGCTAAAGCATTCAAGACAAGGCGTCATTCCTGGGATTATGGTTGATAAATTACCATAGGTTTCTATGACTGCTCCGAATACATAAGGTACTTTATGCTTAACGCAAGCCCAGTTCAAAGCGTATCTTGGTTCTATGGCATCCAAGCCATCGATAACAACATCCATGCCTTTTATCATTTCTTCAGCGTTATCAGAATTCAATGAGGTAGGGACTGGGTCTATATTCACATTAGGATTCAATTGGCTTAATTTCTTTGCAGCGATCTCCACTTTAGGATAGTAAAGAGAACTCATATCGTAAAGTGTCTGTCTGTGAAGGTTTGAGTGCTCTACAACATCTCTGTCTATTATGCGCAGATATCCAATGCCCATAGCTGCTAACTGAAGGGCAGCAGGACTACCAAGCCCTCCTAACCCAACAAGGCAGACTTTGGCGTTCAAGAGTTTTAATTGTCCTTCATAGCCTATGTCATTGAGCGCTATCTGCCTAGAATAGATTTCCAGCTCATCTTCAGAAAGCTCTTTAATTCCCATGCCTTCGTTCTATTATTTTAATAGTCTCTAACCCTTTAAAACTTTCTGAGATAATTTTACTAATACGCTTTTGCAAGATAGACTATACGAGTAGCTTCTTTACCACACCAAAAGCATTTGCCTGAAGGAGTTTCTTCAATATCTATTCTTCTGCCTCTAACTTCTAATCCTCCTGTCTCAGCCTTTATTTCATCAGCACAATCCTTTCTTCCACAGAAAGAAGCTCTTAGGATCTTTGCCTTCTCTCTCTTTTCCATCAACTCTTCTTTGCTATTTATGGTTAATATGGAAGAGTTAAAATTATTCCATGCCCTTTTCTCCAATTCTTTAATAATCAGATCTTTAAGAGTTAAAATATTATCAATAACGTCTTCATCCTTGACTTTCTTTCTTGATCTCAAATCCCGCCTAAAGACGGTAACAAAGCCCTTTTTGACTTCTTCCTCCCCTATCTCGATTCTTACGGGTACTCCTAGCATCTCCCATTTATAGTACTTTTCTCCAGGTCTCTCATCAGAATCGTCCAGCATTGTTCTAAAGCCTAATTTTGATAGATTTTGAGTAATAATCTTTGATTTCTCTATTATTGCATCTTCATTACCAGCTTTGAGTATCGGAATAACAACGATTTGTAGAGGAGCCACATCAAAGGGCAGTACTAAACCATATTCATCTCCATGAACGCTTATTATAGCGGCAACTATTCTTGATACCCCTGGCCCGTAGCAAGTCTGATAGACATTTTTCCTGATTCCATCCTTATCAGTAAATTTTATGTCAAATACATTAGGATTAGAGAAGTTTTGGCCTAAGTAATGTGTCGTAGCCACCTGTAAAACTCTACCGTCAGGCAAAAGTGTATCGAAGGCATAAGAATTTACAGCTCCATAGAATCTATCATAAGGCTCCCTCTCCACCATCAAGAATGGTAAACCGAATTCATGGAAAGCTCTTTTTGTGATTTCCAAATCTTCCTTCACTTGATTTCTTGCGCTTTCCTCATCAGCAAAAGCGCAATGAGCTTCTATCCAAAGGAACTCTCTTCCTCTAAGAAGAGGCCTTGTAGCCTTTGTCTCGTGCCTATAAACTGAAACTGATTGAAATATCTTCATGGGCAAATCCTTATAGCTTCTTATCCATAGAGCAAATATAGGATAGATGGCAGTTTCAGATGTTGGGCGAAGTATCAATTCCTCTTCAAGTTCTTCACCACCAGCTTCATTTATTTTGAATACTTCTCTCTCGAACCCCTTTATATGCTCACTTTCCTTTTTAAAGTTGGAGATTGGGATCACAAGAGGGAAGAGGGCTGGCTTATGACCTTTCTCTATAAGGAGATTTTCTATTATCTCATAGACTTTCTTGACTATGAACATTATATTAGGTCTATAAACTATGAAACCTTTTACATTATAGCGAATATCAACCAATTCAGCCCTCTGTAATACATCATCAAACCATTCACTGAAATTCTCGTTCTTTTTCTTAAGGGGAGCCTCAGTGCTCATTCTTGACCATCATGCCAAAGAATAAATGAGGATTTAACCTTAGTTCTTTAATCATCGCCAAAATTTAAATCCTTACTAATTTATTATAAACAAAAGAGGAACCTTAATGAAAATTTTCGCTGACTTTCATATCCATAGTTATCTGAGCAGAGCGACTAGTCAACATATGAATCTAGACGAGTTGAGCAGAAATGCAAAGCTGAAGGGATTGAATCTATTGGGCACTGGAGACTTTACACATCCTATATGGATGAGAGAATTGAAAGAAAAATTAGAACCTTTGGGTGATAGTGGTTTATTCATTTATAATGGCATATACTGGATGATAACAGTAGAAGTTAGTACAGTTTATGAGAAAAAAGGCAAAGCAAGAAAGATACACCATCTAATCCATGTACCGAGCTTTGATGTTGCAGACCAGATCATAGATTTATTATCAAAAAGAGGAGATCTATCTTCAGACGGTAGACCTTTATTTAACGATTTATCATCGCCAGAGCTTGTTGAAATATTGATAAGCATAGACAAGAATATTCTGATAATACCTTCTCATGCTTGGACTACTTGGTGGAGCTTATTCGGAGCTTTCTCTGGATTCGATTCCGTGGAGGAATGCTATGAAGATCAGATCAAGCATATATATGCAATTGAAACTGGACTTTCTTCTGATCCTCCCATGAATTGGAGGTTAAGTGAACTTGATAGATTTTGTTTAATGAGTAACTCAGATGCCCACAGCCCTTGGATTTGGAGGTTAGGTAGAGAGTTCAATGCGTTCGATCTTAAAGAAATATCATATTATGAGATAGCAGATTCTGTCAAGAAGAAGGATAAGAAGAGATTTATATTTACAGTCGAAGTCCCGCCAGAGTACGGAAAGTACCACTATACGGGTCATAGAAACTGTGGTATCTCTTTGCACCCTAAAGAAGCTATAAAGCTCAACAATAAATGCCCAAAATGTGGTAAGAAATTGACTATAGGAGTATTGCAAAGGGTTGAAGAACTGGCAGATAGACCTGAAGGTTTCGTACCAAAAGATGCTATACCATACAAGTCTTTGCTACCATTATATGAGATAATATCTTATGTTATGGAAATAGATCAACTTTACTCAAAGAAGGTCATGGAAGAGCAGGATAAACTGATAGCAAAGTTTGGGAATGAATTAAATGTATTACTCAATGCCAAAAGGGATGAGTTATTAAGGGTAACCAATACTAAAATTGTAGATGCAATAATAAAAACTAGAGAAGGAAAGGTAAATTTCATAGCAGGATACGATGGAGTGTATGGAAAGCCAATCTTTGATACATCTAAAAATGAAGGCTTGGAAAAAAGAGAGTTTTATGCTAAGAAAGAAGCAAAGAGCCTAGACGATTTTATATAAATTTTATTTATCTAAGTGCATTCCATACTCCATAAGACTATAAATTGCCCTTGCAGCTCTTTCAGGCATAGAATAAGAAGGTATGCCACTTTTCTCGAATCTAGCTCTAAATTCCTCTGCCATCTCTGTTCCACCCATGACACAAGCAACAACAGGCTTTGTCTGCTTCATTGATACATCAGCAACCTTTTCTATGACATCATCTAGAATGGAGGGCGTTTGAGGTAGTGTAATTACCAGCACACCATCTATGTCTTTATCATCTAATAATATCCTAAGAGCTTTGACATACATATCACTTGTTGCCAGTGCAGTAAGGTCTACTGGGTTTGAGTTGGCCATTATGGGTAGTAATTCACCTTTTTTCTTCAAATCTTCAAATCTATTTACTACATCACCAGAGAGTTTTACGACCGAGAGCCCGGACTCTTCACATGTATCTGCAGCCACAATACCAGGACCTCCACCATTTGTGAGTATTGCTACTTTTTTACCATGAGCTGGTGGCTGTAAGTTCAAGGCTCTACCCATGTCGAAGAGTTCTTCTAAATTCATCGCTCTTATTATTCCGCTCTGCTTGAAGACTGCACCATAAATCTGGTCTACTCCACTTAACGCACCGGTATGTGAAGCAATGGCTCTAGCGCCAGCACCAGTCTTACCTGCCTTTAAGGCAACTATGGGCTTGGATTTTGTAACTTTTTTTGAAGTCTCGAAAAATTCTCTCCCCTTGCCTATACCCTCTATATATAATAGGTTGACTTTTGTCTTTCTATCCTCAGCAAAGTAGAGTAAAAGTTCTTGCTCAGCCACATCACATCTATTCCCAAGGCTTATGAAGCACCTTACTCCAATACCATGACCGGCCATATAATCTAATGCCGCAGCTCCAAAAGCACCGCTTTGGCTTATTAACACAATGGAACCTGGGAAGGGTCTTGGAGTAGCTACAACTTCCCTACCACATGATAATGTTTTAACTTCAGGCAAAAAGAGAGTGTCCATACCTGAGTAAGGATCATAAACTCCTAAACAATTTGGACCTATTATTCTTATCCCTGATCTCAATCCTATCCTCTTAACTTCTTCCTCAAGCTTTACATTTCCTACTTCACTAAATCCAGATGAGATTATTATTGCTGCTTTAACCCCTATCTCTGCAGCATCTTCCATAATGCCGGGAACTATTTGTGCAGGAGTCGCTATTACAATTGTCTCTACTCTCTTCCCAATGCTCTTCAAAGATGGATAGCACCTTACACCCAGAACTTTAGTGTACTTTGGATTCACTGGATAAACATCCCCATTGAATACCCATTTCTCCTTGTTCATCAGAAGGTTGTGCAAAACTACATAGCCAACTTTTGTTATAATTGGGGAAGCACCTATCACAGCCACTGATGATGGTTCAAAGAAAGATTTTATATTATTTAGGCTCATTAAGCCAGCTCCTAAAATAAATCTAGAAGGTTATATCTTATAAGTTTGAGGCTTCTTTTTAAAGAGGCTTTAATCGCTGAACTTATCTAGGACCTTTCAATCCAGCGCAGTGAACTTCTCCTTTTATTCTTCTTATAAAAGATTCACAGGCAAAGCATTCTAAGAAAGGTACTTCCTCTTTTATTACGGGGCACTGGACTGATTCATGCTTCATCCTACTCATCATCTTGCCACTCACAACTCCTTTTAGGCTTGCTGTAACTTCCTTTGGTACATTGAAAGCCTTCTCTTTTTGAGAGACTTTAACGAAATACTTTGGCTGACTTGCCATTGCAACATCAGATTTTAATAGATTCTTTAAGATATAAGGCAAATTGTTAACTTAATCTAGGTTTGAATTTATTGGTTTCGACCATTTTCTTCGGAAGGCTTGCTTTTCTAACATTATCCTTTTACAATAAAGGCAAGCAGACAGATTTGTGGTGCATTATCATATCTATCACATCCATTAATGTCAAGGTTATCATATGTCATAAAAGAAAAACAGCAAACCACAGCCAACACTTGCTAGAGAATTTAAAATAGGAGTGATATCACAATTACAGGAAAACTATTTGGGAAGCTTATAAGATTTTTATGCTTTTGTGCTCATTGCCAAAGTACCTAAGTGGTAAAATTCAAATCCAGAGTAAGTTTACCGAATGGTTCATAAAAACTAACGTATAAGTCAGGTTGTGGCAAAAAAGTTTGTCTCATGGTCTAAGCTTCCTGTCAAGCCGGTTCAATAGCCTAGGGTCTGCTATCTTAGGAGGTGCGGGGGGTGATTGTTGGCTGGGAAGAGGGATTGGAAG
>Ga0080004_1123191_pt1 | contig 17957 bp, 16 predicted proteins | sample WasSprMetagenome_FD_69207 | JGI IMG/M metagenome (GOLD analysis project Ga0080004, IMG submission 69207) | Sulfidic aquatic microbial communities from Washburn Spring, Yellowstone National Park, USA - WS (SPADES assembly) (version 2) | ecosystem: Environmental > Aquatic > Thermal springs > Hot...
TGCTGGGGCTGAGGGTGGCTGAGGCTCCTGTGCATATAAGGCAGGAGAAGCTGTTTAGGTTTAGGGATGTTTTGAGGATGTTTTTAGAGGTCTTGGGGATTGTATATAGGCTTAGGGTGTTGAGGTGGTATCAGAAGAATATTGGGAAAGAAGAGCCGCGATACAAACTTCTACTAAGAGTTTAAGTTGGGTAGATTGAAGGTTTTGTGGTTTAATTGGCGCTGCTGGTTGAACCCTGAGATGGGTGGTGCTGAGGTTTTTACTAGGGAGGTTGCTAGAAGGTGGGTTGAGCAGGGGCATGAAGTCACCTTGTTTACTTCCCGGTTCCCCGGTTGCAGAAGTGAGAAGCTTTTGGACGGTGTTAGGGTTGTTAGGGCTGGTGGCAGATATTCGGTTTACTGGAGGGCTAAAGAGTATTATAGGAGGCGCTTTTCGAGAGAGGGCTACGATGTTGTTATCGATGAGATTAACACAAGACCCTTCCTTACACCCAAGTTTGTCAATAATGGGGAGGGGGTTGTTGCTTTGATTCATCAGCTGGCTAGGGAGTACTGGTTTTACGAGACGCCTTTCCCAATAAGCTACATCGGCTACTATTTCCTTGAGGAGAGGTGGTTGAGGAATTATGTGGATGTTCCTACGGTTACGGTTTCTGAGAGCACAAGGCAAGACCTGTTAGGCTTAGGGTTTAGGAGGGTTTTCGTTGTCCCTGAAGGGTTAAACTTCACACCTTTAAGTGAGGTTCCAGAGAAGGAGGGGTATCCGGTTGTTGTTTACGCTGGGCGTTTGAAGAGGGCTAAGAGACCCGACCATTTAATCAGAGCGTTTAAGATTGTTAAAGAGAAGCTTCCAAACGCTGAGCTCTGGGTTATTGGTGACGGACCCTTCAGGAAAGATTTGGAGAGGATGGCCAAAGATGGTGTCAAGTTCTTCGGAGGACTACCGAATGAGGAGCGGCGGAGGCTTCTTGCTAGAGCTTGGGTTCTGGTCAACCCAAGCATAAGGGAGGGGTTTGGGCTGAATGTTTTGGAGGCGAATGCCCTAGGCACACCTTGTGTGGGTTATGATGTTGCTGGGTTGCGGGATAGTGTTAGGGATGGTGTGACTGGGCTGCTTGTGCCTAGTGGTGATGTAGAGGCTTTGGCTGAAGCAATCGTAAGGGTGTTGTTGGACGATGGGCTTAGGGAGGGGTTGAGGAGAAACGCTTTAGAGTGGGCTCGAAGCTTCAGCTGGGACAAAACGGCGGAAGAGTTATTGAAGGTTATTGAAGGTGTGGTTAGTGGGTTTTAACTCGTTTCTGAAATATTCAAAGGAGCATGTGCATTTTTATGAGGAGGATGTTTCTCCGATTCTTGAGTATGGTTTAGCCTTGACTTGGTTGCCGAAAAGTGAGTATTGTAGATTTGGGTTGTGGTGATGGTAGGGTTATTTTTGCTCTTCATAAGAGGTTTCTTTAAAGGATGTTGGTGAGGTTGTAGGTGTGGATCTTTCTAGGGAAAGGATAGAGCGCCTTAAGAGGAATTTGCCGTTTGTTAAGGGTATAGTTTCTGATGCTTCGAATGTTAAGGAGTTGCCGAGTCATTCTTTTGATTTTGTTATTTGTTCGCAGCTTATCGAGCACGTTGAAGATGACGCTAGGCCATTGTTGGAAGTTAAGCGTCTCTTGAAGTGTGGAGGTGTAGCTTATTTGTCTTCTGTAGTTAAGAAGCGGTATGCTATCTACTTCTATTTTAAGAATGGTTCTTTTAAACTCGACCCTACTCATGTTCGAAAGTATAGATCTGTTGACGAGTTTGTAGATTTGGTTACAAGTAAGGGTTTTGAAGTTATTTGTGTCCGAACACATCGAGTGATGTTTCCTCTCATAGATGTTATCTATCGACTGCTTGTCTATCTCCATTTCCTGGAACCCGACCCAAACTTCTTTCAAAAGTATAAGTTTTTGGGTAAGGTTAGGGGAGTTAAGATTCCTATTCCTGGTTACGAGACTGTAGAGGTTTTGGTGAGGAAAGATGAATGAACCTCTTGTCTCTGTTGTCATCCCAACTTATAACTCTGAGAAGACTTTAGCTATGTGTTTGGGATCAGTTAGGAATCAAACCTACAAGAATATTGAGGTGATTGCTGTTGACTCTTTTTCGAAAGATCAAACGATTAGGATTGCAGAAAGTTTTGATGTAAGAGTTATACAAACTAATTGGAAGTTGCTTGGCGCAAGGTATTTGGGCTTTAGGGAAAGTGTTGGTGACGTTATTATTCTTCTTGATTCGGATCAAGTTCTAGAGAGCACGGCCATTGAGAGAAGCGTAAAGTTACTGAATGATGGTTATGATATGCTATGCTTAGAAGAACATTCCCTTGAACCTAAAGGACTGCTCTTGAAAATGTTTGAAGCCGATAGAAAGCTACTTCATAAATTTGCAGAGGTGCACCTAGATCCAGTGGAAGGGGTTCTGTTAGCAAGAGTTTACAAAAGGGAGATTTTGGATGTAGTCTTCGAGAAAATTCCTAATGCATTATATCCTTTTGTTGTAGCTCATGATCACGCGATAATTTATTATGAGGCTTATAAAGTATCCCAAAAGGTCAGCATTGTACCTAATGCTACCTGGCATATCGAGCCTAGAAGTCTGTGGGATTTTATCAAAAAGAACTACACGTACGGAAAATCCGCTTACCCTCTCGCCAAAAGCGGGTATTACCGTGATTTATTGAAGAAAAAGATTAGATTTCGAAAATGTGCTTCAAAAGATTGGAGATTAGGTTTCCAAACCTATCTGTTGCTTGCATTAAAGGGAGCTTGCTATTATGCTGGATATTTTTCAACCAAAATTAAGCAATTATTAAATATGGGATTGAAATAAGGTCGATTTGAGGAAAGCCTATGACTCTGCTTGACTATCCGCAAAGAAGTGCTCGGGGAAATTACAGGGTAGCGTTTCAACGTTACCTATTATTTGTAGTCCCCAAGTAGGAGCGAGCAGTTGATGGCGGTGCCCTCCCCCTCATATTCGAATTATCCGCAAGTATCTATTGTGGTTCTTAATTACAACGGACGAAACTACTTACAAAATTGTCTACGTTCGATTCACCAACTCGTATATCCGTTCATCGAAGTGATCGTTGTGGATAATGGATCTACAGACGGATCAGTAGATCTAGTTAAAAGAGAAGCTCCATCTGTCACACTCCTTGCTAATGAAGAAAACTTAGGTTTCTCAGAGGGAAACAATAGAGGAATGAAAGTAGCTAAGGGCAAATACATCCTTCTTGTAAACAACGATGTGATATTGACACCTGAAAGCGTAAGTGAACTCGTAAAGGTTATGGAACAGGATTGCAGCATCGGCATGGCTGCGAGCAAATCGCTTCTAATGGATTGTCCACATATTGTTGAGCGCATTTGCTCACTTCTGACACCTATTGGTTTTCTTAATCACATCGGACTATTTGCCCGTGATAAGGGATTTGACCGAGTCATAGAAGTGTTTTCACCGGTCGCAGCATCGTTGATGTTGAGGAAAGATATTTTAGAATCTCTGGGAGGCTTTGATGATAAATTTTTCCTTTACTTCGAAGAAACGGATCTAGCTTGGCGTCTTTGGTTAAGTGGATATAAGGTTGTATTTGTTCCTCATTCGGTAGTCCTACATAAGTCTGGTGGTGTGCTTGGAAAAGCTTCTTTGTCATTTAAACAATATCATTCGTTTAGGAATCGAATTAGAGCGCTGCTGAAGAATCTGCAGCTCAAGTCCCTATTGTGGATCGTACCATTACATCTAATCTTTTGTTTTGCTTCGGCGATGTTGTTCGCGGTGTATCGAGATCCTCGTACTGGTTTAGCCATTTTGAAGGCAATTTTTTGGAATGTGTCTCATCTTAAAGATACGCTCAGGGAAAGGCAAAGAGTGCAAAAGCTTCGCAAAATCTGTGACGAAGAATTATTCAAAAAATTTATGTGTTGGAAAGTAGACTTGAACTTTTTTTTAAAACTCTTTAAGCATGTGAAAGGTGAAAGCCTATGTACGTTTTAGGTATAGGCATGACTCATAATGCTACTGCGTGTCTCATGGAAGATGGCAAGATAATAGCCGCCGCTAGCGAGGAAAGGTTTAGGAGGGAAAAAAATTTCGCCGGCTATCCTTTGGAGGCTGTGCGTTACGTCCTTGAGTTTAAGGGCATCTCTCTCGACGAAGTTGATGTAGTTTCTCACGGATATATTCATGGACTAGGCTGGTTTGCGAAACGCCTTTCACGAACTCCAGTGTCTTTCAACTATATCGATAGTATCTCGGGTAGATTGTTTCGGCTATTTCCTATCGCGGAAAAAGTGGCTCGTCGACTTTATCATGTATTTAGTGATTGGAAATCTCGAAAAAATACCGTTAAGATGCTTAAAGGTGGTCTAGGGAATCGACCGACTCGTATTGAACTCGTTGATCACCATCTCTGCCACGCCTCGGCTGCCTATTATGGATTTGCTCCAGCCGACCGCCCTGTCTTGGTTTTTACCCACGACGGTGAAGGCGATGGGCTTTGCGCAACCGTTAGTATAGGCAGCGGAGCCAACTTAGAAAGGATATCATCCACAAAAGCGGGCAATTCGCTAGCAGCACTTTACGGTGCGGTCACCAAGCTGCTCGGTATGAAAATTCTCGAAGATGAGCATAAAATCATGGGGCTTGCTCCATATGCTTCTGATCACGAAGTTCATAAAACCTACACCTTACTACGCCAGCTTATTGGGGTTCGTAACTTAGAATTTCATTCTAGATATGGATTTAGGGCAACTTATGAGTATTTGAAGTCAGCTCTGGCAGGGTACAGGTTTGATGGTATTGCTGGAGCTGTCCAGAAGCTCTGCGAAGAATTATGTATTGAATGGATACATAATGGAATAGAGAAAACAGGTATTAGCGATATAGCACTCGGAGGGGGACTCTTTTTGAACGTAAAGGTCAACATGAAAATCATGCAAATGCCCGAACTCAACGCAATTTACCCTACTCCAGGGGGCGGAGATGAATCAGCAGCTCTCGGAGCAGCTTATGAAGGTTACAGACTCCTCTGTATAGAAATGGGGAAAAAATTCGAGCCTAAACCATTAGAGAACTTATATTTAGGTCCAGAATATTCAGACGACTACATCGCTAAAACCTTGAAATGTTGGGCGAGTAACAACCCTTCTTGGCAAATAGATAAGTATTCAGCAATCGAAGGAGAAGTTGCAAGGCTACTAGCTAAGGGTGAAATTGTCGCCAGATTTTCGGGGAGGATGGAGTGGGGACCACGGGCGTTAGGCAACAGGTCGATCCTAGCTGATCCTTCTGATCCTACAGTCGTTAAGAGAATAAATGCACAAATTAAGAGCCGCGATTTTTGGATGCCATTTGCGCCCACCATACTATACGAGAGAGAGAAAGACTATATAATTAATCCAAAAGATATCAGAGCCCCCTATATGGTCTTGGCATTCGAAACGACTTCACTTGCGAGAAAGCAATTACAAGCTGCTATTCATCCATATGATTACACAGCACGTCCTCAGATCTTAGATAGGGAAACAAATCCTTCTTTCTACGCTTTAATTAAAGAATTTGAGGCGCTGACAGGCGTAGGCGCTGTGCTGAACACCTCATTTAATCTGCATGGAGAGCCCATCGTTTGTAGTCCTGAGGACGCTCTAAGCACATTTGAACGTTCAGGATTAAAGTTCCTTGCTATTGGGTGTTTTTTAGTAAAGAAGGGAAACTGACTAAAAGTTCTCGTCTGCCATTGCTTTTTTTCGAACAGAACTACTTTAGGATATTTTCAACATATAGAAAATTCAAATCACCGTTTGATGCCGTTAGACGGCTCGAGCGTTGGTACGCCGGACTCTTCCGCTATGTCGACTATAAGTACCTCAATCTCAGTAAACAAAGTAAGTATTTGCTACGTAACCGCAATTTCTTAGATGTAGGTTGTGGTTTCTGCCCAGCAATAAAGCATTATGAACGCTGGGGATTTGCGTGCTATGGAATTGATATATCCAGATATGCGCTTTCGTTTGTAAAGCGAGCCGTGAAAGCACCACTGATATGTGGAGACATACAATCCGGCATTCCTTTTCGAGTTAGTTTCGATCTTATTGCATGTTTGGAGGTTTTGGAACACCTCGAGAATCCGGACGCTGCCTTACAACACATTTACGACGCTCTTCGACCTTCCGGCTTATTCTTCGCTACTACTCCAAATCTAAACAGCAAATTACCTTGGTTTCCACCGTTTAAAGATCCTACGCACATTAATGTAAGGAGCCCAAAACAATGGGAAGCGTCCCTTAAATCGGTTGGCTTTTCTGCCTACAAAGTAGAAGCGTTTGTCTTTGTCCCTCTTTTGTGGCGAATAGTACCTAGGCTATGCTTTATTGCCACAGTCCCGGGGGGGCCTTCACTACTCTTAGTAGGTTGGAAGTAAAAATGACTGCAAAAAGATGCGGTAGAGTGATCTTAGAGATAGCGGTTATTGTTATTATAGCAACATTCCCTCTTGCTTTTTTGCCTGAACGTCTAATTAGTTTTACTATTATGGACCTCCATATCGACCCATTAGGCTTTTTATTGGAGTTATCGAATATGTGGAACCCAAATAGATACTTTGGCGAATTCTCTGCACGCCGTTTAGGCTACATTTTCCCCGTTGCTGCTTACTTTTCGGCAATGCAGGTACTAGGTTTGTCACCTAGCTTAATCGAACGACTCTGGCTATTTCTTGTTTTCTTCACAGGAGGGATCTCAATCAATATTCTCTTTCGCATAATGAGCACAACATCCAAGCCAATCCATCGCATAATAGCCTCATTAGCTTACATGTTTAATCCATACGTGTTTATCACGATGCATGAGAATCCCTTCTTACTTTTGCCATATCAGTTTCTTCCCTTAGTGTTGGCCGCTTTCGCTATAGGTATAGGAAAACCAGGAATCCTCCGGCTACTGTACGCTGGAATTGTATCCTTGCTAATGTTGCTCTCCTCAAATTTAGATATCACAGCTACGCTTATCGTTCTTTACGTCCTAATAGCTTACTGGCTCTATTGGTTACTAACTTCATACTCGGGATCAGCAGTGCGTTCTTCTTTAGTCTTCGTTTTTGAAGTACTTGCATTTTACTTTCTTTTCAACCTTTGGTGGATACTGCCTCAACTACAATACATCATGGACGCTTCTCTACTGGCAAACCTTACACTAGAAGGACCTAAGCAGTCAAATCAAGCATCGAGCTTTCTTGAGGTCTTCAGGATGCTAGGGTATTGGGGTTTCTATTCGGGTTACAAGGGAGCATATTATTTTTCATATGCTCCTCTTTATATTAACGACAATGTTTTAATTCTTTCCACCAGAATTTTACCCATTCTCGCTATTTCTAGCTTATACTGCGCTAGAGGCAGGAAGGCTGTCCTTTTCTTCGCATTACTGCTCCTGACGTCGGTCCCCATGGCTGTAGGCGCCTATCCGCCAGAAAACCCAGAAGGCACAGGTAAGTTATATTGGTGGCTATACCACAATATTCCGTATTTTGCAGTATTCCGTGAGGGCTTTAAGTTTCAAATGATAACGGCTTTATCCTACTCAATTATGCTTGGGATACTCTGCCAAAGTTGTAGGGTCCGTAAAATTAAGTTTAATGTTCCCAAATTCGTTATTTATGTTGTTGTCATCAGTGTTCTTCTGATAAATGCTAGCCCTGCAGTAAAGGCTGGGGTGTTTGAAAAGAACCGTGCCTTCGATGTACCCGCCTACTGGTACGACGCCGCAAACTGGCTAAATTCCCAAGATGGAGAGTTCGCCGTGATGCTGCTACCTCGACAATACTTCCCAGTTTATAAATGGGGATACACAGGCTCTGATATTTCCGAACCCCTGTTTAACAAGCAGTTAGTGCTTCAGTACCCAGGCATTAAGGGGACAATCACATCTGATCGGCTAGTGGATACTGTATACAAGGAGTTCTTCAACAATCAAACCGGGTTTGTCTATCTTCTGGCTCAGCTAGGAATTAAATACGTTCTAGTAAGGGGTGACGTGGATTGGGAATATTACGATGTTGAGTCTCCTGAGGAAATCTTAAGTTATATTCGTTCTTATGGATTAAGGCAAGCTAAGACATTTGGTCCTTTAAGTTTCTATGAGGTTCCAGCTGAGCCTGCAAAACGTATCTTTTCGCCTTCGAAAGTGCTTGTGATCCATAACGTTAGTTCTTACTCTTCTGCTGCGTATTTGTCAAACAAGTTTGAGAAAGGAGCAGTTTATGTTAGTCAACAAACAGTTCCCTTAGCAACCGCTCACGTTTTCCTTCTTAGTGATACGAATACGTCTCTCGTTACATTGCCCAAAGAAGGAGTCTATACTATTAAATTTGTCCTTCTGCGCACTCAAGAACCTGTTAAGGAAGTTTGGATGCGCCTAGATAATAGTTCATGGTTTCTTCTTGAATATACTAACGTTACCGGGGTTTGGAGAAGCAATCCACATTTTATAACGAAGGGAACACATGCTTTGAGTTATAATCTTATCTACCTGAACAACAGCGATCTTGGGAGCTTTCGCCCTCCTTTTACAGTTGCGTTGATTTTTGATCCTGAGGGTTCGATATTAGACGGCAGAATAGTTGCTCACTCAATGTTAACTTATACGGTTTTCTATGTCGAGCTTACCAATGACACATTATTGGTGCTTAATACGGCTTTCCACGATCAATGGCAGATTTTTAAGGGTAGATTAAACGCGTTAGAACTATTGTGGTCACATCCGGTTTCCAATGTAACACACTTCATGGTGAATGGCTTTGCCAACGCTTGGCTGGTTGGTAATGGAGGAGAATACACACTGATTTTTAAGCCTCAAGTTCTTTTCTGGTTCGGCATGCTAGTTTCTATTGTGAGCATAATGACTTGGATACTTACAGTCGTCATCCGCTTTGTCTGTATAAAGCTGCGAGAGCGGAAAAAAGATAACAAAACGCTCAGTCTGGATAACAGTAGTCAGTGAGTCTAGTAGGACAAAAATTGACCTAACGTAAGCAAACATGAGCGAACTCTTTATGAGGGGTTTGCAAGGCTTGATCAGATATGCTTAAAGTAGCCACCAGGTAACATCTACTAACAAAGCATCATGAACCTATTTCAAAACCGTGTAGAGCGATTCGTCAAACCTTTTTATCTTTGATTTCTTTCGATAATTTGTCTGTTCAGCTTAGCTTCGATGAAATTCAGGGGGAAGTGATCTGCAGTGGGAGTATATTAAGCCGCTCTTGCCGGAGCCAGCTAAGACAGGCAGGCCTAGAGCTGATGATATGAGGACCATCGATGCTATCTTGTTCGTTCTCAAGACAGGGATTCCGTGGGATGATCTGCCATCAGAATATGGAGATGATGTGACGGCTTGGAGGAGGCTGAAGAGGTGGGAGTAGGGTGGGATGTGGAAGAGAATAATGGATGCGCTGATAAAGGATGGGTGAAGAGCTTCAGAAAGATCAACATAAGGTATGAGAGACTAGCAGTAACATTCCTCGTCTTAATCCACCTAGCCTCAATCACGATACTATGGAGGGTTTTGAAATAGGTTCCATGGAAGTAATACTTAAAAAGAAGATAAGAGAACTTAGTTAGCTCAATGGAGCCTGAACAGATAAAAATAGAGTGTCACGTAGATGATAGAGGTTTCTTATATCAAATCTACGGAAATTACTTAAATAAATTTCCGCCGGTAAGGAGAGTTTATGTTGTTGGGAACTTTAGTAAGGGTATAATAAGGGGGTTCCACAAGCATCTAGAGGAATGGAAGTGCTACTTTGCCATCAGTGGTTCGGCCAAGTTTGTCGTTATAAACGAGGGAAAGAAGATTTTAACATATGTGCTGTGCTCGAGGAGCCCCTCAATCTTGATCGTTCCACCTACATATGCTCATGGTTGGATATCATTAGAAGACAACACTGTGCTTATAGGTTTTTCAAACAAGACTCTCGAAGAGTCGCTTAGAGATGATGTAAGAATAGACCCATTCACATTTGGAAGAGATGTATGGGAGGTAAAACCTCGATGAAAGTTTTAATTACTGGTGGTTTAGGCTATTTAGGAAGCGTTCTAGCCGAGGAATTATTAGACAGAGGGTTCGATGTTGCTATCGCAGATATAGAACTTTATGGGAACTTTCTTCCTGATTATTTGAAGGACAAAATTTATCTTGTTAAAAGTGACGTCAGAAGCTCACAGATCTCAGAATGTATTCAACAGTCAGACGTAATTGTGCATCTAGCCGCTATTGTTGGAGATGCTGCTTGTGACTTCATTAAAGAAGAAGCTATTGATGTAAACCTTAACGGAACAAAAAACATAGGGAAATTGTGCAAGAAATTCAACAGAAAACTGATTTTTACGTCTACTTGTAGCGTATATGGAGCGAACAATAAAACTTTCTTAAGCGAACGCTCGAAGGTCCTACCCCTGTCAATTTATGCGTTGTCGAAATTAGCCGCAGAAAATACGCTTGAAAAAATTGGAGGGAAATTTACTATTTGCAGACTGGCAACTTTATTCGGATATTCATATAGGATGAGGTTTGACCTTGTTGCAAATGCCTTTATCGAGAAAGCGATAAAGGAAGGTAAAATAACCGTTTTTGGAGGAGATCAATGGAGACCTTTCTTACACGTCAGAGATGCTGCTGAGGCTATAATAAGATGTATGGAAAAAAACTTTTTTGAAAAAGATATTCTTAACTTAAGCTCTATTAATATCAGGATTATCGACCTGGCAAAAAAGATCCGAGAAATTTTAAAGTGTGAGATAAGAGTTCTCGAGGAAATTAAAGACCCGCGAAACTATAGAGTTAATTCGGATAAAGCGAAAAAAGAGATAGGGTTCAACCCAAGAAGAGGAATAGAAGATGCTATAATGGAAATTAAGAAAGCATATGAAGACAAGAAATTAGCAAATAGCACCCAGTCTATCTATAGTAATATCGGTTATCTTAAAAATAATTTCAGGCGGCTTCGGGATGAGAAGAGTTTTAATCACAGGTTCGAGTGGAAAACTAGGTAAGTTTGTAAAAGAAGAATTCTCGCCTAAGAATTATACGGTTCTCTCGCCTCGACACCAAGAGCTTGATGTTACGAATAGGGAGGAAGTATTTCACTATATTGAAGCGCATAAGCCCGATACAGTTATTCATCTTGCAGCTGCTACTTCGCCGCCTAGATGCGAAAATAATAAAGAATGGGCCTGGAAAACTAATGTGGTAGGAACCTCTAATTTGATAGATGCGTGTGAAGAATATGTACCAAATTGTTATTTCGTCTTAATGAGCACTCCCTGTGTATTTTCTGGTGAGGAGGGAAATTATGACGAAGAATCAATACCTTATCCTTCTAATTTCTACGGATTCACGAAAGCTGTTCAGGAGGTCATAGTTATAAGGAGTAAGTTAAAATCTCTGATAATAAGAGGTAATTTTGTCCCGAAAGAAAAATGGCCTTATCCAAGATCATTTACGGACAGATTTGGAACATACCTTTTTGCACATCAGCTGGCAAAAGGAATAAGGGAAGTTATAGAAGCTAATCTCACGGGAATAGTTCACATAGTAGGAAATAAGAAATTATCTATGTACGAGCTGGCTAAAAGATGTCCTAGTTCTGGGAATATTGCCCCTTATACATTGGACGAATATTATAGGGAAAATCCAAACGCTTGCAAACTAACAAAAGATATGAGCTTACTTTCGATTAAATGGAAAACCTACGACATAGATGAAGACTAGGTTGAGATCGCTAAGAGGGGCTTATCGTTATGCGGGTAAGTGATTTCCTAGCAGAATCAGCTTCAAGACCTGATACGGACACTATGAAAGATGTGGTATCCATATAGGTTGTTAAGAGTTTTCCTGAAGTAGGCGCAGAGGCGGCTGCCTTCGATACGAAGCAACAGAGAACACAGAAAAATCTTCGGGACCAGTTATTGTGGCGAGAGAAGTATACGCGACATAGAAAAGACCTTCCCCAATGCTCTAAATATCATATCCTATCCTGGTTATGGAACTTAGGAAATAGTTGGTGAAAGTTGAAGGTTGGGGGGAAACATATCGCAGAAATTCTTTCAGGCAGATGCTATACTCCAACTCGCATTCAACTATTAATAATCGTTGAAGACTACTTTAAGATACTCAAACAAAAGGAGGTGATCAACAAAGATAGCCACGAAGCTTGATCAAATATGCTTAAACTTCTAGCCACCCGCCTAATAGCATACGCAGCATTATCCACTATTATCCTCTGGCACCTCATCCAACCAGGCTACATCATCACCCTCGATTTACCATGGAGTCCAAACGTAGGCTTCCCAAACATATATGGCTTCGAAGCAGACCCCTTAGGTCTCATCGTTCTACCATTTGAGTTAACAATCTGGCTCTTAAACCAAACTTTGCCATCAGATATTGTGGAAAAAGCGCTCCTATTCGCAGCATTTCTTTTAGCAGGCTTAGGTACCCACAGACTATGCCCCTCTAAAAGTGAGTTCGGAAGGTATTTTGCAGGCATCCTCTACGCTGTTAACCCATTCGTATACACGAGATTTATGGTTGGGCATTTGGGACTACTACTAGCCTACGCTATATTACCTTACACCATAAACTCAGCACTCAAACTTTTGAAAGAGCGATCTCCCAAGAATAGTGTCGAACTAGCCATACTTCTAACATTAAACCTGATATTAGACATCCACTTCGTATTCATCTTAGGATTACTGCTCCTATTTCTAGTAGCGTTTAGAGCTTTGGAGATCGGCTGGAGATGCTCTAGGCTTCTCATATATCTTGCTTTAACAGTCCTCATCTACACAGCACTAAACCTCTACTGGCTCATACCCTACTTAGCAGGATCAGTCGGAGAGCCCATCATACAAACCTTCAGCTACCAAGACCTAATAGCATTCGCATCAAAGACCTGGGGCACGGGTGCGAACATATTCTTCAGCTTAGCCGCTCTATACGGCTTCTGGCGCTACCCAGAGGGCTACACATACGTCTCACAGACCCTACCAGGATGGTGGCTACTATACATAATCATACTATGGCTAACCATACACGGCTACCTCACCCACAGTTACCGCCCAAACGAAAAATGGGTTAGCAGAGGAATAGCTCTATCCGCCATAGTCAGCCTCATTCTAGCAGCAGGAATGTCCTCAGCATACACAGCCCCAATCTTCCAAACACTCTTCAACACCATACCCTTCTTCAGCGGAATGAGGGAGCCACAAAAGTTCCTAGCAACACTAACCCTAGCATACGCAACATTAGGAGGAGTAGGAGCAGGAGACATCACAGATAAACTAAGACAACACATCAAAGCTAAGCGTCGCAAATACATCGCAATAATAGCCTCAGCTTTAATCTTGGCTGTTCCGCTAGCCTACTCCTACAACCAGCTCTTCGGCTTCACAGGCCAAATAAAAACACTAAACTATCCAGAAGAATGGTACGAAGCCAAAGCACTACTAGACTCAGATAAAGGAGACTACAGAATCCTCATACTACCCTGGCACCTCTACTTGTACCAATCTTGGATAGGCAGGATAACAGCAAACCCAGCACCAGCCTTCTTCAACAAACCCTCGATAAGCGGAGAGAACATGGAGTGGGGCGGAATAGAGACACAGAGCAGAAAACCAACCCAACACTACATACAACACATACTCAACCACAGAAGCGAAGTTAAAAACCTAGGAGCACTACTCAAACCCCTAAACATAAAATACATCGTACTCCTCAAAGAAGTAGACTACAGCGAATACACCTTCCTAGACAACCAAAATGACCTCAAACCCATACTAGAAAACACTAAACTCAAACTATACCTCAACACAGAAGACGAAGCAAAAATCTACCAGCTCAAAGAACCCATGAACACCGAAGACTGGAGCCAACTAATCCAAATGGCAAACAACGGCACACTACAAAAAGCATACAAACCAATAAACTACACACAAACTTCACCAACAGAGATCAAAGCAGAAGCCGAAACAGAAGGCTACATAATACTCACAGAACCATACGATGAAGGCTGGAGACTAAACGGAGAGAAGCCAATCGCACACCTAGGCCTAGTAAACGTATTCCAACTCAAGCAAGGAGGAGAATACACAATAAGATACGAAAAGTTCAACACCCTCCTACCAGGCTACATAGCCTCGCTAACAACACTCATAGGCTGCCTAACATACCTAGCCGCATCAAATCTAAGAAGAAGGAAAGAAGCTACTCAGCCTCCCTAACCTGACCCCTTCTACTCTCCCTCACATACTCAACAACCAACCCAACCACACCAATCACCAGAAAATAGTAAGCCCACACAGCAACCCTATTAGCATAAAACTCGTTACCCAAAGCCAAGAAAACCGCAGCAAAGACCAAAAGCACCATGAACGAAACAACAAGAAGCCTACAATCATAACCCCTAACCAAATAAACAACCAGCGTAGCCAAAAACACAGAAAACACAACAACCTCAGACTCAAAAAACCTAGCAACAACGATACAAACAACAATCAAAACAAAGGGAAGAAGATCAAAGAAACCACGCACAAAAAGACGCAAACCTCTCCACATACACAACCATCTTCACAAGAAAAACTATATTAAGATATAGCTGGGATACCTTCACATATGAATAAGGACGCCGCAATAGGCGTAGGTATACTCGCTGCCTCCGTAATAGTCATAGCCGTTTACCTCTGGCTCATCTTCCTACCACCCCTAACTGGTGTAGACCTACTCGTACTCAAACTAACTGGAAGCGTAGCAGTAGCAGCCGTATTCGGCATACTAGCTTGGATAGGATACACACTAGCAACAACACCACCACCCAAACCAATAGAAGAAATAGAGAAAGAAATAGAGAAGGAAACAGAGCAAGAGAAGGGCGGAGAAGCATCACAGCAAAAGACGTGAACCACCTTGAGCATAAACATCGAAGAACTCAGCGGGCAAATACTACCAGTGTTGAAGCGCTTCGGCGTAAAGAAGGCAGCAATATTCGGCTCACTAGCCAGAGGTGAGGGAGGCAAAGAAAGCGACGTAGACATCCTAGTCGAATTCGAACCTGGTAAGAGCCTACTAGACCTGGCAGGCCTAAAGATCGAACTCGAAGAAGCCTTAGGTAGAAGAGTCGATGTGTTGACATATAATTCACTACACCCCCTACTAAAAGATAGGATTCTAAAGGAGCAGAAGCCAATCCTATGAGAAAGGACCCGAAGATACTCATCGAACACATACTTGAAAGCATCAACCTTATCGAAAAATACCTAACAGGCATAAACAAAGAGGAGTTCCTAAGATCTAGAGAGAAGCAGGACGCAGTAATTAGGAGAATAGAAGTAATCGGTGAGGCTGTCAAACAAATACCGACTGAGATTAAAGAAAAGCATCAAGAAATCCCCTGGAGGAGGATAGCTGGCATGAGAGACATCCTAATACACGCATACTTCGGCATCGACCTAGAGTTAACCTGGAGAGTTGCTACCGAAGAAGTCCCCCAGCTGAAGAAGAACATACTCAAGATTAAAGAAGAGTTAGAATAGTGTTAGGAGTATCTTGCTAAAACAAACAATAAGCGTAGGCCGGTGAGCTTTTCCTCTACTGAAGTCGGGAGCTTCCAGCGTTTAGAGTAGGCTTTGCGCCTATCTCCTCATCTGCTGGTTCGGGGGGCTCACAGCTCCCCCATCCCATAGAGCTCGTTACCCTATGGGCTAGACTTCAATCCACCTCGCCATGTGGGCTCATAGGTCATCGCAACATGCTCAAATCTCCCTCATCTTTACATCTATTTAAACCCAGCCCATTCATCACAGAGCTAAAGCTCTAGGTTTTCTGGGCACTCATCTTTATAAAGGAAGCAAAAATCTACATTCTTTCTCTAATCCACTTCTCGTATAGTATTCTGTCTGCTGGTCTTCTCACGTCAGTGATCTTTTCCTCTGCTTTCGCTTCTTGTATTAGCGCTACTCCTTCTCCGGCTCTTTGTGCTTCTAGCTTCTCTACTCTCTCCTCTAGATCGCTTATCCTCTCTTCGTGGTCTATTAAGATGTCTTCTACTGTTTCCTCTATTAGCTGCTCAGCTCTGTATTCGCCTATTTTGAGTGCTTTTGCGTGCTTCTCTAAATGCTCCCTTGCCTGATCTTTGTACTTCTGAGGTATCTTTGATTGCGGTAGCCTTGCTAGGGCGTTTCTTAGGTGTGGTAGGTCCACTGTCTCATGCTCATCTCCGCTTTTAACATCTTTGTTGTGGTGTGGGAACTTTCTTAGTGATCTTGGTGTTGTTTTGCCCTGCTCATCCTTCTTGCCTCCTGGTAGTATGACTGCGAACGCCTCATCTGGTAGATCGTTTATGTACTCTCTAGACCAGACAGCTTCGGCTCTTCTGGCTGCTTCACCTTTTATTATTGATGCTAGTGGGTCTCCTGGTGGTGTTTCTTTTGTTAGTAGGGCTAGTGCTGGGAAGATTACTCCCTCTGGCTTAACACCATCTGTTAGATGCTCTTTTAGTGCTGTCCACTCAACCGATACCGCGTTTATCTCGCCATCCTCGATCATCTTGTTGACTTCTGGGTCTGATATGAGTAGGAGAGCCTCTATAGCATCATCCTCAAACTCAGCTCTAAGCACCATGTTCTGAGGATATGGTAGCCACCTAGCTTTAGCGCTCAAACCTAGGGCTGGATGGTTAATGTTTATTGGTCTGAGCGATAGGCTTCTAGCAGCTCTGATCAGCTCATCTCTGGTGAACTTGACGTTGTTTCTAGTTGTGCCTGCGTGTAGAACCCTAGCCCTCCAGATCTTCCCACCGCCCTCCTCAACCGCATCTCTAATAGGTTTGAAGATGCCTTCAGCCCACCTGAAGCTTTCACTCTTTACTTGTGATTGCTTCGACCCAGATTCTGTAGATCGATCTTGGGATCTTGCCTGTGCCTCCGCAGATTGGGCAGGTGTAGAAGGGTTTTCTGTGGATTGTTGATCTATTGTGGGTGCTTCGCTTTTGTGTGCTTCGAACCAGTCTTTAGCCTTCTCGAGCGTCCACCCCTTGGACTTGCTGAACAGATAAGATAGGATCTCCACCTTATCTGAACCCTTGGGCTTAGCTACAATAGCTTTGATCCCCCTCTCCTCATCTAACGTGATTGTTCTAAATGTGTCTGGCTGGAAGTCGCTCGGATCCCTATGCCCAGACCTTATGTATTCATCAGTTTCATCCCAAGGCATATTGCATCACCTAGCTAGTTTGAATCCGAAGTCTCTTAGCATGCTTCTGATCTCATCTACGCTCATTACGGCTAAGCCTTGTGCTGCTAGCTTGCTGAGTTCTATGAGGTGTTCGATCTTGGGTTGAGGCTTCTCTACAGCGCCCCAGTTCCACCTCACGTTAGCCTCCTTAGGGTCGAAGCCCCTCGACTCTAAAAGAGGCTTGAATATTTCGCGCTCGGTTACACGCTTAATGAATCTTCTTGCAGCCGCAAGCTTGCGCTCCATGGCTGCCGTAGCCTCTTTAGCCGATGCTTCTGTGAAGCCTGGTGTTGTGAATAGTCTGATGTGGTGTGTCTGAGTTCCTATGAGGATCTGCTCCCACACGTATTGCCATAGGAACTCGATGCTAGCCCTAGATCCAACACTAACCTCCTTCACATCAAAGCCCTCAACGTTGGTAACAAAGTCTTGCTCAGGCTCGAGCTTGCTCAGCTCCTTAGCTAAAGATCTAACCCAATCGTCGCTCTTATTTGGGAAGTTGTATACGTGCCTAGGGACATATCTTAAGCATAGTCTTGCTGCTGCGTCGTCAAGCCTCTCCTTTAATTCGAGTAGGCTTGCTCTTCTCCTAACCCTGCCTGTTGCCTCTGATAGGTAGCCTCTGCCCTGAGATAT
>Ga0080004_1113171_pt1 | contig 17939 bp, 16 predicted proteins | sample WasSprMetagenome_FD_69207 | JGI IMG/M metagenome (GOLD analysis project Ga0080004, IMG submission 69207) | Sulfidic aquatic microbial communities from Washburn Spring, Yellowstone National Park, USA - WS (SPADES assembly) (version 2) | ecosystem: Environmental > Aquatic > Thermal springs > Hot...
GTTTACTTTTTAATTGCAACCAATGCGGTATATGATAAAAAGAATGTAGAAGGTGCGTTGAAGTATTTTGTTGTGGGATGTTTGTCTTCCGTCCTTCTTTGGTTAGCTATTGGAATTATATACTATCAGTGCGGAACTTTGGAATTTAAAGAGGTTTTTTATAATTCAACCCAATTACCAAACAAAAATTATATACTTTTAGCTGCATTAATCCTCATTGCTGGGTTATCAATTAAGATGGCTCTTGTACCTTTCCATATGTGGGCTCCAGATGCCTATCAGGCAAGCCCTATACCCATAACAGCCTTTATTGCCGGTATAATGAAGCTTGCAGTCCTTTCAGCATTAGTCAAAGTTCTTATGGTATCTTTTACTCCTGTTAGAGTAGAGGTGCGTGAGTTGCTTATACCCATTGTTCTACTTACGATTTTAGTAGGAAATGTTATGGCAATTAAACAGGATCATATAGTTCGGATGCTTGCCTACTCTTCAGTTGCCCACGCAGGATACGCCTTTCTTGGATTGATCTCCGCTGAATTTTATGGATATGCCTTTGCAATTTTTTACATGATAATTTATCTTTTTACAACCATAGGAATTTTTGCTGTTCTAACCTATCTTGCTCGGTTAAATCATGACTATATGATAATACGCAATCTTTCAGGATTAAGCAAAGTCTTACCAATGGTTAGCTTTTTGCTGTTAGTATTTTTATTTTCTTTAGCTGGTGTTCCTCCGACCGCTGGTTTTATGGCCAAGTTTTATCTATTCCTATCTTTGATAAAGGGTGGTCAGATTATAGTTGCCATATTAGCCATTGTTTTTTCTGTTATCGGAGCCTATCCCTATTTAAGGGTTTTGAAAGTTATCTACATGGACGCTTTACCAGCAGAGCCTTCTAAGGTAAACTACGGTCTTACCTTTTTTATTCCTTCTTTTATCACTTTATTTTTGATTATAATTCTTGGGATCTTTCCTGATTATCTATCAAGCTTTATCCAGAGAACCTTTTATCTATACATAAGCATGCTTTATTTACATTTTTAGGCCTGCTTACTGCCTTATTTTCTTGAAGTATTCAACAAGGAACATTACATGCTCCCACAGTCCGCCTTCTTCTAACATCTTCTTTGCAAGTTTAATTCCTCCCTTAACATCGATCGATTTTTCGCAAAGATATAGGGCGCATCCTAAGTTAAGGACGAACATATCTTTGATCGGACCTTCTAAGCGGTTTTCAAAGAGGGCTTTCAGCTTTTCTATGGCATCAGCCGGTCCAGAAACTTTGAGTTTATCTTCCTCTTCGCAGCGTTCAAAGCCAAAGTCTTCTGGGTCAAGATAGTAGGTAGTGACCACGCCATCCCTGAGCTCCGAGACTTTGGTTGAGCCAGTAATGGTCACCTCATCGTATCCTCCTTCTCCCCAGACAACAAGCGCCCGTTTAGCTCCAAGAGATTCTAAGGCTAAGGCAATTTTTTCTGGTAAGAGAAAATCAAACACTCCAAGGAGCTGATAGTTTGCACCTGCTGGATTTAGAAGCGGTCCAAGAATGTTAAATATACTCCTACCAACACGGCTTCTGATTTCTGCTACCTTGGCAAAAGCAGGATGAAAGTTTGGGGCAAAAAGGAAAACAAAGCGGACCTCTTCAAGGGCTCTTCCTAAAACCTCTGGGGGAAGGTTTAAAGGTATGCCAAGGGCTGAGATAATATCTGCACTTCCGCACCTGCTTGTGATAGAGCGGTTCCCATGCTTGGCTACATAAATGCCATCAACTTTAGATAGTGCAAGAGCTACGGCGGTTGAAAAGTTAAAGGTTCCTTTGGCGTCTCCACCCGTTCCGCATGTATCAACGATAATGGCCTCCCTTGGAAGGTTATGAGGGACCTTGATCATCACCTCCCGATAGGCTCTTACTGCACCTGCAATTTCCTCCCAACTTTCCCCCTTTTCTTTTAAGGCTTTAAGGAAGGCTTCAACTTCTCCCTCATCAAAAGGCTCTGTAGCAATTTTCTGAAAAAGCTCATAGGCTTGAGAAGAAGTAAGACTCTTTTTAGCTGAGAGGATTTCTATGGCTTCTTGAAAGGTCATGTTTGAGCCTCCATTTTTATATTATTATGTATTAAGAACTCTATTAATTTTAGAAGCCAATAGGAATCTGGAAGAGTTATGTTTCCTTTACTTTTTGGTTTATGTGGTGGTGATTCTTTCCATTGTTTGATCGTTGGAATAATATCATGAATTATAAGATCAATTAATTGTTTAACTTGAATTTGGTTTTGTTTTAAGGTAGGATCTTGATTGAGCTTTTCTATTTTTTCTTTAGAAGTATAAGTGTCAATATAAATTTTTTTATATATTATGTTTTGTAAGTCTATGATATTGATTTTTTTTCTAATATAATCAATTAAATTTTGTTTAGTATTTTCAGAAAATTTGTTTTTAATTGTTTCGATTTTAGGATGTGATGCAGATATTTCTATATGGATAATTTCCAATTCATTGCTATTCGTGATCTTGTATCCTATGATATCAACCTCATTTCTACCTCCTGCATCAGTAGTGCTTATGGGAAGACCACTTTCTACAGCATACCCTTTTAACGCGAGCCACTCAGCAATTAATTCTTCGCTCCAAGTTCTTGGAAAGGGCATAGGTTACCCTAAAACCATCCCTGGTATCAAAATTGAAGGTGAGCCAAAGCTTTCATAAAAAGTCAGGTCGGCTCCAAGCAACACCTCACGGGATAGAATTTCAAAGACATTCCCAGTCAAAGCCATCTCAGATAAAAATTCTGCTTTTTCTCCTTTATGATAAAGCACACCGCTTACCCCAAAGGAGAACTCACCTGAAACCGGGTCTGCCGTATGGGAGCCGAGGACTTCATACACTTCAAACACATAATCCTCTGCTTGAAGGAGCTCCTCCCTGCTTAGACTTCCTTTTTCTAAGTAAAGGTTCGTAGGTGAAGGCTTTGGGTTTTGCCCCATAGAAGGTCTTCTTGCTTTGCCGTTTGAAGAAAGGCCAAGCTCTCTTGCGCTTTTAATGTCAAGGAGATAGCTTTTTACCTCGCCCTTTTCAACAAGGATTGTTCGCTCTTGAGGAACTCCCTCATCGTCAAAAGGGCGCCCCTCGGGCAAGGCTCCCGCTAAGCCGTCATCAATGATGGTAATGGCTTGATGAAAAACTTTCTCTCCAAGCTTATCCTTTAGCCTTGACCTACCTTTTATCACCTCGTCTCCAAGGAAGGAAAAAGAAAGAAGCTCAAGTAGGATGATGGCGTTTTCTGGCGGGAATAAAACTGCACACTTAATCGATTTTCCTTTTTTTGCTTGGGCTAAAGCTGAAGCCACCTCACAGGCTTTGCGAAATAACCCTTTTGCGTATAAGCTTTCAAGCTCTCTTGTTGAGTTATAGGCATACCCTTGAGCAGAGCGCCCATTCTCAGATACAACAGAAACAAAATAGCTGTAGCTTGGAGCTTTGAACCTAAGGATTTTCCCTTCCCTTATCAAAAGGACCTCTTCCTCTTCACAGCTAAAGCTTTCTCTCTCAATGCGCGTAACATTAGGGAAATCCTTTAAAGTGCCTCTAGCTTGCTCAAGCAAGTCAAGCATTTCTTCCTGGGAGAGGGGTTTTAAAGAAGGAATGTTTACTTCCGGGTAGCTTGAAGAGAGCTCTGGGAAAATAACTTCCTTCCCATACTTGGCTAAGGCTTTGGCGCGTGATATGGCTTGTTCTAAAGCCTCTTTATCGAGCGAGAGAGTTAGGCTAAGTCCTGCTTTTCCATAAAGCTCTTTCTTATCATCAAAACCGTTCGCCAGGGCTCTAATTGTTAAGGCTAAATCTTGATACTCTTCAGAAAGGAAAGGCTTTCCATCCCTTAGCTCGAGAGACCTTCCACTTGTTAAACCTAAATAAAACTCAAGGGTTGGGTCTTTTTGGCTTAATTCAAGGAGGAGCTCAAGCCTTTTGTCAAGCATCTTATCTTCCTTTTATGATGGAGCGTCCTGCATACTGAGCAGAGCTTCCAAGGTATTCCTCTATTCGGAGGAGCTGGTTGTATTTTGCCGTGCGTTCAGACCGGCAAGGAGCACCTGTTTTGATTTGGCCAGTGTTTAAGGCTACGGCAAGGTCGGCAATGAAGGTATCTTCCGTCTCTCCTGAACGATGAGAGACCATTGCTCTCCAGCCATGCTTGTAAGTAAGCTCAACGGCAGAGATGGTTTCAGTAACCGTTCCAATCTGGTTTAGCTTGATGAGAACTGCGTTGGCAAGCCTTTCTTCTACGCCCCAAAGGATACGTTTTGGGTTTGTCACAAAGATGTCGTCCCCCACAATTTGAACTTTATCTCCCAGACGTTCGGTAATAAGCTTAAACCCTTCAGGGTCGTCTTCAGAGAAGGGGTCTTCAAGCGAGATGATTGGATAAGAGTTTACAAGGTTTTCATAGTATTCGCAAAGCTCTTCTCTGGAAAGCTTTTTGCCGATCCCCCGTAGGTAGTAAAAACCATCCTCATAGAATTCAGAGGCTGCTGCATCGATAGCTAAGGCAATGTCTTCGCCGGGCTTGTAGCCAGCTCTTTCGATAGCGGTCATGAGAAGCTCAAGCGCCTCTTCAGGGGTGGCAATCTGCGGGGCAAAGCCTCCTTCATCCCCAACCGAAGTGTTAAGTCCCTTTTCTTTAAGGACTGCCTTCAAGGTTTGATAGGTTTCAACTCCCATTCTAAGGGCACTTCTAAAGGTATCTGCTCCAACTGGTACGATCATGAACTCTTGGATATCAAGGGGATTGTCCGCATGCACCCCGCCGTTTAGCACATTCATGAAAGGAACGGGAAGAACCTTAGCTCTAACTCCTCCGAGATAGGCAAAGAGTGGCACACCAAGCTCCTCAGCGCTTGCCCGAGCAACAGCCATTGAGACCCCAAGGATGGCGTTTGCCCCGAGCTTTGACTTGTTTTCCGTTCCGTCAAGCTCGCAAAGAAGCCTATCTATCTCAGATTGGGCGGTAGAGTCCAATCCCTCAAGCTGAGGGGCAATGATCTCGTTGACATTAAAAACTGCCTTCTGCACTCCCTTTCCAAGGTATCTCTTTGGGTCCTTATCCCGGAGTTCTAAGGCTTCATGCTTTCCCGTTGAGGCTCCAGAGGGCACGATGGCTCGCCCAAAGAAGCCGGTATCAAGTATTACCTCTACTTCAACAGTAGGGTTCCCTCTGGAATCAAGCACCTCTCTTGCCCTAACGGTTTGAATCTTACCCATGCTCCCCTCCTTCCTTGAAGTAATTTTCAAGTTCATGAAAGTAGACGGGTTGTGTGCCAAGCTTCCCCACAACGATGCCAGCGCAGATGTTGGCAAGCTCAACAGCTTGCTCTAAGGAGAGGCCAGAAAGCAAAAAGGCGCAAAGGCTTGCTATGGCTGTATCTCCTGCTCCTGACACATCGTAGACCTCTCGAGCTCGAGCTGGAAACCTCTGGCTACCCTTATCAGGTTGATATAGAAAGACCCCATCCTTGCCAAGGGTAACGACGAGAAACTCAAGGTTAAAGCGTTTGACAAGCTCTTGCGATGCTTTTTCTAAATCGTCAGGGTTTAGCCCCTCAAACTTGGCTACAGCTCGAAATTCTTTGAGATTTGGCGTGATGGTTGTTGCAGACTCATACTTTTTCCAGTTTTCAGACTTTGGGTCGACAAAAACAGGCTTCCCCTTCACCCTCGCTTCTCCTATGAGCCAAGCAGTGAAACCTTCAGATAAAAACATACCCTTTGCATAATCGGAAATTATCACTCCGTCCGAGGTTTCAAGAAGGGTCTGATAAATCTTTTGAAGTTTAGCCCTAATCTCAGGAGCCAAGGGCTTTCTTTCTTCTCGGTCTATCCTTAGAAGCTGTTGAGCCTGAGCGATGATTCGTGTCTTGAGCGTCGTTGGTCTTTGGGGGTCTGGTATGATGCCAGCAGTTCCAATACCTAAGCTCTTAGCAAGCTCAAGAAAGATTTTTCCTTTTTCATCGTCCCCTACAACCCCAAGGAGCTCAACCTGACAGCCAAGACAAGCAAGGTTTGCAGCAACATTTCCTGCACCCCCAAGGGAATGACTAATCTTCTCGATCTCAAAAACGGGGACAGGGGCTTCAGGCGATATCCGCTCAACCTTTCCGAAAAAATACCTATCAAGGATTACATCCCCACAAACAAGAATTTTTAGGCCAGATAGCCTTTGTTTTAAGCCTTGAAGCACCGCCTGAGAGAGAAAAACCATATCAATTTATCCTTTTTTCGTTTTTGAGCTGACCTCCGGTGTTTCAAGTAAGGTTGAAGAGGCTATGGTTGGGAGGGGTGGAAGACCAGCAAGCTCTCTAATCTTTGCCTCAAGCTCATCCGCAATGTCTTTTCTTTCTTTAAGATACCTTCTTACATTTTCCCTGCCCTGGCCAAGACGCTCTCCTTTGTAGGAAAACCAAGACCCGCTCTTTTCGATGAGGTTAAAGGCAAGTCCAAGGTCGATGAGCTCTGCCTCACGTGAGATGCCCTCACCGTAGTAGATGTCAACCTCTACCTCCTTAAAGGGAGGGGCAAGCTTATTCTTGACTACTTTAATCTTTACTCGATGCCCAAGGATTTCCTCCCCTTCTTTTATCTGCTGAACCCTTCTCACATCCAGGCGAAGGGTGGCGTAAAATTTAAGAGCCATTCCGCCAGGGGTTGTCTCAGGTGGTCCACCAAAGCTCATTACTCCGACCTTCATTCGTGTTTGATTGATGAAGATGATGGCGGTGTTTGATTTGGAAAGGATACCGGCAAGCTTTCTCATAGCCTTTGACATCAGGCGAGCTTGGGAGGCTACCTGCTGTTCATCCATCTCGCCTTCAAGCTCAGCCTTTGGAACAAGGGCCGCAACTGAGTCCACAACTATTAGGTCAACCGCACCACTTCTTGCCAAGCTTTCTACGATTTCAAGGGCTTGTTCTCCATAATCAGGCTGAGATACAATAAGTTCATCCACCTTTACTCCTAACTTTTCCGCATACTTTACATCGAGGGCATGCTCGGCATCGATGAAGGCTGCAATTCCGCCATACTTCTGCGCCGAAGCAACAGCATGAAGGGCGATAGTAGTCTTTCCTGAAGCTTCAGCACCGTAAATCTCCGTTATTCTGCCCCTGGGAATACCCCCTATTCCGGTTGCAATGTCAAGGCTTAAAGACCCCGAAGGTATTACCGAGACCTCGATCTTCTTTTCCGCCTTGCCAAGGATCATGATGCTTCCTTTCCCAAATTGCCTCTCAATCTGAGAAATGGTGCTTTCAAGAAGCTTTCTCCTCTCAGCAACTTCCATTAACTACCCCCTTCTTCTTAAAAGATTTTGTGTTTATTCTAAGTAAAATCAAAATTAAAGTCAAGCTAAAAAACAGACTTACGCTTTACCTTCTTAGAAAATTTTGTTATTATAATACTTCAACTTAAATAAGCTTGTAGGAGGACTGTAGAATGGAAGTTTACAATCTTTTCCTGTGTGGGACGGGTGGACAGGGTATTGTTCTTGCCGGAAGGATAATTGCCAGCGTTGCCTACAAGAGTGGTTTTGATGTGCGGGAAAGCGAGATCCACGGTATGTCCCAAAGGGGTGGGACGGTAACCGGGCATGTGCGCTTTGGAAAGGTTGTTTATTCCCCCATCATTCCTCTTGGTCAGGCTGATTCTATGCTTGCTCTGGAAGAACTTGAAGCCTTAAGGTATTGCCATTACTTAAAGAAAAACGCCTTGATAATCCTTAATGCGAGAAGGGTGCTTCCAGCAGCCTTGCCTGAAGAGCAGTATCCGAAAGATATCGAAGAAAGGCTAAAAAACAAGGGCTATAGAGTTTTTAAAGTTCAGGCAAGCGAAGTGGCAAAGGAACTAGGAAGCTCCAAAATTGAAAACACCGTTCTTCTTGGCGTGCTTTCCCAGGTTTTACCCTTTAAACCTGAGACTTGGGAGGAGGTAATCGCTACCTCCGTTCCTCCTAAGACTGTAGAGCTTAATCTCAAAGCCTTTAGGGAGGGAAGAAAAATTGGAGAAGCATTACTTCAACCCTAAGATAGAGACCGCAGATAGAGACTATTTAGAGAAACTTCAGCTAAGAAGGCTAAAACAAACTATAAAAAGAGTGTATGAAAAGGTCCCTCACTACCGAAAAAAGTTTGAGGAAGCTGGAGTTAGCCCTGAAAAGCTAAAGACTCTTAGTGACATTAGATACTTTCCCTTCACTACCAAAGAAGACCTGTTCGTAGATTATCCTTTTGGGCTTTTAAGCGTTCCTTTGGAGAAGGTTGTAAGGGTGCACACCTCAAGCGGGACAACAGGAAAGCCAAAAGCCATATTTTTCAGCTATAAAGATATCTGGGCTCAAGCAGAGCTTATCGCCCGCTCATTGGTAATGAGCGGGGCAGGTCCTGGAGATATTCTGCAGAACTCTATGACCTATGGGCTCTTTACTGGAGCTTTAGTTATGCACTACGGGGCTGAGCTTGCCGGGCTCTTAGTTATCCCAGCCGGACCTGGAAACACCGAAAGGCAGATCGAGCTTATGCGCACCTTTGGCACAACCTGCGTTCATATGACGCCAAGCTATGCCCTTTATGTTTCTCAAGTCTTGCAGGAAAAAGGGATTGACCCAAGGAAGGACCTGAAGCTCAAGAGAGCTTATCTCGGAGCTGAGCCCTACACCGAAGAAACAAGAAGAAAGATCGAGAACCTGCTTGGCGTTAGCGTGTTTAACTGCTACGGGCTTTCTGAAATGGGGGGACCTGGGGTTGGTTTTGAATGCCCGGTCAAAAAGGGCTTTCACATTTGGGAAGATGCCTTCTTGGTCGAAATCGTCAACCCTGAGACGGGAGAGCCGGTTGAGCCAGGCGAAATAGGAGAGCTTGTGCTTACTACTCTTAGAAGGGAAGCCATGCCCCTTATCCGCTATCGCACAAGGGATTTAACTCGGCTTATTCCAGAGCCCTGCCCCTGCGGAAGGACGCACCTTAGGGTTGATAGGATCCTTGGGCGTACTGACGACATGTTTATCATCCGCGGAGTAAACATCTTCCCACAGCAGATTGAAGCTGTGCTTATGCGTTTCCCAGAGGTTGGACAGAACTATCAGATCGTGCTTGAAGGATACGATGAACTGATAGTTAAGGTTGAGCTGAACAGGGACATGTTTGACGGAAGAATTGAGAAGCTTTTAGCCTTAAAGCAGGAGCTTGAGGATAAGATCCGGGCAGAAATCCAGGTTCGTCCAAAGGTTGAGCTTCTTGAACCGGGAAGTTTACCCGTTAGCGAAGGCAAAGCTAAAAGGGTAATAGATAAAAGAACCCTTTAAGCGGGAGGTAAATTTTATGGATTATGTAGAAATCTTAAGCCTTTTTGCCGAAAATAAACCAGGCAGACTTGAAAGGATACTTCAGGTTCTTGCTGAAGAGGGGATAAACATCCTTGGCTTTTCCATCATCTCGGTTAAAGATTTCGGGGTGATAAAGCTTCTTGTGGATGATCCAGATAAGGCTTTTGAGAGGTTTAGGGAGAAGGGCTTTACTGTGGCTAAGATCAAGGCTCTTGGCGTTGAGCTTGAGGATAGACCGGGCGGGCTTTACGAGGTGGTAAAGAAGATTTCAGGAAAGCAAATAAACATCGAGAGCGGTCTTGTTTATGTTGCCGAAACTCGTAAAAAAGCCTACTTTGTGTTTGAGGTGGAAGACATTGATTCTGCCTGGCAAGCCTTGCAGAATGAGGACCTAAAATTCTTGAAACAGGAGATGATCTTAAGGAGGTAGTAATGTATTGGAATAAAGAAGCCGAAACAATGCCAAGAGAGGAGCTACAAAAACTCCAACTTCAAAGGCTAAGAGAGGTGGTTAAGTATGCCTATGAGAGGGTTCCTTTTTACCGTAAACGCTTTGAGGCTGCCGGCATAAAACCTGAGGATATAAGGTCCCTTGAGGATCTAAAATACATCCCCTTCACAAGCAAAGCGGACCTACGCGAGGTTTATCCTTTTGGGCTTTTTGCCGTCCCTCTTTCCGAGATTGTAGAAATTCATTCCTCAAGCGGAACAACAGGAAAGCCCGTTGTTGCTGGCTACACAAAGAAGGACCTTGAGGTTTGGGGAGAGGTGATGGCAAGGTCTCTCACGATGATAGGCGTTACCTCTCAGGATGTGATCCAGATTGCCTATGGATATGGTCTCTTTACGGGCGGGCTTGGCTTTCACTACGGGGCTTTGAAAATTGGGGCGACGATAGTCCCAGCCTCTGCTGGCAATACCAGAAGACAGATCACCCTTATGCAAGATTTTGGGACAACCGTTCTTGCCTGCACTCCATCCTATGCCCTTTACCTTGCAGAATATGCAAGGGATGAGATGGGGATTGACCCCTCCACGCTAAAACTTCGGGTTGGCTCTTTTGGAGCTGAGATGTGGACAGAGGAGATGAGAAGGGAAATAGAGAAACGTTTTGGCATCAAAGCTTACAATGTTTATGGGCTAACAGAGATCATAGGACCGGGTGTCGCTCACGAATGCGAAGAACAAAAGGGGCTTCATATCTGGGAAGACCATTTTCTTCCTGAGATAATCGACCCCGAGACAGGAGAATGGGTAGAGGAAGGGAAGGAAGGGGAGCTTGTGCTAACTACGCTAACCAAGGAAGGCGTTCCGATGATCCGCTTCCGCACAAGGGACCTGACTTCATTCGTCCCAGGGGAATGCCCTTGCGGAAGGACTGGAAGACGCATCGAAAGGATCAAGGGAAGGACGGATGATATGATCAAGGTTCGTGGTGTTATGCTCTTTCCGTATCAAATAGAGCAGTGCATCCTTGAGGTGCAAGGCGTTGAGCCTCATTATCAGATAATTTTAACAAGACCACACCATCTTGACGAGATAGAGGTTCAGGTTGAGATGGCTAAGGAAACATTCTCCGATGAGGTTCGAGCTATTGAAGAACTGAGGAGGCGTCTTGAGAAGAAGATCGAGGAAACGGTTGGGATTAGGGTCAAAGTAACGCTCGTTGAGCCAAAGAGCTTGCCAAGGAGCGAGGGTAAGGCAAAAAGGGTTATCGATAAACGTAATCTCAGCTAAAGGAGGGCTTTAAATGAAGGTAAAGCAGATATCCATCTTCTTAGAGAATAAGAAGGGCAGGCTTTATGAAGCCTTAAAGGTTCTTGCTGAAGCGGGCATAAACATCCGTGCTTTAGCCATCGCTGACACTTCAGACTTTGGCATCCTTCGCCTTATCGTCAACGACCCGGAAAAAGCAAAATCTGCCCTTGAGAACGCTGGCTTTACCGTAAAGATAACCCCCGTTTTAGCAGTTGAGGTGGACGACCGTCCGGGAGGCTTAGCTGAGGTGTTAAAATATCTTTACGATGCCGACATCAACGTAGAATACACCTACGCCTTCGTGGAAAAATCCGGAGAAAAAGCCGTAGTTGTTCTAAGGACAAACAACTTAGATAAAACCATCTCTGTCCTAAAAGAGAAGGGGATTACCCTCCTTTCGGAGGGCGAGGTAGCAAATCTTTAAAGTGGGAGTTTTCATTCTAAGCTTTTGTCTCTCTCTTATGTAGTTTTCCGGCGATCAGCACGCAGGGTCTCTTTGAGATCACCACATGAACTCCTGGAGTCTCAAGCCCTTTCTTTAAAGCCTCAACCATTTCCTCTTTCTTGAGCGGGTCGACCTCAACAACCGAATCCACTCCGCAGGCTTTACAGAGCTCAACAAGATTTATAGCCTTTGTTTCTTCACCCCTTGGTCCAATGCCGATGATAGGAGTAGGCTGATGACCGGTCATAGCCACGGTTGAATTGTCAAGTATGCAAACAAGGATGTTTGCCCGGTTGTAGACAGCATTGAGCAAACCCGTTATTCCAGAGTGAAGAAATGTTGAATCTCCGATCACAGCAGCAACCCTTTGAACTCCCTGTTTGGCAATGCCAATGGCATTAGTGATGCTTGCTCCCATACAAAGACAAGTATCCATGGCGTTAAGAGGTGGAAGCGCTCCCAGGGTGTAGCAGCCGATGTCTCCAGTTATGTAGTTTGGCTTTGCCTCAACAAGTGCTTTAAAGAACTCTCTATGGGGGCATCCAGGGCAGAGTGTAGGCGGTCTTGGTGGAACCTTCTCAGGCTGAACCTCAGCCCCTTTCCCCAAAAGCTTTAATAAGACATCAGGGCTAAGTTCACCTTCTGCCGGAACATCCCCAGAAAGCTTCCCTTTAACTTTTGGGTGAAGGCATCTTGCTATTTTTTCAACGAGAGGATAGCCATCCTCAAGAACGATCACCTCTTCAAGGTCTTTAACAAACTCAGCGATTAAAGCTTTGCTTACAGGGTAGCCGGTTATCTTCAGGATAGGAAGCTCTTGAGCAAACTCCATGACATAGTTAAAAGTTATTCCACAGGCGATGATACCAACTTTTCCCTCGCCGGGGTAGATTTCATTAAAGCTTCTTTCGGCTATCCATTCCTCGATAAGAGGCTGTTTAGCGTTTAGCTCCCTGTGGAGCCTAAGCACATTCTTGGGAAGGGGTAAAAGATTGTCTGGGTCCTTCACCAGGCTTACTTCTTTTTGAGGAAGAGGCTCTTCTAAAGTGACAGGTAAATAGCAGTGAAGAAGTCTTGTTTGAGTGCGAAGTATTACTGGGATATGAAAGGTTTCGGATAGCTCAAAGGCAAGCTTGGTGTAGTTTTTTGCAGTTTCTCCATCGTAGGGCTCAAGGCAAGGAATTTTGGCAAAGTAGGCATAGAAGCGGGAGTCTTGCTCGTTTTGAGAGGAGTAGGCTCCTGGGTCATCTCCCATGGCTATAACCAAGCCACCACGCACCCCAAGGTAGCTCATGGTCATAAGAGGGTCTGCAGCCACATTTAAGCCTACATGCTTCATCGAACAGAGGACCCTTCTTCCGGTAAGCGAAACCCCGTAAGCAACCTCTAGCGCCACTTTTTCGTTGATGCTCCATTCACAGGGCACATCGGTATTTCTGATTATGGATTCCAGGATATGGGTTGCAGGTGTCCCCGGGTATGAAGTGGCATAGGAGATGCCAGCCTCATACGCCCCTCTTGCAATGGCATCGGCACCAAGCATTAGCTTCCTTTCCACTTTTAGCCCCCCTTTAAACTTGGTCTGAAGTTTGAAGCTTTATCTTATCTAAATATTTAAGAATAAGCAACCATTTTAAGGGGTCGTTTTAAAAATTTTTTGTGTAAGCCCTCCTGCTGTCACCCCGAGCCTCTCTTTTTCGTCACCCCGAGGCGCTTTTTTTTGTCACCCCGAGCCGCTTTTTTTCGTCACCCCGAGCCGTCAGGCGAGGGGTCTCCCCCTTCATGTCGTTCCGAGGCGTTAGCCGAGGAACCTCCATCTCATGACCAAAGAGGGATGCCTCGCTATCGCTTGGCAAGACATAGTGGGGTAGCTTTTTTGAACAGCTCCATTGGTCTCCTTGGCAGTTGTATCAATTAGTATTAAACTTAGAGAAATGGTCTTTAACTCTGTTAAAATATGAATTAGTTTACTTTTTTTAGCTAAAAGTTTCAAAAATTACTGATTATTAAAATAACTATCTTTTATTACAAATTATTGTCAATTTTACCAAAAAATAACTTAAAACCAACTTTGACTTTTTTATTGTTTTGTGTATACTTAATTACAAATAATTGGGAGAAGCTTTAGGGATGGAAAATCCAGGGCTTATTGAGTGTGGTTTCTCCCCTCATTCAGCCTAATCCTCTTTTTCTTCCTCGCTAATAACTCTCGTTTTTAACGAGCTTTTGTTGTTATCCGCTTTTTACCAGAAAGCAATCATTATGCTTTTTACCAAGAGGCAACCATTATGCAAAAAATAAAAAAGAGGAGGTAGGCTTATGAGGAGACCGAGAAGGGTTAGAGAAAATTTGGAAGAAATGTTGGAGGATATTAGACCAAGATTTGGTGTATCCGCCTATCCTCGTCAACTTTTGTACGATGTTTTTCAAGCGGTAAAGTCTTATTTACTTAAGCTTTACCTGGGAGATGAGGTAACTCCTCCAGCTGAAGAATTGCCTTTTAAAGTAGTAGAAGCCTTTTCTTATGTTTCACCTGGCTTTTTTACCTTACCTATGATCGTAGGTTTTGACCCTTTTGACAATTACACCTCATCTGAACAGTCACTTCTCGCTGTTGTGAAATATAATAACAACAGATACTATATTTCCTTATCGATAATTAAAGATTACAACGATGTTAAATATATTATGTTTGTCGTTGGTGAAAACCCAGAAGAATTATACACTATTGAGTTAACTAATTTATTGATAAAATTAGCTATAAGAAATTCAGGCTACTATGGAAAATTTCTAAAATTTTCACAACCAGGTGAAACTATTGAAAGAGTAAAATTTAAGATACTTCCTCCTCCTAATCTTTCCCTAAGTGATATTTATCTAAAAGACAAATCAGACCTTGAAGATTTTGTCGAAGCCGTAAAAAGAAAGAATCAGGGATTAAGATATCTTTTTGTTGGGGAACCCGGCACCGGTAAAACAGATACTGTCAGAGCCATCATAGCTGAATGTCTTAAAGCTGATGGGATTACAGTAATTGAAGTAGACGCAAGCTCAGGCATTTCTTTGAATGTAGTATTTGAATACGCTGAGATTTTTAGTCCAGTTTTAGTTTGCATAGATGATATTGATATCTTGGTTGGGTCAAGAGGAGACTATTTCAGAGCAAAAGAACTATCAAGCGCCCTTCAAGCCTTAGATGGCTTCATTGAAAAGGATGACCACTACTTAATAGCTACCACTAACGATAGGAATCTTGTTGATTTTGCTTTGAGAAGACCAGGTAGATTTGACCTTATCATAGAGTTTAAAGAGCTTGACCCAGATTTTTATCCAGACCTTGTTTTGAGAGAATCAAAGGATGAAAACTTAGCCGAAGTATTTAGAGACGAAAGGATTAAGAGAAAGCTTTATAATCTCAAGGTAACCGGGGCTTTCATTGCTACCTTAGTAAAGCATTTACTTAAGCCAAGATACAATGAAACAAGATACAATCCTGAAACTGTTATGGCTTTAATAGACAAGCTTCATACAGCCTTTAAGCAGGAAGTAAAGAAAGAAGAAAAAATAGGTTTTGTAGGTGGAGATAATGAGTAAAGTCAACCTTGAAGAGTTTAAACAGATTATCAAAGAATTAACTGACGAGGCTAAAGTTTTAGGAAATCCTTACATATATTTGACTGAATTAGATAGACTTTTAAGAAATAAAGGAATAAATCTTTACAGATATACCCAAGAGCTTGATAAAAATGAGAGAAGAATTATAGATAGGGAGATACTCAGTCAGCTCGTTAAGTCAGCAGATGAGATTTTGTCGGGTTTTTCTGCTGAAGCTGTTTTAGATGAAAAAAGAAAGCTTGAACGAGAATTCTTAGAGATTCTTAGAATGTTTGCTAAACTGAAAGATATCAACATGGCTTATAATTTAATGCAGGATCTTTATTACTATTTCAATCCCTATGATTTTAACTACATTGTCTTTTTAAATGAACTAAGATGGCTTAATCTTGACCCTAAAACTGAGATGGTAAAGCTGGGAATCAGAGATTTTATCAACTTTGGTGAAGACAAAAAGTTCACTGAATTGGAAGATGAATATCTTGAGAGTAGATGTAAAGAAGAGCCAAGTGTTGAATTACCGTATTTCAAGATTGAAGAGGAAGAGTATCCCCTTGACCCTATCATTCAGGCAATCGAAGAACTATTTGCCAATAAAGCTGATGTTAAGCCAACCTTAGAGATGGCAAAAGAGTATTTAAAAACTAAAGGCTTAAGCCTTGAAACTTTCTCCAAGAAAGAGCTTATAGTGTTTTTAAATGTTTTAGCTTCATTGATAGCAGAAAGAATGCTTTTTGATGACGAAGAGTTGGCTAATATTTATGATAGTATGTGGCTTGAAGACATAAGTGATTACTGCTTAAAGAATTTAAGTTATAAAAATTCATACTGTAGGGTAATGTATTTTTTTTATTTAGATGTTATCGGTAGATGTGGAGCTGAGCAAGCCTCTCTTGAAGCATATCAGTTTGTTAAGCAAAGGGTTGAGCCAAACGAAGTAGAAAAGTTTCTTATGAAACTTTTAGAGGATGAGCTTAATAGAAGACAAATGGAGACAAAAATCACAAAGGAGGAGGTATCACATGAGGGTTTACAGGACGTCGTATAGCTCAAAAAGATGTGCTACATGCGAGTATTGGGGAGCAATGAGGCAAGTAAGAGGCTACGATGTTGAAAGCGAAGAATGGGGCGTATGTTCAAACCGAAGAAGCAGTTATTATGGTAAGGAAAGGAGCTATCGGGATAGTTGCACAAGATACATGAGATGGATCGTGCTTGAGAGATAGAGGTTTTTCTATGCAGGTATACTTTACTGATGAAAGGACAATCGTTGACAGCATAACAGGGGAGGTTTTTGACCTTGAAGAAGAACAAGGAGTATGGACTTGGGAAAAGAAAATTTATGTGTATAATAAACTTTCAAGGAAGGAAAAGCTAAAAACGCTCATTCACGAAGTAGTAGAATGTTTTTTAGTAGTTTATTTAGGGATGAGGCAAGAAAGAGCCCACAAGATAGCAAGCTTAGCGGAGAGGGTGATTGGGAAATAGAGTATAAATAAAATAATAAATAAGGGCTAAGGTATGTGGCAAAAATGTGAGGATAAAAACACAGTTTATTGGAAAAAGGATGAAAAAGATGGTTTTAGATTGACCCTAAGAGAAATACATGGCGAAAGTCCAATTTTAAGGAAAGAAATACATGACGAAACTCCAATTTTAACGGAAAAATCTAAAAAATCTAATATTTGTCAAGATTTTGAAATCTCGCCCGTTGTCGTTGAAGAATGGAAAGAGCTTTGGGTAAAGGTTGAGGATAGTTCCGGAAGAGAGGTTGACAAAATTTACTTTGGAGCCCAAGAAGTAAACGGAAAACCAAAACCCAATGGCTGGTATTCTTTCACTTTCAGAAACTACCTTGGAAAAAGCTATATAAGGGTGAAGTTTACGAATGAGGAAGAAATCATTACAGACCCGATAGAAGTTGTTTCAAGTAAGACTACTTTGAATGAAAAAGAGCAAAACGGCAAGCTACTATATTGCCAATTTCTTAGGGCTTTAATAGACGATTTAATCAATTACCTTGCTACATGTCCTTTTGACTTAAGCTCACCTACTGAATTTTATACTGAGGAGTATTCTTATCCACCATCTCCGGTCTTTATCCTTCACACTTTAGCTCACAATGCAGAAGCTATAATCCAAGCCCTTCAAACCATTTGGCACAACCCTTACAGAAAATTAGCAACCGAAGAAAGATGGGTATATCTTAACGAAGCAAAGCATGTAGATGAAGACACGATCGTAATGATGCTTAAGCATCCTGAATATTTGCAGGAGTATAAAGGGGGAGAATTTGGGCATTTAGCTGGATTGCTTAAGAATAATCTTCCACTAAAAGTTTATCAGAGGCAGTTTATAGAGACCTTAGACAACCCTGAAAACCGTTTTATTAAAAAGTTCATGGATATTATTCTTTATTGGTGTGATGAGTTGGAAAGACTAAATATTTTAAAAGAAGATAGTTCTCATAAGGCGCAAATAGAGAGGTTAAGAAACTATGTAAGGTATCTAAGAGCTGATCCTCTATTTGCTGATGTAGGGGAGATGACTATTTTCCCAGCGTCATCACAAGTTTTATTAAAGCGAGACGGTTATCGTGAGTGCTTAAACATTTATAGGCTTTTACACCTTGCTAGGATTCCTATATTTAACAACATACAAGAGGCGATAGATAATAGAAGGATAGACCAACTTTATGAATTGTGGTGCTTTTTTAAGTTGTCTGAGATGTTAGCAAAGGTTATA
>Ga0080004_1117728_pt1 | contig 17935 bp, 22 predicted proteins | sample WasSprMetagenome_FD_69207 | JGI IMG/M metagenome (GOLD analysis project Ga0080004, IMG submission 69207) | Sulfidic aquatic microbial communities from Washburn Spring, Yellowstone National Park, USA - WS (SPADES assembly) (version 2) | ecosystem: Environmental > Aquatic > Thermal springs > Hot...
GGTCTTTCCTCTGACTGAGTATCTTCGCTTTTAATGCCTCGGCGTCCGGCATCTCCACAGCCTCTAACTCTAGTAATGGTAGGTTGATAATGCACTTAAACCTATACGCTTCCCTACAACAACGGTTTTTGCGAAAAAAGGACTAGGTTTTAATGTTTCGAGAATATGGTGTTGAGACCAAACAGTTCATGAGGATTCCACCTAACTAACTATTTATATAGCTAGAGGGTGAATGGTGGTGAAGGTGCCCTCTGATGAAGGTTCCTAAGGAGATAAACACATACTGCAAAAAGTGTAACAAATATACTACCCACAGTGTTACGCTCTATAAGAAGGGGAAGGAGCGGAGCACAGCGTTGGGCGCAAGAAGACACGCTGAGGATAAAAAGGGGTATGGTGGGCAGAAGTTCCCCGAGCTTAAGAGGACAGCGAAGACGACAAAGAAGCAGACACTCAAACTAAAGTGTAAAGAGTGCGGCAGACAAACTATGAGGGAGGGCATCAGGCTAAGAAAGCTTGAAATTGTGGCGTAGGTGTAGAATATGGCGAAGAGGGAGAGAATTCTGCTGCCTAGACCCAGAAGCAGCTTCCTTCTGGTTCAGTGTTCAAACTGTAGTAGCGAGCAGGTAGTCTTTTCACACGTGAATATGCTTGTTAAGTGCAATAGCTGTGGAGCTCCTCTAGCGCAGAATACTGGAGGGAAGAGTGAGATATTAGGTACCGTGCTGAAGAGGCTGGATTAGCGTTTGTGGGTTGTGGCTTATTATGGCTGAAGAGGAATTTAAGATTCAAGAGGGGCTCTTCTACACAAAAGAGCACGAGTGGGTTAAGATTACTGAACAGAAGAGGGTCTTTGTAGGTATAACTGACTATGCGGTGAAGATGCTTCGGGACATCGTCTACGTTTCACTACCTGAAGTAGGTGTAGCACTTAGAAGTGGTGAGGTCTTAGGCTCTGTGGAGTCGGTTAAGGCGGTCTCCGACATCTATGCCCCTTTATCGGGTGTTGTTGTAAGGGTCAATGAGAAGCTTGCTGCTGCGCCTGAGTTGATTTCACAGTCACCTTACGATAAGGGGTGGATAGTTGAGATAGAGCCATCAAACATAGATGAAGTTAAGAGACTATATACCGCATCTGAGTACGCTGCTTATTTGAAAGAGTTGAGTAAAAAAGAGAGTGGAGATGAATCTAAAAAGTGATAAGATAGGGTTTATCGTCAACCCCGTGGCTGGCATAGGCGGTAGAGTGGGGCTAAAGGGTTCTGATGGAGAAGACGTTGTGGAGAAAGCCCTTGAGTTAGGCGCAAAGCCAGTAGCACCACAAAGGGCTAAAGAGTTTCTGAGCGAACTCAAACGGTTAGGGGTTACTCCACAGCTAGTAGGCTACGATGGAGAGATGGGTGGCGATGAAGCCAGAGAAGTGGGGTTCGATTTTAAAGCATTGAGTCTGGTTAAGCGCTCCAAGACTACGGCTGAGGATACGAAATCTGCCGTAAAAGACTGTGTGAATGATGGCGCTTGTTTGATTGTCTTCGTAGGTGGGGACGGAACAGCAAGAGATGTTTTGGACGCTATCAAGGAGGGGGTGCCTGTGATTGGTGTACCCTCGGGTGTTAAGATGTATTCAGCTGTCTTTGCATCTACGCCTAGAGGGGCTGCAAGATTGGTTTACGAGTATCTGAGGGGTAGAGTGGCTGCTAGGTTAAGTGAGGTTCTTGATGTTGATGAGGAGAAGTATAGGTTAGGTGTGCTTTCAATCAAACTTTACGGTTATCTTCTAACATTATCAGACCCCATTCTTCTCCAAGCATCAAAGATGCCCACTATGATTACTGAGGATGAGTTGGAGAACCAGAAGGCGATAGCGAGAAGGCTCGTCAAAGAAATGAGTGATGACGTGATCTATATACTTGGCTCTGGGACTACTACTAAAGCCATCGCTGATCTGCTCGGTCTTCCAAAGACTCTTCTTGGCGTTGATGTGATAAAGAAGGACAGAGTTATCGTAAATGATGCTAACGAAGCACAGATTCTTGAGGCGATAAGGGGGAAGAAGGCTAAGATAATCGTTTCACCAATAGGGCGGCAAGGTTACATTTTTGGGCGAGGAAACCAGCAGATAAGCCCAGAGGTCATAAGAGCGGTTGGCAGAAGTGGGATTATAGTAATAGCAACAAGGGGAAAGGTAGCTACGCTAGACTCTTTAAGAGTAGACACTGGAGACCCTCAACTAGATCAGCATCTAGAGGGCTACTATCAAGTTATAGTCGATTATAACGAGAGCCAAGTCCTAAGGTGTATCGCATAAAGTTATAAAACCATCAGATTTAACCACAAGGTTAGGCGCAGAATCGGTTGGCTGACCTAAGCCAGTCACTTAAAGAGACCTTAAAGTCTATTCGCAGACCAACAATAAGCTCTAGAAACATCTTACTCACCCTCGCTTTAGTGGCGGTCTTTTCAATAGCCCTCTCCCTCAGAATATACCCAGCAAGATACGGCTACTACCTCCACGAATACGACCCCTACTTCGACTACTACGCAACAAACCATCTAGTAGAGGGGGTTAAGGCGAAGGGTCTAGACGGCTTAGCCGAGTATTTTAAGTGGAGAGATTACAGCACGTGGTTCCCCGAGGGTAGGGATGTCGCAGCAAGCTCCCAGGTTGGGCTGCACTTCTCAGGAGCGATCCTCTACCTCATAACAACAGAAATATTCAACATACAGATCAGCCTCTACGACTTCCTAGTAATTCTGCCAGTCTTCTTGGGCGCGTTCACTACCCTGATTATGTTTCTGCTCGTCAAGAGATTCGCTGGTGCTGGAGGCGGGCTCCTAGCAGCGCTCTTCTTCGCAACCTCACCACCTATACTTGGGCGTGGAAGCCTAGGCTGGTTTAAGTCAGAGCCGCTTGCGCTCTTCCTAGCATTATCAGCCACCTACCTCTATCTCACAATCTACGATTCAAATGTTAAGATGAGGGGGGTTATGTGGCGGGCTGGCTTGGCTGGCATTCTGCTAGGCTACGCTAACACCTGCTGGGGAGGAGCACAATACTTCGGTATAGTGTTTGGGCTCTTCTTCATAGTAGCCGCGCTACTTAAATTCGACTTAGAGAAGACCACATACTCTGGAGGGCTTCTAGTATCCTTCACACTCATCTTCAGCTCGATCTTCCCAAGACCAGGCCCATCCTTTATCCTGAACCCTATAGGTATACTGCTTATCGTTGGGTATCTTTTTAACCTAATAGCATATAGGCTTGCTTCTGTTCAGGAGAAGATGTTTTTACGAAGCTCCTTAAAGGCGGTCTTTACGCTGCTTCTGGCTGGTCTACTCGTTGTGAGCTTCGGCGTGGTTTCGGCTGTTAGTGGCAGATACCTTACAGTAGTCTACCCGTTCTATAGAAGTGGTAATCCTCTTGTCGAATCTGTGGCCGAGCACTTTGTGCCTACGCACCTAGAGTATTTCACATCTTATGGCTTGCTCTTGTTCTTAGCCGTCTTCGGCGTTTACATCGCGTTTAGGCGTAGAAGCCCCGCTACCGTTTTAGCCCTAATTCTGGGCATATCAGGAGTTTATATTGCGTCTTCATTCTCTCGACTTATGGTTTACTCAACACTAGCTTTAGCGATTTTGGGTGCTATAGGTTTGGTTGAGCTATCTTCATCTGTTTTGAGATCACATAGGGTTGCGGGTAAGAAGGCGTTTCTACACGAGGTTAGGAGTGATGTTAAGATAGCCTACTCCATAGTACTCATCGGGCTCCTAACGCTGCCTATGGTATACCCTGTTGGTGCTAGTTGGCGGGATGCTGCAGATTCGCCTGTGAGCATAGCGAACGCTGGCACAAGCTTCAAAGTAGAACTTTCGGATTGGCGTGAAGCCCTAGCTTGGATTAAAGATAATACTCCTGAAGATGCTGTTATAATTGCTTGGTGGGACTACGGATACTGGATAACGGTTATGGGAAATCGAACAACCCTAGCAGATAACGCTACCATAAACTCGACCAAGATCGCTCAGATAGGGCGCCTATTTATGTCGAACGAGACCCAAGCAGCATCCATTCTCAAGGATATGCTGCGTGACCCCAAGGATCCTAGTAAGCTGAGACCTGGTTATATAGTAGCCTTCGTAGCCGGGCAGAGGTTCTCTTCACAAGGCTATGAATACTACATGTTGGGTGGAGGGGGTGACGAGAGTAAAAAGCAGTGGTTCATTCGGATAGCTGGGCTTAACATTACTCAATTCCTCTACGAGGACGAGTTCACACCTAAACCATACTTCTGGGAGAATACGATACTGGGTAAGATGTGGCCCTTTGAATTGCTAGGGTTTGTCGATAGATCGGGTAGGCTGCAAGGCACGGAGTATAAGCCTGGTTACATCGCGCTCTACATGAAGCAGCTAAAGTATACTGGAGAAGACGAGTTGCTAAAGCTCGTCTTCAAATCCTCTAGCCTAGACAACCCAAGTGAGGGCGTGTTCGCTGCTGTGTTGGTGTATAAGGTGCAGCTCTAAGCTTCTTTTGGCTTATCGTTCTTGTAGCGCTCAACCAACCTGTAGGTAGCGTATTTGTCCTCTAGTGAGAACTTCGGTGGATGTGGATACACGGTTTCGCTTCCGCATCGGCGGCAGATCTTTGATAGCGTGTAGATCTGGCATCGATCACATCTACGAAGAAGCTTTTCCAAGATTTTATCAGCTCCTTGTGAAGGAGAAGAATGCGTTGTTCTTCTGAAGGATGCTTTTGGCTTTGTTAAGTGCTGCGTCTAAAGCCTTCTCGGCAACCTTGTAGTTCTCCGCTGTGACGGTTATCATATATTTTGAGGCTGCGAGATAAGTTATCTTCACCTCAGCCCCACCGCTCTTAACCTTTTCAGCAGCGTCTAACGCCTCCTTAATTATATCGATACCATTTGGGCTAAGAGACCTAGCCTCAATAACCCCCTTAATATTAACAGTTGGGAGAGTTATCTTCTCCTTTGCTACTTGCTCTAACGTCGCAACGTATTCAGCCGGGAGGTTCAAGCCTTCGAAGGCTTTCACCCCTTTGGCGACCAACTCCTCAAGCGCTTCATATAGATCGTCATACTCCTCCAGTATAGCATCCTCATACTTTACAGCTTCTTCTTCAGTCAAGTTGAGCCTCTTCTTAACCGTGTTGAACACGTTTCTGGCTTTCTCCGCCCGTTTGATCTGAAGCATCTTAGCCCTTCTTTCTTCATCAGTAACCTGCCTGAGTGAGAGGTCTACCTCACGCCTAACCTTGTTTACCCTTATCACCTTAAGGACCAGCTTCTGGTTCTCCTGCACATATCTACTGATATTCCTAACCCAACCCGTGGATATTTCTGAGATATGCAGGAAGCCTTTTAACCCACCGTATTCGTCTAAAGTCACGTAGACTCCATAGGGTGTTATCTCAGTTACCGTAGCGTAGACCAGCTCACCCTCTTCAGGTAGATCTTGCGCAGCCTCCAAACCTAAGCCTCCAACATCAGGCACAACACTATGGTACTTGAACCTTACCTTGTAGAGTAGATGGTAAGGCTGATATAACAGTCTGTGGAAGTTTCTGTTGTTGGTTGATGTGGAGAAGGTGCCTGAGGTTGCGGTAGCGACGCTTGACGGTAGGGCATACTTCTTCATATCGAGCTTGCTGAAGAGTATGGGTATACGGTTCAAAAGCCTTACACCGAACGAGCAGATAGATGAGCGTGTGAAGCTTGTGCTCTCTACGAAAAAAGAGCGCCCTCTGATACCTTTTGACCGAGTGTTATGTGTTGAGGATTTAGATAGCGAGTTGGCTACGGCTAAGATCCTCTATATGGTAAAGAATCCTGCAGGAGAATCTGCATATATTGTCGGCATCGACCCCGGGGTTAGGATAGGGATCTCAGCATTCTACTTGGGCGATGAGGTGTATAGTTGTGTCGTCTACTCTGCCGCAAAGGCTGCGAACATAGTCTCTAAGCTTCTCAGGAGCACCCCGGCTAAAAAGAAGGTAGTGAGGATAGGTGATGGGAATATTGATGTAGCGTTAAAGATAGCTGAGGCTTTAGCGGATGAATTTGACAAGCAGATTCACATAGAGATAGTAAACGAAGCCGGCACCACCGCATTGGCCAAAAGCAAGCCGAATAAGCGGTACGTAAAAGACCTTAGAGCGGCTAGGCTTATAGCGTTGAGGCAAGGAAGAGAACTAACACCCAGCCTCCTCAAGAGCTATGGAAAATAGGAGGCTTTGAACGCCTTAATAGCGTGGTCATAAACCTTCTGCGGGTCGATGGGCCCGTGCTCACAGATTATCTTTGCGACGAGATCTGGTGGTGTGACGTCGAAGTAGATGTTTCTAACCTTAAGACCCTTTAAGCCCCTATGGATCTGTGAAGGCGACCTTTCTTCTAACCTAGGTTTTCTAAATAGTGTGCTAACACCTATCTTGAGGGTTTCAGCAGCGATGTAAAAGGGTATATTTGCTCTTTTGGCTGCTAAGGCTACTAGATAAGTTCCCATCTTATTGATTATTGAGCCTTCGGCAGAGATGGTGTCCGCTCCTGTAAGCGCTAGATCTACTTCTTTGGCGAAGTGTCCGATAGAGGCGTCTGTTATTAGCGTTACCTTGCACCCGCCTTTAGCCAGCTCCTCGGCCATAGTCCGACCTTCGTAAAGCGGTCTCGACTCACTCACATACACCTCAAGGTTAACTTTTGACGACGCTTTCTTAAGCGCCTCTAGGACTGTGCTGCTGAAGCTATGCGTTAATACCTTTGAGCCCTCTTTAAATATGTGGGCGGTGTGCTCAACACACCTCTTAAACGCTTCATCTTTGGCTTGAAGCCACTTCTTAACCTCGCTTCGCAACAGATCTTTAAGAGCCTCTACAGCTAGGCTCCCACTATACCCCTCCATAACACGCCCAAGTAGATGAGCGACAGCATTCTCTATAGTAAGCATACTCGGTCTCGCATCAGCTAACTTCTTAGCATAAAACTTGAGGAAAGATATGTAATCTTCTACATCACCCCCTTTAAATGAGTCTGATGCTTCTAAGAGGGTCTCAGCGGCTCTAGCGGCTAGCCAGCTCGAACCATGTGTTAAATCGCGCTCTATCTCTTTAAGGTAGTTTTGTAGTCTGCTGCTCAACTTATGTGTGCTGGGCTTAACCCTCTCTAACGCATCAGCCAGACGAGGTACAGTGTTATACTGCTTGATCTCCTTCGGTTCGATCCAAGCGTAGGTTTCGTGCTCCCAATCTAACCTTATTTTGTTAGTCGGGGCTTTGAAGAGGAAGGGGTGAACGAGCCACAACACATCTCTATCCTTGTCATAGGCTGGGAGAGGATCGCCTCTTTTCAGAAGCGCTTCTCTACCTATCTTTAACCCAGTCTCCTCCTCCACCTCCTTAAGCGCGGTATCTAGAGGCTGCTCACCCTCCTCAACATACCCGCTTACACCAGCCCAAGCGCCTTGATAGCTCCCAACTTTCGTGCTCCTCTTTAAGATAAGGATCTTACCTCGGTAGGCTAGGAATGAGGTGGCTACAGACCTTATCAGCAACGCTCCTCCGACTAATAGATCACATCTCACCTAAAAACCTGCTGACTGCCGTATAATCTTATATGGCGCTTTTGACCCACATTTAACTAGATTTCTATGGTAACCAAGAGTAAAATAATGGAGGCGCTTTCAACAGTAATCGACCCAGAAATAGGCTTAAACATCGTCGAGCTCGGAATGGTCAAAGATGTTAAGATAGGGGATGGTAAGGTTAGGATACTTATCGCTCTAACTGTGCCGAGCTGCCCGCTAGCCAACACACTAAAAAGGGATGTTGAGAGGGCTGTAGGTAATCTGGATGGTGTTCGGAGCGTCGCTGTAGAAACTACGTCTATGAGCCAAGAAGAGTTAAACAACCTCAAACTGAGGCTTCAAGAGAAGTTCAGTAAAAGACCTTCTGCTATAGCTATGGAGAAGATGGATAAGAAGAATATAGCGCACATTATAGCGGTTGTATCGGGTAAAGGCGGTGTCGGTAAATCATCCGTCTCAGCCCTACTAGCAAGTGAGCTTAGAAGGATGGGGTATGAAGTAGGTGTGCTTGACGCGGATGTCACAGGTCCGAGTATAGCTAAGATCTTCAACCTAACCGAGAAACCCAGAATAGAGGAGAGAGGCGTAATACCGCTGACCACGAAAAGCGGGATAAAGGCGATCTCAATAAACCTACTTCTAGACAACCCTGAGAGGGCGGTTATTTGGAGAGGACCTATCGTAAGTAATGTGATAAAGCAGCTGTACTCCGAGGTCGATTGGGGCGACCTACACTTCCTCATAATCGACCTTCCGCCGGGCACAAGTGACGCACCTCTCACAGTCTACCAATCTATACCTATCGATGGAGCTATAGTGGTAAGCACACCACAAGATCTAGCCTTAATGATAGTTGCGAAAGCAGTTAATATGGCTAAAGCGGTAAATGTGCCTGTGCTCGGGCTTATCGAAAACATGGGCTACCTGATCTGCCCACACTGCGGACATAAAATCAACCTATTCGGAGAACCGAAGGGTGAAGAGGCTGCAAGAAGGTTCAACATACCGTTCTTAGGCGTTATCCCCCTCGACCCTAAGATTGCTGAGATGGCTGACAGTGGGCTTATAGAGGACTACCGAAGCCAGGCCTTCGCTGAAGTCGCCACCAACTTCAAAAACATAGTCCTAAAGAGATTAGTCGACACATCACCTATCGGTTGGAGGAGAATATCTTAATCTATTAGAGCATAGCCTCTCAATTACCATTCATCTGCACAAAGCTATTATGGCAATAACCATAAATAACCGTTCAAACAACCCCATAACGATTAGCATGAACGTTGATGACAAGCTTAAACTTAGTAAAAGTAGGAGAATAGCGGCTATAGCGATCTTCGCAGCGGTGGCGGCTGTAATAAGACTGCAGAGCAAGGTTTTGAGCCTACCCTTCCCACTTATGCCAGCTTTAAAGCTTGAGATCTGGGAGATCCCTGTTGCTCTAGGGTTACTACTTTACGGACCTAGTGTAGGTTTCAGCGCCGGTGTAGTGGTCTTGGCTATAGGTCTGATGGTTGCTAGTAACCCCACGGGGCAAGTATATAACTTCATAGCTTTTTCAAGCATGTTAGTGGGGGTGGTGTTGGCGAATAAGATCTACTCGCGCAGCAGAAGATTCAGCTTAAGGGGGAGTGTACTCACATCCACAATAGGCGGCATATTAGTTAGAGTCGCAGTTATGGTGCCCCTTATGCTGGTTATGCTACCTCTTCCACCTCCTCTAGGCTTCAACCTACCGCTCTGGAGCAACCCTGTGCTGCTCAGAAGCTGGGTCATTGCGCTCGTTCTTTTTAACTCGCTAGTGGCAGCATACACCATACCCATCTCATATCTGATTGAGGAAGAGCTGGTCAAAAGGTTGACACCCCTAACTTGGATACGCCTACCCCTCTTAAGGCTTCAGGCTGTGGGCGGCAGAGAAGCTAAAGAGTAAGTGCTGAAGATAAAGAGATCAACACATATATTGCCTTTAGCTCACATACTTAATGATCTTTAAGTGTACTTAGCCGCTATCAAGCCAAAGAATGTCGCCCTATTCTTAAGGGGATACCGAAGGACGGCTGTATTTGCGGTTACCTCGCAATGTAATTGTAGATGTGTAATGTGTGGTATGTGGGAGAAGCCTAAGCACCACATCTCTCTATCCGATGCTAAGCAGATAATTGACTTCCTAGCGAAAAGGCGCTTCCTAATACTCTACCTAACAGGAGGCGAACCCACACTTCACCCAAATATATGTGAAATAGTCAGCTACGCTTCATCCAAGGGCCTCATAACTACTATGACGACCAACGGAACCGTATCACAAAAGGTTCTGCTGAGGCTGAGGGAAAGCGGGCTTCAGAGCATAAGCGTTTCACTAGACCACTATGATCCTCAGCGATGCGAATCTATTAGAGGTGTTAAAGGGATTATGGAGAAGCAGGTCAAGAGCCTCCTCTACGCAAACACCCTAGCTCTAAGACCATACGCCCTCACATACCTAGGGCCGGAGATCGCTAGAGATGGTGTTGAGAAACTTATCAGCTATGTGAACAGACTTGGGCTGCCTTGGGGCTTCTGCTACCCCACCGATGCAAAGAACTCCTTCACACTCAAACCAGAGGCTCGGAATCGATCTGATTTACTAAACGCTCTACACACCATACACTATTTCAAGAAGAGTAAGCCGGGTAGCGTAACCAACACCCTCGCTTACATAGAGGACGCTATACGCCACACAGAAAATAAGCCTACAAAACACCCCTGCTTAGCAGGCTATACTGTGGTTTACATAGATTGGTTCGGTGACGTCTACCCTTGCTTCATGAGGGGGAGGCTGTTCAACATATTTGATGAAGGGGAGAGGTTTGAAAGGTTCAACTGCGACCTCTGCTTAGCCAACTGCTTCAGAGAACCATCCTACCTCGCCAAACTATCTTTACCATTCGCGCTTAAAGAAGTCTTCAGCTAACAACTCAACTTGATAAGCAGCACCAAAAAAGTTAACAAAGAACCCTAATAAATCAATGAGACAAACTTGGGGATGTATGCTAACACCAAGAGTAGCAACTAATCTAACCACACATCTACAGAGAAGAGCAGAAACCTACCTCGAGGTCTGCAAAAACCTGTAGGAAGCAGCAACCACGGCCAAAAACCTAAAACGGTACATGGGTAAAGAGGATGACAGAAGTAGCGGCTCTAAACTTATAGCGCTAGGTATAGCTCTGATAGCGTTTCCAGATCCAACGATTTCAGATGTTTTAGGTGCTGCGCTCATAGCGACAGGGCTCCTTAAGAAGAAGATGAGGAAGATCGGTATAAGAGATGCATATGGAGAGATTCGTCAAGCAGCTAACTGTATAAAAGAAGCTGCGGAATACACGCATATAAACACCGCATTCTAAAAAATAGATAGGTTGTGGAGAATGTTCAAACCGCTCTTTTAACAGATAAAGCCTTCACCTTCGAAGCGCTTATAACTAAGATTATGCGCCTAGCTGAGAGTGAACAGAAACTCATCCAAAAACCAGAAAAATTAGATGAAATTATAGAGTCCTCAACGACAGAAGAGCTAAGGATCTTTATGACCTCTTATGGAAGAACTTTACATGTCAAAGTTCTTTTTGAGAGAAATCTTAATAAAAGTCAACTATTGGACAGTAGTTGGTTGAAGTATGGGTGAAACCAAAGAGCGCCTCGAAGAACTCGATGTTTACTTGAAAGACCTGCTCTCACGCGCTCCTGAGCTACAAATATTTGGCGAATACTCTGAAAAAGCTAGAGAGTCGAGGGTTCTCAACAAAAAGTTTAAGGAGTTAATAGCGTTAGGCATATCCATAGCTATACGGTGCGAGCCTTGTATATTAAGGCATTTAAACGAAGTCGTAAAAAGTGGGGCGAATATCGATGAAATCGTTGAGGTCATAAAGATAGCGGTAGTGATGGGTGGTGGACCATCGTTGGCTTATGGTGTGAAGGCTTACAAAGCGGCTAAAGAGCTAATTCGTGTATAAAGGGCGAATAAGTCCAAGAGAACATTTCGAAAGCAATTTAATAAATGTGTTGAGTGTAGAGGTAAGTAATTACGCTACTAACAAACTAGCTCCTTTTATCGCTTATTTAAGTTTTTAATAACCGAAATTGTCGCAGCGTTTTCGCAACAACCTAAGCTAAAAAGAGCCGCTATGCATGGAAGGGGACTATATAAATTTGGTTTCCTTCCTTCTTTCCTTTTACCAACTCTAGATGGCGTAGTATCGCTATCTGAGTTTCAAGTTCTCTGCGTGGAATCTTCAACTCGTTACTTAGGTCTTCGAGGGTAGCTTTTCCTTTTGACAAAATATAATTTAATATTGCCTTTTGAACGTCAGTAAGCCTTTCTTCTGGTTTAGCACCCGCTGCTCTCAAAGTTTTTGCGTGAAGAAGAGCAACAGGATCACAAACTCTTACAGGAGAGACCTTTTCAAAATAGCAGTCTTCACAGATTTTCAGCCCAGACCATAAATAAATTTCTCTTGAAGAGACTTCCGCTCCGCAGATTTGACATTTCACTTTCTCAACTTTTTCTTCCAAATTCCATCACCATCATCTACATTTTAAAATTATTAAGGGATCTCTATTAAGATTACCATGCAAGATATTTTTGCCTAATCGTTTTATACAAAGCATTTTGCAGAATAGATTTGCATGCGATTAAGAATCTAGACACTTTCGTCGAAAGTCGTTTTATATCACTAAAGGTATGAAACGCCAGCGAACCTTTTTCATATATTCCTCGTATTCGGCTCCGTGTGTTTTAATCAAATAGTCCTCCTCTTTTCTCGCAACTTCATTTAACACTATTACGTTGAAAATAGTGAAGAGTAGAAACAATAGAGATTGTAATAAAAAGGAAACCCCAAATGCCATCAAAATAATGGATGAATAGTGAGGGTGGCGAATGTGTTCATATACTCCCTTCGTTACCAGTGTCCCTTTGTATATCTCATCTTTCAACTTGCGCCATTTGATAAAAAGTATAGAACCAACAAAGAAAAATACACCCCAACCGACCAAGCTACAATATTTGGAAGTGGAAACAGAAATGGTCCGAAAAATAACCTTACATATACACCAGCTAAAAGGATAAAAACAACTGTTGCGGCGTAAACGTATTTTGCCTTTTCTTCTCTCACATATGCTGGTTATAGTATTGATGCGGTTTAAAGGTTATTACATTGAGTATTCACATTTTACGATTCGGTTAGGGTCGCTTCGGCTCTAAAGATTTCTGTCAGCTTTTTTCACACCATCCTTCTCTGTGTCGATCCAAAACTTTTTCCATATCATACACGTTGTAAGTAAAAATTACAAATAAAAAGAGCATCCGCTTGTGATTTCCTTTCTAAAACGATTCGAAGCATACTCTCGTGAAGCCGAATTCGTAGGCTGCTGCGGCTATCGTTACACCGTAGAAGATGAGTTTCTTTCCTCGGCTAAGACTAATTATTTCGTCTATTGTGTTGTTAACTATAGAGGTTCCGGTTGCGAAGACGGCTTGGCCCCAGCCGATGGCTTCCCGATTTGCTTCATAAGATTCTATTAGGACCCCGTCTTTCACTTGCCCGATGTTGGATGAATTCATGTCGGTTACTCTGAAGTTCTTGAATGATTTAGAGAGGTGATAGGTGAATGCTGGCTGGTACCCTATCATCAAAAGTTTAGCGTCTGAGGATAGTATTGAAGTGAGGTATTGGGCGGCTTCCTTCGCGCATGCCTCTGGACCTTTATCTCTGCAGTGTACGGTGTTAGTGATAAGACCTAGATATCTGTATGTTGCGTTTGCTGACGCAATAAATATAGCCCTGTTTCTGTTGGTGTCTAGGCTTAGGTTATAGATGGACTGCAAGTCGCCTTCATAATGGGTTGGAGGCTCGTCTGTGAATGCTTGACCAGAAAAGCTTTTGAGCTCTGCCTGAAGCAGGACTTCTTGCCCTCTTCTTAGCGGGAAGTCTCTTGCTGGGGCTGGTTTGCCTATTGCTTCCGCTGGGCTTAGACGCCTTACCTTAACTATAGCGTTCTCCAAGCCATTTTCTTTAACCTTCTTCCACCACCTTTCCCTAAGCTCCTCTATGAGCATATCCGTTCACCACCCACAGTAGATCTTCTCCTCACCTCTCTATCTGTTGTCTCCACCAAGTTTCTGAGTAAGGTGTGAGCTTTACCCCCTGCTCTACAGTAGTTATGTATCCGTACTTTGCGAGGATTTCTTTAGATGTGGTAGAGCTTAGGAAACTGAGGAAAACGTCGCTCAGCACCTTATCTTTTGTGTAGACTGTGATTGCTGCTGGAACGGTGGAAACCTCTATTTGACTCGGATCAATCCACACCAATTCCACTTTCTCTTTATTCTGGTAATAGAAGACGTGCCAGCTTACCGTTGCATCTACGCTCCCTAAGATTACGTTTGCCACAGCCTCTTCCCCGCTCCTCACCTCTACAAATCTGCCTTTAATTTTATCCCACAACCCATTACGCTCCAAAATCTCCTTGACGAATAAGCCTACACCGTATGTTGGATCTGTCAGGCACAACTTGACATCGGAGCGCGCTAGATCTTCAAGAGCAGTGATGTTCTTCGGGTTACCTTTCTGAACAAATACCACCGGAACCAAGTAAGCTATTCTACTGACGCTCGACGCATCGACCAGATTCTTTTTAACAGCCATCTGCATCTCAGAGGATGTGCCGACACCTAAGAAGAGGTCCCCAGATCTACTAAGCTCTAAAGCGGAGAGGAGAGGGCCTGAGCCGCCGAACGTAGCCTCAACTCTTACGCCCGTTGCGTTTTTAAAAGCATCTATTATTTCAAGAGCAGGCGCTCTAGTCGCAGCCCCCCAGTAAACAAACAAGCTCTTCTGAGTTTCTGCTTTAATATGCTGCGCTACAAAGCCTAAGCCAAACCCAGCTAGGAAAATAACGATAAGCAGCAAGAAGACTGTTATCTTCTTCATATATATGCCTCCCTACTCTTACTCCTCAACATATGTTCACCTTAAGCCTTTTTGTAAGCTACTTAGCTTACAAAAGTCGTTTGCCGGTTAGGCTTCGTTGCTGTTAAAGTTTGTTGCTAAATGTTTAGGCTTACGAAACATTCTAATAGACCCACCTCTTCTAAGATAGAGAGCCCAGGTTACCTTGCAGCCTCATAGTAAATATCATAGCCCAGCTGTAGGGCGACCACTTTACGTGATGTAACAAGCTTTTCGATGAATGGTTTTACTTTGCTTTCATCCACCCCAAACGCTTTGGCTACATCGATTAAGCGGCAAGGTCTGCGCTTAAGCACTTCCAAGATTTCCTCCTCATCAACCCTACATTTTTCTACTGGTGCGGACTGCCTTGGACTGCTTCTTACAACTATATGGGTGGTGGGAAGCATCTCCCTGAACTTCTGCGCGATCCGCTCTAACTCTTCTGCTCCTAACGGCAGCACAAACTTCTCAGACGGTGGTCTCGTAGGCGTATTGAGCTGAACTTCATCAGGCTTTATCATCGAAGCCACTTGAGCCAGCGCTTCGACAGAGCCTTCATTACTTGCGCCTTGGGAGGAATGGAAGAGCATGATTTGAAGAGCCAGACGCCCATCCATCTCTTCTCTTAAAAGCTTTAATCCCTCTATGATCGACGAGAGCGTGATATTCTTAGCCGGCCTATTCACAGCCTCAAAGAGTTCTTGGTTTGGTGTATCCAGCTTAGCAACCACCAAATCTGCTTTACACAGATTTATCCTCACATCCTTACGGCTCACAAGTGACGCATTCGTTAAGACAGCTATGGGTACACCCTTAGTCAAACTTTTCAGTGCATCGATCATCTTACCAAGCATCGGGTTCAAGGTGGGCTCGCCAGATCCTGAGAAGGTAATGTAATCTAGTGAGCGTAGAGGGATGGTCTCCAACGCCGCTCTAAGATCCTGTAGAACCGTTTCCACCTTTATATAGCCCTCTAGATCCTCTGGTCCAGAAACCTTATTGACGGTTGGACCAAGTTGGCAGTAGACGCAGTCGAAGGTGCAGGTTTTCGGCGATAGTAGAACGTCGATTCCTAGTGAGCGGCCAAGGCGCCAAGAAGGCACTGGACCATATACTGAAGACATACCGAGCAAACCACGGTGAGCTAACGTATATATTTGTGCCGATGAACAAAATGTTTGGAATGATGCCAGGTTGTGGTTGGAGGTGGAGGCACGGTAGAGGGCCTGGGCGGCCTATGAAGCCGAGAATCATTAAGGGCCCACCTGAGGTGAACCGGTTCATCCCAGTATCTCCTGAAGGCAACTTTATCTCAGGGAAGGAGCCGATTCTGTTGACGCTCGATGAGCTTGAGGCGTTGAGGTTGGTTGATTATGAGGGCTTACTGCAGGAGGAGGCGGCGCAGAGGATGGGTGTATCACGTGGGACGGTTTGGAGATGCTTGGATAGCGCTCGCAGAAAAGTGGCTGCGATGCTCGTAGAGGGGAGGGAGATAGTTATAACGCCAGGTGGGGAACGCTTGGCTCAGGATATTTCAAAGCAATTACAGAAGGACGCTGATGGGTAAGCTGCTTTTTCGCTCTTTTGAATTTTGTGCAAACGCAAAGTTTTTATATTGTGCATATGCACATTATCATGGTGGTAAAAATGGGTTGGAGAGGAGGATATGTTGGAGGTCGTGGAGGATGGATTGGTCCTTGGCCTGGAAGAGGACCGTTCAGCTACCTTCCACCTTGGTATAGGCCTGGTTGGGTATTCGGAAGAGGATGGTGCTGGTGGTTCTTCAACCCCTACGTATGGGGCGCATACTATCCTTACACGCCTAGCATCTACCCTATCTACCCGTATTACGGGAGGTGATGTAAATGGGCTATCGATGGCGAAGGATGTATTATTTGACTGGGCTACCTGGCTGGATGAGGTTTGGCTATTCACCTGGATGGGTAGATAGGTCGCCAACAGGTCTTCCACCCACGGCTGAGTGGATCATGAGTAGTGGACTAATGCCGCAGTATCGGGAATACTTGAGGACTAGACGCATACCATCGGCGGCACCATTCTATCTCCCTAGCGGTCCTGTCAGTAGAGAGGATGAGGTTCGAATGCTGGAGGAGCAGGCTAAAGCCATCGAATCGCAACTTGACATCGTAAGAAGGAGAATTGAGGATTTGAAGAGGATTCGTGAAGGGAAATCTTCAGCCTGATAGGAGGTGGGAATCGGATGCCGTATGGGATGGGTCCGTGGGGTTGGCTGCTAGATCCCTATGTATACTGGCGGTGCAGAAGGTTTCCGTGGCTGCCTAGATGGTGGTGGGCAGGCATATATAGACCAATACTACCGTACCCTACGCCATATTGGACGCCTCCTTTACCGAAGGAGGAAGAGATAGCGATACTGGAAGACGAAGCGAAGATGTTGGAGCAGGAGCTGGAGAGAATTAGGAAGCGGCTGGAGGAGCTTAAAAAGTAGCTGGTAAAGATGAAGGTAGCGGTATCTGCAACTGGTGGAAGCTTAGAGGCACACGTTGATCCAAGGTTCGGCAGATGCCCATACTTCGTAATCGTCGATACAGATACAATGGAATTCGAAGCAATCCCTAACATAAGCTCAGGTGCAATAAGCGGTGCAGGCATCCAAGCGGCGCAGACTATATTGAATAAAGGTATTAAAGCTGTAATAACAGGAAGCGTCGGTCCTAACGCCTGTCAAGCGTTATCAGCAGCAGGAATTAGGGTCTACGTAGGCGCCTTCGGCACGGTTCAAGACGCAGTTGAAAGCTTCAAAAGCGGTCGACTTCAAGAAGCCACCGTCTCAGGCCCTATGGGCGCCGGAATAGGGCGCGGTATGGGAATGGGACGTGGAATGGGTAAGGGTCGAGGAATGGGCAGAGGCATGGGTCGAGGCCTGGGAGGGTTTTCAGATCCGCCTTTTCTTCAAACACCCATGAACCCACAGATACCCTCTCCGCCTATGTCAAGGGAAGAGGAGGTTTCAATGCTAGAGGAGCGGATGAAGAGCCTACAGCAAGAGCTGGAACGCATAAAGAAGAAGTTAGATGAGCTTAAAAGCTCCTGTTAATCTCGCGAAGTTAAGCTGGCGAGACCGATCCCGTTAAAAGAAGGGTGGTGAATGTGGGGGAGCTTAGGGTAGCCGTTCCGACAAAGGGCGAGAAGGGGCTGCGGGATGAGGTGGCGGAAACATTTGGTAGAGCGAAGACAATAACAGTTATCGATCTGGTGAATGGGGAGGTTAAAGATGTACGGGTGCTTCAGAATCCAGCAGCATCCTACCGATTCGGCGCCGGCCCAATCGTAGTGAAGACTTTAGCCGATTTAAAAGT
>Ga0080004_1117855_pt1 | contig 17928 bp, 16 predicted proteins | sample WasSprMetagenome_FD_69207 | JGI IMG/M metagenome (GOLD analysis project Ga0080004, IMG submission 69207) | Sulfidic aquatic microbial communities from Washburn Spring, Yellowstone National Park, USA - WS (SPADES assembly) (version 2) | ecosystem: Environmental > Aquatic > Thermal springs > Hot...
TATATAGATATGTTGATGCAATGAAGGTTTTAATGATTGGACACCACGACTACTTTGCCTATGGACCGCCAAGTAGTGAATGGTGGAGTTTAACGGGTTTAGAGCCTGTTAATAGGAGGAGTTTTATTAGGCTCATGAATAGCCCAGTTGTTAGGAGAGCTAAGGAGAGAGGTGTTAAGATCATTGCTGGTGGTCCAGCAGCTTGGCAGTGGCTCTACGAGTTGGAATTAATGGAGAAGTGGGGTGTTGATACAATCGTAGATGGAGAGGGAGAGAAAGTTGTAGTTGAACTAGTTGATAAAGCTTTGAGGGGTGAGGATTTACCTAGGTACGTCTACGTTGGTGTCGATAATGCACCGGGTGTGGATGAAATACCGTTGATTAAGGGAGGAAGCGTGAATGGGTTAGTAGAGATCATGAGGGGTTGTCCGAGAGGATGTAAATTCTGCAGTGTAACTCTAAGACCCCTTAGATTTATACCTCTGGAGAAAATACTGAGGGAAATAGAGGTTAATTTGAGAGCGGGCATTAATGGCGTTATTCTCCACAGTGAAGACGTCTTACTATACTATGCAGATGGTGTAAAGCCCCGTCCAGAGCCACTAATAAAGCTCCATGAGGAGGTCATGAAGAAGATTGGGAAGAGGGGTTCTTTTGCATGGGCTCATGCAAGTCTTGCCGCAATAAAGTATGCTGAGGAGAACTATAAGTTAATAACTAGACTCATGAGTGAGTACATACTCAATGATTATAGGAAAATGCTTGGAGTAGAGGTAGGGATAGAGACTGGTAGCCCGGCCCTTGCTAGGAAGATCATGATTGCAAAATCCTCTCCCTACCCACCTGAGCATTGGCCAAGTGTAGTTGAAGAAGCCTTTGAAATAATGCACGAAAATAAAATAGTACCTGCAGCAACGGTAATACTTGGATTCCCAGAGGAGACGCTTGACGATGTTGTGAAGACAATTGATTTGATTGATAGGCTGAAGCCGTATAGAAGCATTATAGTACCAATGTTCTTCGTACCCATGGGTGCTTTGAAGAAGAATAAGTGGTTTTTAAGGGATCACCTGAATATAGAGCATGTTGAAGCCATGAAGAAGATGTATGAGCACACCATATACTGGGCTGAAGACATTATGAAGAACTATATGACAGGCCCCTACTACCTCCCAGTTAAATTCCTATTGAAATACTTCCTGTCTTATGTCAGGTGGAGAGTGAATAAGTACATGGGTAAACTCGAAGAAATGGTTAAAAAGTAGTATTTTATAAACCATAGTCATTGAGCAAATACGGGAAAAGGTGTGTAGTATTGGATTCATTTTACATAACAACGCCAATTTACTATCCGAACGCGCCGCCACACATTGGCCACGCCTACACAACTGTATTTGCAGATGTATTGGCTAGGTATAAGAGGCTCTGCGGGGTAAAAGTATTCTTCTTAACGGGGAATGATGAGCATGGATTGAAAATACAGAAGACCGCTGAGAAGCTGGGGAAGTCTCCTAAAGATTTCACCGATGAAATGGCCGAGGTCTTTAAATCATATTGGAGAAGCCTGGATATACAATACGATTACTTTATTAGAACCACCGATACAAACCACGAGAAAGCAGTGAAGGAGGCATTTAACTACATCTACAAGAAGGGGTTAATCTATAAGGCAAAGTACTCTGGATGGTACTGTGTAGAGTGTGAGAAGTACTATTCCCCGGGAGAATACGTAGAGGTTGAGGGGAAACCGTACTGCCCACTACACAATAAACCACTAGAGTACATGGAGGAGGAAACGTATTACTTTAAGCTGAGTGATTTCAAGGATTACCTTCTCGAGGTTTTAAGGAATAGGGATATAGTTGTCCCGAGGAGCTACTCGGAGGAGGTATCATCTAAGATTGAGAAAGAGGGATTAAGGGATTTATCAATTGCAAGACCTATTGAGAGGGTTTGGTGGGGTATTCCAGTGCCATTTGATGATAAATATGTTATCTATGTTTGGTTTGATGCACTACTAAACTACATTAGTGCTATAGGCTATGGTGGAGACCACAGTGTATTCAATGAATACTGGGCAAGCGTACACCACGTTATTGGTAAGGATATATTATGGTTCCACACAGCGGTGTGGTTCTCAATACTAAGAGCACTAGACATAGAGCCTCCCAGGAAACTAATAGTTCATGCATTCCTAACGACGAAGGGTGCTAAAATGAGTAAGAGTGTTGGTAATGTTGTCTCAATAGAAGAAATGCTTGGAAGATATGGATCTCCGGATGGTGTTAGATACGTTCTCATGAGGATCTTCAATATGGATAAAGACAGTGAATTCGACTTCCAGCTGCTTGATAATATATATAATAGTGAGCTTGCAGATACCTATGGAAACCTCGTTAGGAGAGTTGGCGTTCTAGCTCTTAAGAAACTTCGCGGCAAAGTCTACAGGAGGAGTATTGATCCAAAGTTAAGGGACGAGCTTAACTCTAAGTTAAATACGTATATTGAGGCAATGGATTCTTTTAATGTTTCACGAGCTGCTACTATAGCTATGGATATTGCTAGAATGGGTAATCAGTATTTAAATGACTCAAAGCCCTGGGAGAAGAGTGATCCAAGCAAGGAACTATATACAGCGATGGAGATTATTAGGTTGTCTACAACAATGTTAGCTCCATTTACACCACGCTCAGCTAAATCAGTTTCAACAGCGTTTGGATTCGAAGTCGGAAACCCTATAAAGTATAGTGTTGAGGCTGTAGAGAGATTTAATGTTACAGATGCACCAGTTTTATTCAAGAAGCTTAGCATCTCTAAGAAGGGTTAGTGGATTGGAGTACTATATAGCGGTTGATGTAGGAGCGACGAAGACGAGAATAGCTATTGCAGATGCTAGTGGGATTCTAGATAAAGTAGTTATTAATACTCCGAGGGATGGAGACGAGTACACTATTTCAAATCTAATTATTAAAATAATTGGTGAGAAGTGGGGTCAACTAGTTGGAAACATTAGGGCAATTGGTGTAGCTACTATCGGCCCCCTCGACTTGAAGAGAGGAGTGGTGGTTAATACACCAAATTTAAATATGAAGAGGATTGAACTACTAAAACCCCTTGTAGATTACTTCAAGACCCAGGTATATGTAGTAAACGACTGTGTTGCAGCTGCTTGGGGTGAGAAACACTATGGTGATGCTGTCAGCGTAGACAACTATGTTTACATAACTCTGAGCACTGGAGTAGGGGCAGGAGTAGTAGTTGATGGAGAATTATTAATTGGCAAAATGGGGAATGCACATGAAGTAGGCCACATAGTCGTGGACTTCGACTCTGTAATTAGATGCGGTTGTGGAGGCTGGGGTCACTGGGAGGCATATGCAGGTGGAAGAAACCTGCCTAGAGTGGCTGAGTACTTGCTGAATAGGGGGATTATTTATAGTGGCTCGGAGTTAGCTGAGCTGGTTAAAAAGGGGTTTGCTATAGACGCTAAAGTAGTATTTAACTATTATAGGAGAGGGGATCCACTAGCTAAGGACCTGGTTGATTTATATGTGAAAGCTACAGCAGCGGGATTGGCGTCGGTGATCAATTCATACGATCCAGAGCTTGTAACTATTGGGGGAGGGGTGTTTTTAAACAATATTGATGTCCTCTACGAGCCTATTGTAAAGCTTACTAGGGAAAACATTGTTACGGAGATGCCTATTATAAAGCCTACAAGGCTTGGGGACGATGTAGGGCTTTATGGAGCACTAGCTATATCTGTAGATCCCCCGAGGAAGCTCAGAGAGATTCAGTCTAGTGCATTTACTCGTGATGCTACTTAAGTATTAAAATAGTGGCTTCCTCAACTAGAGCGGCGAGAAATAATACTATGAGACCTATTAATAGTAGCTTGATAAATACTCTCTGATTACTCAATAAATATGTTGATGAAGAAGCTATTATGGAGTAGGCTAGTATCTCTATTAACGTGTGTGGTAGTAGTAGTAATCGGAGTACATCTAGTGACCTCCCGGTATTAGTTGATAAGACATAGCCTATTACTAATCCTGCATTGTAAACCCCACTTGCTAGGTAGTATTGTCCAATAATGGGTATTATTGCCGAAATAGCTATAGAGAAGTTATTGAGGTATATTACGAGGATTTGTAACAGTGGATCCTCCATGCCCGCGTATCTCGAGAGATTTCTTTCTATTGATTCGTAGTAGCTGCCAAAAGACCCACTCTGTAGTAATCCAGTAATAAATCCCGATATGAGTACGATGTAGAGGAGAGTGAACGCTGTTAAAATAGCTTTCCTAGCCCCTTTCTTACCCATAGTGAATATTGAGGCTCCAAGGATTATTCCAGAGGATATTGGTATGAAGATTAATGGTGTTAGTCCTAGGATTGAGTAAATAGTTGTAATTAATGGTGTAATAATTACAATAGTTAATAGAAGTGAATACGTACTAGGAGTTGTTTCTATAGATATATTTCCCTGTAGGAGCTGGCTCGGGGGGTTTGGGTGACTACTATGTATTAACTCATAGTGTTTATTGTACACTCGCATATACCTTAACGCTATGTATAAGCCATATGCCCCAAGTGTTACTATTAGGAGTGCTATGTCTACTGCTATATCTATCTCCCTCCTAGTATTCGTTATCTGTGTTTTTAATAGTGTTTTCTCCTCGATTAAAGCGTGGTCTCTAAGAGCACTCTCAGAAATTAGTAGTAGAACCGGGTAAGCGATACCAGCAGTGAGAATAGACAGTATTAACCCCGTTGTAGGAGCTGGTAGTGTGTGTTTTTTAAATTCATAATCAAGAATATTTACTAGTGATTCAAGCGAACTCCTACCAGTATAATAGTATGTTGTAACTGCACTATCATAAATGTGCTTGAAGAGCCTTTTAAGCAAATAGTAGGATGAGAATGCAGACGCTATAGTGTAGCCTCCCAGTAGAACTAAGCCCCAATTGAAAAACAATGTTTTAAACATTGATTCACTCGTTACTTCCCCCATTCCCCTACGTAGATACGTCTCTAGTAGTGATGGAATACCTATTGATAGAAATACTGTGGAAACGAGTAATAATATGAATGGAATAGCGATGGGTAAGTAGCTAGTCCTCGTGAATTTAAGCCCATAGACATAAATCTTAAGTGGGTCTTCTGGTGGATTTTGATTACTTACACTCAATCTACCACCTTTTGATAACCCTAATTAACTCACATGTTTAAATAAAGATTCCTGGTGGATTATATGGTTAAGTCTATTGCACTCCACGGGGGTGCTGGAGCTTGGAGAGTGAGGCCTGGAGTCGAGAAATCAATTGAAACTATTAGAAAATGCACTGAGATCGCTTGGAGGAAGCTAGTTGAATTAAATAACTCGCTGGAAGCTGTTGTCGAAGCGGTGAAATGTATGGAGGATTCTGGGTACTTAAATGCCGGCTTTGGCAGCGTTCCAAATTTACTTGGTGAAAGAGAATTAGATGCCGGTTTAATGACCTCGACTGGTTTAATCGGGGCTGTAGCCGCGGTCAAGGCTACTAGAAACCCTATTCTACTGGCTAGGATTGTAGCTGAGAAGACCCCTCACATACTGTTGGCTGGCGAGAACGCTGATAAATTGGCATTGATGAATAGCCTTCCACCACTACCACCAATGCCCGAAGTAGTTATGGAGAGGTATAGAGAGGTTCTCAAGAAGGTTTTTAGAGATGAGCCCGCTGACTACTTCTATAAGGCTTTGAAGACTTTTGTTGAAGGCAATGGGGTATTCCACGCGTTGATCCAGAAGTTAATTGAAGTATATGACACAGTTGGAGCCGTTGCCATTGATGACAGAGGTGTTCTTGCAACTGCAACGAGCACGGGAGGCGTTATATTGAAGCTTCCCGGTAGAGTAGGTGATACTCCAATCCCCGGAGCAGGCTTCTACGCTTCGAGTAGTGTAGCTTGTAGTGCAACAGGTATTGGGGAATTCATCATTAAGACTATGCCTTGTCTAAGGCTAGGCATGGAATATGAATCCCGCAGAGCCCCAGAAGACGCGTTGAGAAGCGTATTCAACTACGTTGAGAAAAACGTGGGGCCAAACACGATGGGCCTTATAGCTATTGATAAAGATGGAAAAATACTCTATGGCTACAATACTGAGGCTATGTTAATTGGATATGTTGTTAAAGGCGAGGTCTTCGTAGAGTTAAAACCTGAGCCTAGGATAAAGACAATACACGACGTGTGATCCATGGAGCTTGACAACTGTGTACTTTTAATAGATGTTGATGGTACTTTGATACCATCAAGTATAGACTTTGATGAGTTAAGGGAGAATGTGAGGAGACTACTCAATATAAATCACCCACTAAAGCCTCTAGGGGAGAGCATTGCCTCTCTACCATTGAGCGATGAATTGAAGAGTAAAGCCTGGGATATTATCGAGAAGGCTGAGCTAGACTCTATTGAATCCCTCGATCTCAATACCATAAGGGACAACATTACGTTGATCAGGGAGCTTGAGGAGCGAGGTGTGAAAATGTACTTTGTCACAATGAGAAGTAGGAGAACACTTGTGAAACTGCTTGAAAAACTCGGCTTATCCGCATTCACAGACTCTTCGATAACGAGAGATGTATATCCATATAGGAGAAAGCAGCTAGAGTACATAAAGTCCCTTAATCCCAATAAATTATTAGTATTCATCGGGGACACTGTTTACGATGAGAAAGCCGCTGAACAAGCTGGAGTAATATTCATTAAGGTGGATAATTATAAAGAACTTTACTCAGCGGTCTATAAGGCCATCGAACTCTGCAGATCACTGGATTATTAAACGCCGTCAATATACATTATTATCAATTTATTTCTCCGAGGTATTGTACTAGACAAAGGGGTTGCGAATGCCACGTGTACATATAGATAAAGTTGTAGATGACTTATATGTACTGAGAGTTGATGACGATGAAACAAAGTACTTCGAGGCACTATGGTATATACCAGAGGGGATAACATATAATTCATACGTATTAACGACGCCCAATGGCGCGGTAGTATTCGACTCATGGAAAAGCAAATACGCAGATCTATTCATTGAGAGCCTGAAGAGCGTTGTTGACTTAAGAGATATTAAACACGTCGTCATACACCACACAGAGCCCGATCACAGCGGCTCAATTCCAAAACTACTCGAATTAACCGATAAAAAGCCTGTATTAATTGGCCACCCCCTTGCCAAAGCACTATTCACGTCATTTTACAATGTGGAAGCAGAGTTTAGAGCGGTTAGAGATCAAGAGGAATTATTGCTTGGAGGTAAAAAACTCAGATTTATCCACATACCATGGCTCCACTGGCCCGATACAATGGCAACATACATCGAGGAAGAGGGGGTTCTACTCACATGCGACGCCTTCGGTGGCTATGGTGTAATGCCGGTATTATATGATGAAGAAACCATTGTTCAACAATACCTTCCATACGTTAGAAAGTATGTTGTCACCGTTATTGGACACTACAGAGAACACATAGTTAAAAACATAGAGAAGATCGCGGGTTTGAAGCTAAGTATAAAAGTAATTGCACCAGCACATGGCCTCATCTGGAGAAATAATCCACAGACAATAATTAACTACTACTACAAGCTTGGGTTAGCTTCCCCCATTGAAAGGAAAATTCTAGTCATATACGACTCAATGTATGGCTTCGTAGAGAGGGCTATTAACGTAGTATTAAACGAGTTGAAGAGCAGGGGTTTCGATGTTAAAACGTATGCTTTTACAGATAATAGACAAGCATCAATAGGAGATATTCTATCAGACGCTGTAGACTCAGTAGGCATAGTAATAGGCGCTTCTACTTACGATGGAAAATTATTTCCAACAATGAGCACTATACTGAAAATACTCATTGAGAAACTAAATGCTGAGAAGCCACTATTAATCATTAATGTATCTGGTTGGGGAAAGCCCATTGATGAATCCCTCAAAACACTCTATGAATCCTCAAAGTTCAAAGTGGTGGATCTAGTGGGCATTAAGGGGTTAATTCAAGACAACGATATTGATAGATTAAAAAGAAGCATTGACAGCTTAATCAAGACTCTACAGTAGTATGTAGGTAGAAGCAATTGATTAGATGATTAAATGTATCTACAGTGAAATAAAAAAGATTGTTCTTTTATTTTCCAGAAAATTGCTGTAAGAATAAGAAAATGTAGAGTACTCGAAGAGGCTCCTAAGCAGAATGTATGCTATTTAAGCTATAGAGCTGGGCTTGGCTCTTCTGTGTAGTAGTCTTCTCCCCCAGCTAGTATTCTCTGTATTGCCGCGTATAAGTCGTCGAAGCCTTCTCCACTTACATTGGATATTGGAATCGTCGTGAATACTGTTAGTTTCTCGAGTAGTGTTAATAACTCATCTTGACCCCATATTAACCGAGCATCTTTCTCCATTGAAATCTCTGTTGACAGGTCTTCGGGGTTTTCAAGCATATTCATTATCTTTGAGACAAGCCCTGGCTCTAGTAGATCTATTTTTGACAGTGCGCAAACCATTGGGATTCTCACTCTAACGTGCGTTGATGCAGCTAGTAGTAGAGCTGAGAGTAGATTTGATGGTTGTGTGGCGAATGTGGAGTCTAATAGGAAAACCCCTGCAGATTTTGCATCGCCTATTAACGCACGTAGTACTAGTGGCCCTGTCTGCCTAAAGGCGAATAACTCCATTTGGCCTGGTGTATCAATGATCACGTAGTTGGACTTATAGCTCCAAACCTCCTCTTTTAAATCCTCGATATTAGCTAGGATCATGTCGATTGAGGCTATTAACGCGCCATTAGGTCCAAGGCCTGTCTTCTTCATTAAATCCCATGCATTAACATAGTCTCTCACATCGATGTCTGGCTCGTATGGTAGCTCCTCAACAGCCGGGTCTAAGTTTACAATTATTGAGTCGAGTTGGTGATCTAGTAGGTATGATTGGAGGACACTAGATAGTGAAGTCTTACCACTACCCGCAGTGCCTAAAACCACGATGAAGTATGTCAATAACTACCACCAGGCAATACTCCTATAGCCTACTCCGTGGAATTCACCCTTGAAGTTCAATCTATACCCGCAATTAGGGCATTTAAACCCCTCTTTCAGTCTCCACTTTGTTATGAAGAACCCCTTTCTCTCAACCACTAAGGCCCCACACTTGGGGCAGTACGTGTTTTCTAGTGGGTGACCCCAGACATTACCTATATACACGTGTTTTAGTCCAGCACTCTGCGCTACTTTAGCTAGTTTATCGAGTGTTTCAACGGGTGTTGGAGGTAGATCCTGTAGTAGGTAGTCAGGGTGGAATCGAAGTAGGTGGAATGGGGTTTCATCACCTAGGTTTTCAACAATCCACTTTGAGAGCCTCAGGATGTCCTCCTCTCTATCTCCAACCTCCGGTACAACTAGGTTTGTAACCTCGATCCAGAATCCAGCATTCTTCATTGCTAATAGTGCTTCATATATTGGAGAGGGGTCTGGTACACCCATGTACTTCCTGTAGAAATCTGGGTTTCCACCACCCTTGAAGTCGACTGTTGCAGCGTCTATTAAACCCCTTAGTTCACTAATAGCCTCGGGCGTCATGTAGCCATTAGTCACAATAGTGTTGAATAAACCCCTTTCTTTAGCTAACTTAGCAGTGTCATACATGAACTCATAGAATATTGTTGGTTCATTATACGTGTAGCTTACTCCATGGGATCTCGTTCTAATCGCTTCATCTACAACGTCCTCAGGGGTGTAGATGTTTCCAAATACTCTATCCCACCTACTCTGGCTTAAAACCCAGTTGTCGCAGAATCTACAGTAGAAGTTGCAGCCGGATGTAGATATAGAGAATACAGAGGCCCCGGGGTGGTAGTGCATTAGCGGCTTCTTCTCTATTGGGTCTTGATTCGCAGCTGTGAGAACCCCGTATACAGTTGTGTATAGTTTGCCGTTATAATTGAATCTAACACCACAAGCCCCATAAGCACCTGGAACAATAACACACCTCCTACTACATAGATTACACTTTACCCTCCCGTCTCCAAGGCTCTCCCACATGATCGCGACTCTAACACCGGGTCTACTAGTATCGAATTGTCTAAGTTTATACATGGTTCAAAACCATATTCTAATTTATAATTATTGTTTAAGCCATTATATTTCTACGGTAGAGGTAAATGCTAGTAGTCACAGGCTTGCCGGGCTATTGGCTAGTTAATGCCATTGCCTCAGGGCTTGGAGGTGTGGAGATCCCCGTATACGAAAAACTCTTCCCCGATGGAGAACTCTACGTTAGGTTATTAAACCCCGAGAAAGTATCCAATAGAAGCGTAGTTCTAGTATCCACGCTATATCCAGATCAAGGGAGGAGCCTCCTTAGAACACTACTAATCATAGACGCGATTAAGCAGTCCAACTCTGGAAGAGTAATTGGGGTAATTCCATATCTAGCCTACTCGAGGCAAGACAAGGTCTTCATGCCTGGGGAGCCTATATCAGCGTGTGTAGTTGTCAAGGCATTGAAAAACACTGGTTTAGATGCATTATTGACTGTGGATGTGCATAGTCCACGTGTTCTCGAGTGCTTCGGGGATCAGGCATGCAATATACTCGTATCAGACCTCATGGTTGGTAATGCATTGAAGTACCTTGAAAAGCCAATAGTGTTAGCTCCTGATAAGGGTGCACTTGAGAGGGCTTCATTTGCCGCTAGAGTATATGGATTAGAGTACGACTACTTGGAGAAGACGAGGGATAGAGTAACTGGTGCTGTATCATATACTCCTAGAGAGCTAAGTGTAAGGGATCGAGACGTTGTAATAGTGGATGACATAATTAGTACGGGTGGAACGATTGCAGAGGCTACGCGTATACTCTATAAGAGTGGAGCTAGAAGAGTAGTTGTAGCTGCAACCCACGGTTTACTCGTTGGAGAAGCCTTGAAGAAGCTCGAGGAAGCAGGGGTTTATAAATTAATCCTCGCAGATACTCTACTCGTGAGGTATGATCACCCGCTAGTAGAGTACGTTGATATAACCCCTAGGATAATAGAGGCTATTAAAGAGCGATTAAAGTAGAGAAAATCATCAATGAGGGGCTGTGAGCTGAGGAATACCCACATACCAAGTGATCAGGGCTCTCAACGCGAGTTCTACTTCCTTCTACGTGGTGATAACGAGTACTTAGCACTAGGAGAGCTGAGAGCTCTCCTCGAGGCTTATAATGAATATTCGAAGATGCACTGTTATACGATGCTGTGTACTGTGGAAACCCGGGGGGAAGTAGCAAGAGAGGTAGTTAATCGTGCTGGATTTATCAAGGAAGCCGGGGTTGTCCACGGGGTTTATGATGTATTCTGCGAGAAAGATGCTGTTAATGCTGGTAAAGTTGTTTCAGGTAAGCCTGTTTACTCAACTATATTGAAAGCTACTGTAAGTGATGAAGATGCATTGAGATTTCTAAAGTCGTCGGGGATTAAGAGGAGTTATCGCAGAGACCTCGGTTATAGATTGTACTTTACAGATGGCTATGCAGTATTGGGTAGTGCTTTATATGTAGGTGAATTAAATAGAGCTATTGAGAAGTCGCGTAGTAGACCATTCAAGAGGAGTATTGCTTTAAAACCAGACTTAGCGAGGGCTTTAGTTAACCTCACCAGAGCGAGGAGAGGAGATGTACTAGTAGATCCATTCGCTGGTACAGGTATGGTGATCATAGAGGCTTGGAGTATGGGGGTTCTGGGGTTAGGTGTGGATATAGATTATAGAGTTGCTAGGGGTATGAGGAGTAATATCGAGTTCTATAGAGCACCATTAATACCATTAATTGGGGATTCGAGCGTGTTGTTATTTCGCGAGGTTGATAGGGTGGCAACAGATCTACCCTATGGAATGGGTGCTAGTACTCATGGTGTGGAGATAAGGGAGCTATATGAATCATTTATACAGAGAATGTCGGAGTATCTATCTAGTAGGGGTTACGCGTCCTTCCTAGCCCCTATTTGGCTTGAAGACTATGTAGATGAGTTAATAACTAGGTATGGTTTTAGACTAGTAGAGAGGTACTATGACTACGTGCATGGAGGACTAGTGAGGGTTTTGAGCGTGGTGAGGAAATGGTAAATGCAAGAATATACTTCCTAGGTACTGGTGCAGCAATGCCTGTAACTCGTTATCTACCCTGTATAGCCTTGAAGGTGGACTCAGACATTTACCTACTAGACCCTGGCGAGGGCTGTCAAGTCAAGATGTTTAAGACTGGGTTGAGCCCTGTGAAGGTTAAAGCTGTCTTTGTTACCCACGCGCATGGAGACCACTACCTTGGCTTACCTGGCTTAATCCAGACAATGACTCTATCTGATAGAAAAGAGCCATTATTAATAGCGGGGACAAAGCAATTTATAGATGCACTACTCTCCATCTTCAACCAGGGATTGGTGAAGCCTGGGTTTAAAGTAGATTTAAGCTTAGTAACATCAAACTACACATATTCCGATAACAAGATCTCGGTGAGGGCTTTTCCAGTAGAGCACAGTCTAGAGGCTTATGGCTACCACGTAGTAATTGGAAAGAAGACTATTTGCTACACGGGAGATACTACACCATCTAAATCCACTGTTGAGGCTTGTAGAGGCGTTGATATATTAATCCATGAGGCGACGTTTACTAGTATATACGAGGGTGAAGCACACACCCAGAGGCACTCCACTTGTAGAGACGCTGCATTAATCGCGGAGGAAGCTGGAGTCGGCTTACTCGTGTTATTCCACATTAGTGCAAGACATGGGGATGTGGATGCATACTATGACGCGGTGAGAGTATTTAAAAAAGTAGTTGTTGCGAGAGACGGTATGGTTATTTACCTATAGTCCTCCTAGCTCTAAGCACTAATACCATTATAGAGGCAACAGCGGCGACTACTACGGCAACGATAGCTATTAATATATACCCAGGCGTCTCCTCTGCCCCTTCAGTCCGTGTGGTCGGCTGTGTAGTTGGCGTTGCCTCGACAACAACCTCAAGGTTTGGTAAGTCATCGAATAATACTTCACTTGGTGCTTCGCCATGTAGATATACTTTGACTCCTTGACTACTCTGTATCTTGATCTTGGCTGGTGTAATAGTGCTTGGTTTAATAATGGGTGCTCCCGGCCCAAGTGATATCTCCTGTGGAATCGTGGAGTTTACTTCTTTGACATAGTCATATAGTGCAATAAGGGTTTCCTTCGGTGATGTTGCTCCTTTCTTAATTATTTTCGGGGATTTATACTCTAACTCTACTTTATTGCCAATAGCTGATAATTTAATAGTGCTCACTGAGTCCCTGACCTCGAATAGCTCATTGAATCTGTTTACTAGCCTCGAGGCATTCAATGTAGCTATACTTAGCGATGGTGTTGCCTGTGGTTGAGTTATAAATGGAGTGGGAATTTGTGATGTTGCATTCAAGTAGTATTCATACAATTTAGCTAACTGCACTAAGTACTCGTTGACGTTTACCTCTTCAACACCCCTGATTACGAGTGAAGCCGATGTCCCAGTACTATTACTGGATACAATTAATTTAAGGTACAATTGCGACGAGTGGGGCTTTATTATATTAGCGGCGTTGATCAGCGCGCTCGACTTGTTTATCCCCTGCATAGAGTATAATCCAGCAAGGTCTACCATGGCATTGAAGTCCACAACTGCCACTCCTCCAGAGATACTTTGTGATGTCTCTAGCTTGACATATCTACTCGTATTGCTCATTGATAGATAGGATTGTATTTGAAATAATAACATCGGGATCAATACGGATACATCCATTCTTTGACCAATACTCTCGATATATCCAGATGCCTCTACTCTACCAGATGCTGTGATTGTTTGATTTCCAGTGTAGTACGTAGAGTTTACTCTTGGGGCCTTCAATGAGATGTCTACAGTATAACCCGGTGTACCGCCTCTAGCTATAAACTTAATCCACCCAGTAGAAGCAATGTTTTCTCCAACTGGGTGTGTTTCAATGCTTCCCTCTATAAATAAATGTAGTGGAATAGTTGATTGACTCGCCGTTGTGGGTTGATAAAACTCCAGGAATCCCTCGTAGGCAACTCTACTACTCTCTACTATCACTGTTGCATTTGCTAATAGGTATCCAGGAAAACTCGTGTTTTGCACTGTCTCCAGTCTTGCAGTTACTGAGACGCATCCATCTGCATGCACCTCGAGTGTAATATACTGTGAAATCTCCTCGCTTATTGTCGTCAATGGGGTGATGGCTAGTAGAAGAGCAATAAGGCTACACAATACTATTTTACCGAGTGCTAGGTAATCCACGAGATCCACCAATAACTCATATACACTTAACACCCTATAAGACTTACCCGCGAGCCCATGGATAAATAAGTGTTCTTACTATAGTATTATTGGTGGTTTAATTGGAGATCGTGGTGAAGCCTATTGGGTTCATTAGGCATGGATATAGCGATGAAGAAGTTAAGAGTAGTTGGAGGGGTGTTGATGGATTCGTAGAGATTTTACCAGAGTATGTTGATGGACTACTACACCTAGAGGGATTCAGCCACATAATCCTCATTGCCTACATGGATAGAGTGAGTAGTGAAGAGAGGAGAGTGCTCAAGGTGAGACATAGGAGGTTGAGGCGTTTCGGTGTTGAAATAGGCGACTTACCAGAGGTAGGGGTTTTTGCGACTGATAGCCCACATAGGCCGAACCCAATAGCTTTATCCATTGTGAGGTTGCTTAGAATTGACGGCAACAAATTAAATGTATCAGGCTTAGACCTATTCAATGGCACTCCTGTCCTAGACATTAAGCCATACGATCACAGTAGAGTAGTGAGGGAATTCACGGTGCCGTGGTGGGCTCGTATACTAGTTGAGAGAGTGAGAAGAGTCCTCGGCGAGGAAGCACCGATATAGAAGCACTGGTCTCTCCCAAGTCCCCTATATATTATAAATGCTTAAACCACAAGGAGTTTTTAATGTAGTTAAAAGTCATTTCCAATTAGAGTGCTAGATAGTATGTAAGACCAGTATATATGATGTTAGTGAGTATCGGGATAGATTATTAATCTAGTGTTGGAGATGATAGGGGTTCGCATTATGTCAAGGCCTCAACCTCGAATTATTTGAGTAAAAAGTGCATTTGTATATAAAAAGGGCATATATATAAATAGGGGAATAAGTTGAAGAGAATATATTCATCAATACTAATCCCACTCATTCTAGCCCCACTATTCATAGTATTCAATAATGCTCCTACATACACTGAGACTGTGTATAGTGGCCCAGATTATAGTGTGGTTTATGTTAAGCAAGGATTTAAGGCTTCAAATTTAACAACTCTCTCAATCCAAGTAACCTCTGATGGTAAACCACTAGAATTTGGATACACACTTATTGGCATTACAGTTAGTGGAGCCACCGAGGTTAAGAGAGGGAAGGGTTCTGGGAGAGTAGTTGTTGACGTATCAAGCTATGTAGGTGAAGTTGAGAGGATCTTAGAGAGATCCCACGCCAATTCTCAAAATAGTGGAGTAGGACTCCTCGCATTTATAGTAACTATGACCGAGGAGAATGGCGAGAAATACATATCAACAGATATAATCTCAATACCCGTAATCCCCGGTAAAGCTGCGGGGGCAACCATAGAAGTGAACACTGTATTTAAGCCTGTGCACAGAGTCAAATACCATGTGGAAAACTCAACCACGGGATCACGAGTAGAGCCTCTAACTACAAGCCCCCCTCCTAGATTTGACGAGTATTGTACAATTGCAGGCAATAAGGAGGAATGCTGGTATTGGCGATTTAACTCTATAATTTATGCTAGTCAACAACCGGAGTTTATACCGGTCTTGATTGTTAAGATAGATCCGCACGATGATGACTATGTAAAGTCCATACATTTACTACATTTTGCTTCATTAAAGAATTTTAGAATTGGATTAGGTATGGGAATATTGGGTGCCGCAAGTCTTTATGCTCTCGGTGTGGGTTTTACTACACATTACAGTAGTAATGACATGTTAATATATTCCTATAGTTGTGTATTCCATAATCGTAGAACCGAAAATACATCATCGCATTGTTATGACGAAGTTAATAATGAGTACATGGAATTTCAGGGTCCATATGATGAGGCATTACTAGCTACCGGGTTCGGTGGTTATTTGTGGCTCGTGAAGTATGATGAAGTCCACGAAATTCGAGATGAGATTAGTCACTATAGTGAGGTTCTTGATGAGGGCTACGCAGTTTTTCTAATGCCTAACTTCAAAAGTAGCAATAAAATTGAGATGAAATACATGGTCGACGAAGATCCCTATGATGACAGTGGCCTACTGGAAGCCATTCTCAACTACTTCGAGGAATCTACGAATATTAAGAAATCTTATCTGGGCTGGCATGGTCCACAGCAATTCTGGACTAAGACACTATGTGATATTGGAATATATTCATCCGCCGCTCAAAATAAACTCTTTGGAGTACCGGTGGGTGCAATAATTAAGTATAAGCTTCTTAGAGAAACACATACTGAGGCCTCTGAAGAGTTGTTGGCAATGCTAACGGCTCTACTCGTCCCCATTTCTATAGATGGTGTAATATCCTTCGAGACAACTCGTGACGTGTACTTTAACCCATATTATTACGAAGTAGAGGTATATTTAGTCGAGAGCATGAAGGGCTATTACACAATCCCAGTGTTCTTAATGGATCCACATGTGATCTAGTTTACGCCGACCACCTTCAACCTAATATTCGCTCACTTTACTAAGTATTCTATGGTCCTCTTCAACTCCTCTCTACTACCTCTTATTGAGAGTTTCACTGGGCCGAGTGGGGATTCACGCTCACTATCTACTAGTGATACTCTACCAGCGTAGCATGCCTGCTTGTGTAGTAGTATTGTTATTGAATCCTCCTTCCAGTATTTCTCTAGGTGCGCTTTCACAGCCGGCTCTACTTGCTGTAGTTTAATTATCCCTCGGAGTGGCTCGAGGCATTCTACTCTACTACACTTTGCCCTCAATACCCTAAACCCCGATGTTACTTCCTCTACCTCGATCTCCTCGGGTTTGACGACGTTGAGTAATGCCTTCTTGACTTTCTCAATGTCCTCGGTTGGCCTAACTTCAGCCTCCACTACTACTTCAACCATGTCTATACACCAGTTGCTTGAGTATTTTCAATGCACTATTCCTCGCCTCCTCTATTGATCCCTCATTAATGATCATGTAGTCTGCGAGAGCAATCACGTCTCCAAGCCCGAAGCCAAGCTCTGTTAAATCCCTTCTCTCAAACTCCTCAATGCTGGTTGGATCACCGGGACGATGCCTCTCTAGTAGCCGTTTAAACCTAGTCTTTGGAGAAGCGTGTACAGCTATAACTACTACATCACCATACTTCTTGAAAACCCCTACTTCCCTTAGACTCCTAACACCATCAATTAATACAACTCTATGCACTGGTGGAATTCTCTCAATAGTCTTAAATGCGACAACCTCCTCACCACTCTCTCTACGTAGAATCCTCGAAGTCTCAACCATGAGCTCTGGCGTGATAACTCCAAACCTCTTCAAAGTCTCCTCTCTAACAACATCACCCATAACATATACTGGAATACCCAGCTCTCTAGCAGCTTCAGCAACAATACTCTTACCAGAGCCCGGCATACCTGTAAGCAGTATGAACAACCGAGGCAACATCGATGCACCAAGTGGTAAATCAATAAATCATAGGAGTAATTAATACTTCTGCGTAGAGTTCAATACCTGCTAAGTATTCACAATTATAACTAAGTACTGTTAGCGGGGAAACGTTTTTACTAGTTCTCCATATAGTGTTGCTAAGTCGATGTGTTCTATGCAGTTGTATTTACGCATGAATTCCTCTACTTC
>Ga0080004_1152683_pt1 | contig 17918 bp, 18 predicted proteins | sample WasSprMetagenome_FD_69207 | JGI IMG/M metagenome (GOLD analysis project Ga0080004, IMG submission 69207) | Sulfidic aquatic microbial communities from Washburn Spring, Yellowstone National Park, USA - WS (SPADES assembly) (version 2) | ecosystem: Environmental > Aquatic > Thermal springs > Hot...
TCCACCTGCTCAAAGACCTGCGGAAGTCTTGGAGAAGAGGCAGGCCCCTCTCGCTCCAGTTCAGGAGGTTCGAGCATAAAATACGAAGGATAGTCTAGGATGCCATGAAGGTGCACAAGACGCTCGAGGACTAGGGGCACGAGGCTCCGGAGGAAGAAGTTACTCGAAGGGAGGGTCCTCTCTATCTGCTCGAGGCGGTACGCTGATAAAGACTGCATCAGGGTGTGCAAATTACTGGAGACACTAGAAAAATCTATTCATGTTCCTCGAGGCAGGGGAGGTGCACTGGAACAACAACGCGGCGGAGCGGGCGATAAGGCCGAGCGTGGTCGTCAGGAAGAACTCCTACGGGAGCAGATCGAGCAAGGGCGCATTGAACCATGCGGTTCTCATGACGGTGAATGAGACATGCAGGATGCGCGGGATGAGTTTCATGGACTTCAGGAGAAGATATCTAGAAGCTAGAGTAGATGGTTCCGGTTTGCCGGAAAGGTGAACAGTTACAAAGATTTTATCGACGAGAAAATCTCCAGACATATATTCAGGTGAGAATATAGCCCGGAGAGGACAGCAAGGTGATTAGCTGAGCAAACCACCAAAGAATGTCGATTTGTCGGTTAACTTTTGTGGGCTGGAGCTTGAAAATCCGTTTATTCTGTCATCTGGTCCACCCACCGTCAGAACGGAGTCGATCGAGAGGGCTTTCAGGGCCGGGTGGGCGGGGGCCGTCACCAAAGCTTTGGGATCCAAACCTAGACCTAACCCGCACCCACGCATCGCTGCATCCACGTATGAAGGGAGGGTCGTAGGGGGTCGAAAACATCGAGTCCGTCATTTACCCATTAGAGAAATGGGTTCCAAAGATAAGGAAGCTCAAGAAAGAGTACCCTGAAAAGATCTTGATTCCGAACCTCATGGGCGGAGCTGATCCCTCGAGTTGGCAGAAAACGATCAAGGATGCACAGGAAGCTGGCGCGGACATGATTCGCCTGAGCTGAATTAAATCGCGGTATTCATTTTTTACCATACTTTCGACGATCATCAGAACACCTGTTTTCTGAAACTCATTTCGAAAAATTCATCCCTTTACGTTGGACAATGCACCCGAAATGGTTTTGAAAAAGCATGACCACCTTATTTCAAGATCGAGATGAGTGTTTTAAAAAGAAAAGATTTTAGGGCAGTGTCGATTGGCCAAGCTGCGCTCAGATCCCTCATGAAAAGCAGAGATGGCGAAGTCCACAGCGTCTTCGAGCGAACTTTCAACATTTTAATCGGGAGAGAACTTGTCGGCGTGGGGCGCAGCGGCATCTCCCTGAGCCCAATTGATCTGGTGACCGACATACCGGCGGACAAAACCATTCCGTCCTTGGGCATCAAAAAAGGCATGCCGGTTCGAATGGATGGAAAACGCATGCTGGTTGGGGATTCCATCGTCATATCCTTAGAAGGCGTCAAACGCTGGCGACCTCCCACAAGCGTGAAAAAGCACCTTGGCGTCAAGTTGATCGCGCGCAACCTTGAACTCGCGAAGAAAAGGGCCATCGATAAGGATGGGGACAAGGGGTTCGGGCAGCTCCTACGCCACATCGATGCGATTGCCCGGGGAGAAGCGCCGGCGGTTAGTGGCCTGAACAGGGTCGCAAGGAAGGCCCTACCCCACATAATCGATCTATTGAGATCGGCGAACTCTGGCGATATGGATGGCGTGAGGGATGCTGCGAGAAGATTAATTGGTCTTGGGCCGGGGCTTACGCCGTCCGCCGACGACATGCTGACTGGATTCACGGCTACACTGTGGTGGGTCTCGAGATCCCTGAATAAGAGAAAAACCCTCGTGGATAGGATAAACGACGCGATAATTTCACAGTCCGGCGTCACGAACCTGCTGAGCCGGCAGCTGCTGCAACACGCCGCGAGGGGCGAAGTGAACCAGCGTCTGGGTGAGCTGCTCAAGGCCATTTTCACAGGGAAGGACTCCGAAATAGAACCGCTTGTCGAGAGGGTCATGAAAATCGGTGAGACCTCCGGCATCGACATGACGTTTGGCCTTCTTCTAGGAATGAAGTTGGGCTTAGAAATAACCGGCTAAAGTTCGATGTCACGCCGGTTTTTGTAGCTAGTATTTTTCAGCCATGGCCCTCAGCGCCTTCGTGAAGCACTCCATGGGGGCTCGAAGCACGCCGAAGCCAACTGTGCCGAAGCCGGGCTTCTTGTGGGCGACGCCCGTATTGATGAAGGGTAGGATGCCGGTGTCCACGACTTTCCTCAGGTCGATGCAGCGCGGTGTCCCCTCAAAGTTCATGTAAGGAATCGAGAAGCTGCCATCCTTCACCAAGCATATCTCGCCCATTTCACGCGTGTAGTCCGCTGCCACAGTCGGTGAACCGCCTACGACCTGCACGACTGCCGGTGACGCCGCGGAAGCAAAACCCCCGAACCCCGCGGTCTCCATTATCGCGCTATCGCCGATGTCTGGGTTGGCGTCCTCCTCCTTGAAGCCTGGGAAGAAGAGCGTCTTTGGAACGGGGGCCGGCGCGGTGAACCACTGCCCTGGAAGCCCGCTGACGCGGATGCCGAAGTCCGTGCCGTTCCTCCAGAGGGTCGTGACGACGGGGCTGTGTTTGATGCCGTGTCCCGCGTCGAGCATGACCTTGCACGCCGCCATCGCCGGGTTCAGGAAGAACAAATTGTTTTCCCCTATGAACTTAAGAACGCTTTCGATATCGCGCTTGGAGAAGTCGGTCTCGACTATGTAAGGTGTCAGATGTCTCAACAGGATTAGAGTGGACGCGACGTTCCGGCAGTGGAGTTCGTCGCCCATCTGCAGGGACTGGGACATTATCGCCTTCAGGTCGATCGGTCCGGAAAGCTTGAGGGCGGCACCGATCACCGGGGCAAGGGTATTTTCTATCCACTTCAACCTTTTGATGACACTTTCCTCATATGCCCCGTATCGAAGCACCTTGCCAATCCCCTCGTTGAGTGTGGTGTACGCGCGATTCCCGTTCCCTTGGTTCTCAATCACCAGCACGGGCATCGAGGGAGAGATTATGCCAGCCATCGGGCCGACGGAGTCGTGGTCGTGGCAGGCCCCGAACTTTATCTTGCCGCTAGCCGCGAGTTCGTCCGCTTCCTCCTGATCCTTCGCCAGACCTTCGTATATCAGCGCACCCCACACCGCACCTTTGGTTGGACCTGACATCCTCTCCCACTCGATGGGTGGGCCAGAGTGTAAGATTGTGTACTTGGTCATCCCGGGTATCCCCCTCCCCGCCGTTTTTACGCTCACGAGCATTGGTCTAGCTGCCAGAATCCTGTCGACGGCCTTTTTGTTGGCCTCGTCTATCTCGGGGCGCTCGAGCCTGTCGAGCAGGCGCGCTAATTCCGGATCCCCCCCGGCTGGAGGGCGCCAGTCCACATGGATCGCGTCTCCGCCCTGGGCAAGAATTGACTCGTAAAACGAGCGCACCCCGACATTTATTACCTTGAGCTTTTCCCCGATAAGTTTCATTTAATCCTCCTCCACACTTTACCCCTCGTCGCGATGAGGGCCGCCATCCGAGCCGCCTGCGCGTTCGACGGCATCAATACCACGCCGGCCCCCCTGAGCTTTCTCTCCTGCTCCACAAGATTCTGAGGATCACCCCGTGTGCCGCAGATGCTTGCGACCACAGACAGATACCTGCCATCCTTCTTCGCTATTTCCTTTGCCTGCCTGATGGTGGGGGCTATCTCGCCGGCTGGGTCAGGGTGCGAGCCATAGCCCAGCACGATGTCTAAGAGTATTACGGCCGTCTCTGGGTCAGACGCCTCCTTCAGGAGCCTCTCTTGCCTGAACCTGAAGTCTATCATGGGGTGCGGTCTGCCTACCGTGTAAATCCCCGTACCCATGTCCACGCAGGTGTTTTCTCTACTGGTGTGAACGTCCGCCAGCTCCAGCTTGGGGTCCAGAGGAGTGTTCGAGTAAACTCCGCCGATGAGGTCGCGCAGTATCAACATCGCCTCGTAGCAAAAAGTGCCGCCCGAGAAGAGTCCGCGGATGTACTTCTGACTGGCGGAAAGACCACGGGTCTCACGCCTGACGATCTCCTTTATCTCCGCCGGCTTTTGCGAGAATATGACTTTCTTGGGTTTCTCCCCCCTCACCAGCGCCATAGCCTTGATCGCGGCGTCCTCGAGGGTCACGGCCGGTATGGCGCCGGCACGCTTGATGTCGTCGGGCGAGCCCCCGATGAAGTCCACGACCACGGGCTTTTTCATGTTCTTGACGACCCTGAGAACCTCCTTGGCAATTTTTGGCGCAGGAGGTTTGGATATTAACACAACCACTTTCGTGTTGGGATCTTCGTCTAGGAGCTTCAGCCCCATGCGGGCGGTTATTGCCCCGACGGCTTCCTTGAGGTCGGCGCTACCGGTTCCGATGGCTTGGGAAACTCCGACCTCGTCGACGAGTGACGAAACCTGCTGCAGCCCCGTGCCGGAGGCTCCCACAATACCTATCGGGCCTCTGCGAACGACGTTGGAGAATCCTATGCCAATTCCATTGATTATCGCCGTGCCGCAGTCCGGACCCATCACGAGAAGTCCCTTCTGCTCGGCGAACTTCTTCAACCTGACCTCGTCCTCTATAGGAACACCGTCGCTGAAGATGAACACATGGTTCCCGTTGCGAAGCGCTTTCATGGCTTCGCGTGCTGCAAAAGGTCCAGGGACGGATATCAGAACCAAGTTTGCATCGGGGGCGATGGATGTGGCCGCCTTGAGAGTCTTGCAGACCATCCCGGCCTCCTCCTTCGGTTTTTCGGCGAGCATAGCGTCGAGCGCCGAGATCGCCCTTGAGGCAAGCTCCTCCGTCTCGGCATCCACGGCCACTGCGAGGTCGTTTGGACCAGCCGCCCTGATCTCCTCAGTCAGGAGGCCCGCATCCTCCAGGAACTGCTTGTTGTTGTCAGTCGCCATTATCGCCGAGGCTTTTCTCACTCCCTCTAACCTTTCGAGCTGGGATGAAATGCGCATCAGGACGACCGAATCGCGGTATTCGTTCCTACGAACTAGGCTCCTTACGACCACTCACTCACCAGCTCAAACATAACAAGAATCGCTAAAAGTAAGTTACCTGAAATACTGTCTAAATAAGCTTTAGTTTTTTTGACTTCTAATTTATCGTTTAGGGCTGCAAACAAGGGGGACGGAATAAATAAACCTGTACAATCGGAAGTTGAATGATTCCAGCCCACCCTACTCCCTTGTATACTTGGATGATTAGCTGAAAAAGTTTTTGAGCGCACAAGCCAGCTGCGGTGAAGGTCTTCACTATTCCTACCTACATGAACCGACTTCAAGCAGGCAAGAGTACTACTCAGAAATTTCGGTCTTAGTTACCCAATTAGTGGAGCCGGTCTTTTTCAGCTAGTTAGCGCTGTGTTTTTAGGCTTTATAGCCCAACAGAAAAAGGGGCACCTAATCAAGAATGTGACAAAAGTTGGTTCAGGGAACCAAATCCGGTTTTCGGAGCGACAGACACTGAAAATCGTGAAAAAAATAGTTGAGGTTTCAAAATACTGGCTGCTGATGGATGTGCTGCGATTGCTCAAGCGCTGCCTAGTAAACCGCAAGGGGAAGCCAGATGGTGGTCTATGGTATCTGTGGCCAGCACAGAGGCTCTGGTTGAAGCACATGGTTCCATCCAAGGGAAAGCGAAAAATATATCAGACGACCGTTCGAGACGTTCGAGGAAGAGGAGGGGCCTTAAATTGCTTTTTCTGAAGCGTATATAGGGGGTTACAACGTGTTTGGGTTTTTCCACGATTACTACAGCGGCATCAAGCCACAAACGGCTGCCATCGGACGGGGTGGGTTAAAAGCTTGGAGGAAGTGATTATTTGAACTCGGTGAAAACCTTTTTAAGAAGTTTTATATAAAAAAAATAGGGGTGAGGTAAATAAAAAGAATTTACATAGCAATCGTGGTTGTCGTAGTAATAGCTGTTATCGGAGCGGCCGCATTTTTAGTTTCAACGCCTCCTGCTCCTGAAAAAACTACCACGGCACCAACTACTACCACTACTCCTACTGCCACGGCACCAACTACGACCACTACTCCTACTGCCACGGCACCAACTACGACCACTACTCCTACTACCACTCCTTCTGGAGAGCCGATCAAAATTGGTTGCATCTTTAACCTTACTGGAGTAAATGCTGCGTATGGCTACACCAACAAAAAAATAGTCGGTGTACTCGAACAAAAAATAAATTCCGAAGGAGGAATAGCAGGTAGACCTGTGAAATTCTTCATCGAAGACGATGAATGCACACCATCCGTGGGGGCTGAGAAATTTAGAAAATTAGTTGACGTTTACAATGTTGACTTCGTTATTGGTCCAGTATGGTCCGCAACCGACTTGGCTTGCATACCTATCGCGAAGGAAACGAACACAGTTTACTGGCCATTTGGTTCTTCAACAGCGATAACAGGAGAATCTGGAAATCGATACGTATTCCGGATGAGTACTAGCGTGAGGGAAGAATGCAAAGCTGCGACCAGTTTTGCTATTAAGGAACTGGGGAAGAAATGGGTCACAGTGGTAGCTGACTTTGCTTTCGGTTGGTCATATGAGCAGGACTTTAAACAGTACATTGAGGAAAAGGGAGGCCAGGTGCTAGCACAGATAAGAGTCCCAACTGGTACCGCAGACTTTTTACCATACTTGGCTGGAAAGATTCCTCCAGAAACAGAGGCGATCCAAGTCACGATGCCTGGTGGAATGACGGTTCAGTGCTTGAATGGTCTCCAAGTTGTAGCACCGGGAATTCCAAAATTGGGCAGCTGTTACCTGCTAACAGGTATTGATCCGGCTCAGCTAGGCGCTGCTGGAGAAAACCTTTACATCATAACGTCTTATCCAGAGAGACTCGAGGGATTGGAAACTCCTTACAACATTCAGTTCAGACAACTTATCGGTGCAAACGCCGACGGAAAAGACGAAGCTGGAAATTGGCTTGGGCTGCCATATGGCTGGGCATGCTGGGAATCCGTCTATGCCATAAAGGAAGCGGTCGAAAAGAGCGGGTGGAAGACCAAAGCAGACAATCCCAAACTCATAAAAGTTCTAGAGGGAATCAAATTTGACGAGAGTCTTCAACACCCACAGGGCAGCAAGTACATTCGGGCGCAAGACCATCAGTGTTTCACCATCGTTTACATTGAAAAAGTTGTGAACGGGAAAACTGTGGTATTTGCCAAAGTTCCTTTGGAAGACGCCGTTTATCCGCCAATTGCTGATTATACTACGCAACCACTTAGTTGAGGGAGCATATGTTTGAAAATCTCCTTTTTCCTTTTTTTAATGGCTTAATATGGGCATTAGTAATTTCGCTGGTTGCCTTGGGGCTCTGTATCATTTTTGGAGTGATGCGAGTAGTAAACGTTGCCCATGGTGAACTATATGCCACAGGCGCCATTCTTACCTTCATTTTTTTACAAAACTATGGACTTAACTTTTGGTTGGCCATGCTTGCGGCTGTGGCAATAGTTGGGATAATATGCGCGTTGTTAGAAAAATTCATCTACCGGGCTTACGAAGGAAAAGTCAGCGCAACTTTAATATTATCGATAGGCCTCGCCCTTGTATTACAGCAGATTAATCTGATCATCTTTGGAGGTAAGGTAACGATAATGCCTGCCCCTCTACCTGGTGCGATTTCACTATTGGGAGTGGGATTTCCCGCATACAGGATACTAGCTGCCGGAATCTCGGTCGCTTATTTAATACTTATGTGGTATTTTCTTTACAAGACTTCTTTGGGACTCTCGGTGAGAGCAACGATGCAGGATAGAGATATGGCCGCTGGGCTTGGAGTAAACGTCGACAGAGTGTCAATGCTCACTTTTGGGTTGGGTGGTGTTCTCGCTGCTGCTGGCGGGGCTCTCGCTGCACCCATCGTCAGCGTACACTACCTAATGGGAGCCGATATTCTGACGATTTCTTTTATCGTAGTCATTGTCGGAGAGCTCTCCTTGAAAAAAGCAGTTATGGCTTCTTTTGTATTTGCTCCGCTAGAAAATATTCTCTCCGTATTTTTTGTACCCATTATTGCGAGAGTAATTTCGTTCATTTTGATGTGTATAATAGTTGCCGTGCGCCAAACGGGTTTGATCGCAAAAATCAGAAGAAGTGAATGACATGAAAAAGACAACGGCGTTAAAAATTGTCGTAATGGTGATTTTAGCCTTGATCATTCCGTTGTTCAAAGATGTATCCAGCGGTTTACTTTCTATAATGAGCACCGTTTTAATTTACGCCATTTATGGTATGGGGTACGATATATTGTACGGATATACAAACCAGACAAGTTACGGCCATTCGCTTTTTCTCGGTCTGGGGGCCTACGGTTTTTTGCTGTCGGTTCGAAACATGAATGCCGATTTCTTTATCGCTTTACTCATCGGAGTTGCTGTTGTAACGGTTGCTGCAATAGCGATTGGATTATTTGCAGTTCGTATGGAAGAAAGTTATTTTGTTATTACAACAATTATTCTTGTTTGGATCGGGTACTACCTGGCCATGAACATGGTAAATATAACGGGGGGCGATGACGGTCTTTCTATGACACTTCCTCCGATTTCTTTGGGATTTATCAGCTTTTCTTTATACGACCCCCTCATTGGCTATTACGTCTTTTTGTCCTTTTTTGCAGTCGTCCTCGTCGTTCTTGAAAGAATTGTTTCATCACCTCTGGGGAAAGTGTTCATCGCTGTCAGGACAAACCCAAATCGAGTTGAGTTCTTGGGTTATAATCTTTTTTACTGCAAATTTATAGCATTTGTTATATCTGCTGTCATCGCCGGTTTAGCGGGGAGCCTTTTGGCTGTTAGATTTAGATATGCATCGGCAACTTACTTTAACATAACTTATTCAGCGTTGCCAATCATTTGGACTGTTTTGGGCGGGGCCGGGACGCTTTGGGGGGCTCTCATCGGCGCCGCGATATATCTTTTGTTTGTGTATTTTGTAAGTGCATGGTGGGCCAACTATTTGATACTATTTGGTGCTCTTTTGATTACGGTGATGAAGTTTTCACCGAAAGGAATATTGGGAATAATCAAGAAAAAAATTAGTTGGGGTTAGTATGAATATCTTAGAAACAAAAAATCTTACCAAAAGGTTCGGTGGCCTTATAGCAGTAAATAAAGTAAACTTTGGTTTGAAAAAAGGAGAAAGAAGAGGCATAATTGGTCCAAACGGAGCCGGAAAAACTACTTTTTTTAACCTACTTTCAGGATACTATAGACCATCGGAGGGGAAAATATTTTTTCAAGGTGAAGATATAACTAACTTAAAGCCGTTTCAGCGCTCTAGGATCGGCATAAGCAGAACTTTTCAACTAACCAATGTCTTTTTTGATATGACGGTCTTTGAAAACGTTTGGGTCGGCGCCAATTCTAGAGCCAAACACCCGCTTAAGTTCTTTTCTAGCGCAAAAAAAGCTACTGAAATTGCTGAAAAAGCTAAGGAGATATGCGAAATGCTAGGATTGGGCGACAAGCTACATGAACTGGCAGGAAATCTTTCCGGTGGTGATCAGAGATTGCTGGAGGTTGCCATAGGCCTGAGCACAGATCCTGTTGTTCTTTTGCTTGATGAACCAACTTCAGGATTAAGTCCAAAGGAAAGCGTGGATCTGATTAAAACACTGAGCGCGCTACCGAAAGAACTTTCGATTGTCTTGATTGAACACAACATCGATGCTGTTTTTGACTTTTCCAGAACAATTACGGTATTACACGAAGGAAGCATAATCGCAGAAGGACCGCCTGAGAAAATCAGAAAAAACAAAAAAGTTAAACAAGTATATTTGGGTGAGTAGAAAATGCTTATTGTCAATGATGTGCACACTTACTACGATAAAAGTTACATTTTACAAGGCGTGTCGCTTGATGTTAAAAAAGGCGAAATTGTAACCTTGCTTGGCAGGAATGGAGCAGGAAAAACCACCCTATTGAAAACAATCATGGGGTATGTTAAGCCAAGGTCGGGAAAAATTTACTTCGGGCAAAAAGATATCACAAATTTAAAACCACACGAAATTTCAAAAATGGGAATTGGCTATGTGCCACAGGATAAGCACCTATTTCGTGATATGACTGTTTTAGAAAACTTGAAAGTAGGAATGAAAAACAGGTCGGATTTGTCGCAGCTGAAAGAAGTATTCGATCTTTTTCCGATTCTGGAAGAGCGAAAAAATCAAATCTCCAAGACGTTAAGCGGTGGCCAGCAGCAGATGCTAATTATTGCCAGAGCCCTGGTTACAAATCCTGAACTCCTCTTGGTGGATGAGATATCCACAGGATTGATGCCAATTGTCATAGCTGAGATTGGAAAAGTTTTAAAAAGATTGAACAACAAGGGCATTAGCATCCTTCTTGTTGAAGAAAAGGTGCCTTTTGCCTTTTCTCTTGCAAAGCGAGCTTATATTCTAGAAAAGGGACAAATAAAATTTAGTGGAGAAACAGAGAAGCTGAAAAGAAATCAGAAAATCCTCACAAAATACTTGGGAGTAACAGTATAGTTTTATAACAGACGACGCTGAAAATCCAGATTACAAAGGTAATAAAAATCCTGGATTTTTCATGATGTGTGGCATTAATTCTTAAAAATCCACCACTCACGGAATTTAACGCTCTGGACGCTGACCTATGACGTGGAACTAGGGCTCACAGAAGTGATTAAACACGTCAAAGAAGTTAAAGACCAACCCATCAAACTTGAGGAACTATGGTTCGATCTCGACTTCGTTTTGAAAAGGAAAGAACGGGGGAAATGGACAAAACAAGCACAAGAAGTTTTCAACCACTTGAAAACACTGAATTTCCGCTGCACTCTTTTACAAGTTTAAACCTAGCTCAGACATATTTTTTTTCATTTTTTGATATAACTCTACGGCTTCTCTACAAGGCTTCCCCGTTGCTAAGTTAAAGCAATCTTGATACTTCTTTCCTTCTGGAGCTGTTTTGATTTTATCTTCATACATCCCAAGGAGATGCTTTACCAAATCATTAGCATCGGCGCGTTTCATTCCCAACACAGAGATTGCAACTTCCGAGGCAAATTTAGGTTCCAGTGGAGTTTGGTGATCTTCCAAGGAACCATGGGCTGGAGCTACAGCTCCCAAGCCACCCCCGGAAGATACTATTGTTATTGTACCTGCCGCGGTTTCTTGATAACACATTTCTGTTAACGGACCAGAGGCTGTAAAAAATGGATGAAGATACATAGCATTCGTATTCCTGCTAATTGCCTGTACCATGAGACTGGTTATCCAAAGACTTTCTCTATCTGTCCCGCAAGATTTCTTGGCATGAAATGTCCAACCCGTATGATATGTCGTCTTCATGACGAGAGAAGCGAGGAAAAAGTACGCCGTTTGAAGAACGGCACTTCCCGCTGGTCCGGTGTAGTCACAGACTGTGCCACCATAAAGAGTACCTATTCGACCACCGTACTCTAGCAAGAAAACGATCATTTTCAGTCTTTCGTAATCCACTTTCATACCTGGGAGAGCAGCCACCAACCAACCATCCATAGGGCTGAGTCCAAAGTTAGGATAAGCAACAGCTATTCTAGACGCTGCCAGTTGGGAAGTGGAAAGTGTGTTCATAACGGGGAGCCCGGGTTTTCCAGCTCTTCTGAGAGCATCTCTAACAAGCACGGCGGCTCTTATACAACCGTATATTTCTGAGGGGTCGCCCGATCTAATTCCCATACCTTCTATTGTGCTGATGGGAGGCGTGGTTATTGAATCAATCATAGGTATAGATGCATAACCTTTCACAAGGCTCGTCATGATTTCCTCGTTTGAGACAGGCGCTCCGCACGCGCCTAGGAAAAACCATGGGGGAACACGACTTTCAGGTTTGCGGGGGTTAAAAATTTTAGCTTCTCTACCAAGCCCGAAAGTCACGCCAGAAGGTGTCGATTTCAATGCTTCCTTAATCTCCTCTTCCCCGAACTTTATAACTCTTTGAGTGTCTAAACAGTAAACACCTATGTCCAAGAAAAAATCATAAGCTGCTTTAAACACATCGTCTGCCAGCCTGTCATCTGAATTTACAACGTTGTTGGGGTCATAAGATATACCATACTGACGAACAACCTCATTTAATCTTGGCATCATGACCTTAAGATCATAGTTTTTTTGAGTGTAAACTGGTCCCGACCTCGCCCGTTCTATTATTTCCATTATGGTAGGTATCTTTATCCCTCCTTCAATATATTGTCGATCAGTGCTAAAGCTTCAACCGCATTTTTAGCATAGCCGTCAGCGCCTATTTGATTTTTCCATTCTTCAGAAGCCACGCCTCCGCCAACTATGACTTTATACCTGTCGCGCAAGCCGAGGTCCTCAAGCATTTTTATTACTTCTCTTTGTTGGTCTTTCGTTGTAGTCATAAGAGCCGAGAGGCCTATGATGTCAGCATTATTTTTTTCTGCCTCTTCTATAAATTTCATAGCAGGTACATCCCTACCCAAATCAACTACATTATACCCATTGGCAGCTAGCAAAAGTGTCACAATGTTCTTCCCTAAGTCGTGGATGTCACCTTGAACGGTTCCGATTACAATACAACCTCTCTTTTTCTCGCCCTTATATTTCTCCATTATTTTTGGTTCTAGAACCTTGAGAGCAGCTTCAATCGCTTCGGCAGCTAATAATAACTCTGGGAGATATATTTCATCTCTCTCAAACATTTGGCCTATTTTTTCAGCACCGCTACTTATTCCTTCTTCCACAGCCATCAATGGGTCAACACCGGCTTCAACAATTTTTTCCGCAGCTTTCAAGGCCTTGTGAGAATCACCATTAATTATACTCTCACTGAGTTCTTTAAAAATCTCCATTTGAGTTTTTGTCATTTTTTTCTCCTGTTATTTTAATGTATTTTTCTAAAGTATAAAACATTTTTGTAACTGTTCACTACTTCAGCAAAAAGCTGACCCCCCCGCTCCAGCCCGGCATGATTGACCCCCAACAAGGCCGAAAAATTGGAAAAAAGAACGTAAGTTTCTTGAATTGTAATTAAAATCAAGCCCACGGTTACAACCACAGCGCGCATAAACAGGGTCGCTTTTCAATCATCTTGTTAATTTTTTCTTTGAGCTGCTCTTTGCAATGATTTTTCCTCTCTTAATAACGTACAGCCTGTCTGGCTGGAAACGGAAAGCTTCCTTGACACTACCAGCGTCAACGACAACGATATCTGCCGTCTTCCCCGTTTGAAGACCGTAATCTTGGCACCTCATGGCTTTTGCCCCGTTTACTGTGATCATGTCGTAGACCGTCTCCAGTTCTGAAGGGGTGCCCATCTGGGCAACATGTGCCATGATGAAGCCTACCTCTAACTGGTCCATCTTTCCAAATGGATAATATGGGTCATTGACGTCATCCTGTGCAGTAGCTACGTTGACTCCAGCTCCCAATAACTCTCTGACGCGCGTTATTCCTCGGCGTATCAGACCCACATCTTTTCTTCCGCCCAGCATGAGACTTATATGTGGGTTAGAGACGATCGTCATTCCGGCATCCTTTACCATCTGTATCACCCTAGCAGCATGTGTGTTGTCGTAAGCAGCTAATGCACCTGCATGACTTGCCGAAACCCTTCCCTGATATTCTTCTTTTATGGTCTTGTATGCAAGGTACTCGAGAGTCCTTGAGGTCGGATCATCTGTATCGTCGATCAGCATGTGAACGTCTGAGTTAAATCTCCTAGCTACTTCAAAAACAATATCCACATGTCGTTTTTGATCCGGCTCATATTCTACCCAAGGAATGCCTCCTACAACATCTGCTCCCAGCTCCATGGCTTGGTAAAGCAGCTCCTCTGTGCCCTCGTCCTTCAGTATTCCTTCTTGTGGAAAGGCTACTACTTGCAAATCCACATGGTTAGCGCGTTCTCTTTTGACTTCTAGAAGTGCCCTAACAGGTCTAAGTCCGCCGATGGTATCTACGTCTGCAAAGGCCCTGATCCTTGTCGTTCCATAGATCACGGCAAGATCGATTACAATGTTCACCCTGCGCTTTATGTCCTGAATGGTGTACTTTTTTTTATATTCCCATGTCCTTCTTATTCCTCCTTCGCACGTGTCCACGTCTCCACCGATAATATCTCCAATTAGGGCCTTGTCCGGATGAATATGAATGTTCACAAAAGCCGGGGATGTTAGTCTGCCGCCAACGTCGATTTCCACATCCCCCCTTTGCCTTATTTTATCGGATATCTCAACAATTTTTCCATTTTTCACGCCTATGTCTTTTAATTTCTCATGTTCTCTCAACTTAGCCTTTCTCAATATTAGATCCAATTGCGTCACCTCATCTGAAATGACATCAATTAATTTTTGACAAATGTACCAATAAATGTTCCTACATTTCGTTCTGCGTGATTTTAAGAGGTGGTTTTACCGATTGATTACCGTCTTAGGCTGGCGGGGTGGCAAAAACCCGGGTGAGGAACAGGATGAACTTTAAGTGTCCGGCCTGTAAATCGGACTCCTAGAAGACCGGCCGCAACAGAAGCAGCCACCAGATGTATAAATGCGGGTCATGTGGGAGTAAGTTCAACAAGAGGACGGGGGCTCCCTTCTGACACATGAAGAAGGAGGGAAAGGAGGTCCTAGTTGCTGCACTACTTTACACGAAGTATCCGCTGTCGACATATCAGGTGGTCGAGCTGCTTGAGCTCTTCGGGATCAAGGTCTCGGCATCATCCGTGGGAAGATGGACGCAGCGCTTCGGCGTCTCGCTGAAGAAAATCGCTAGGCTCTACAGGTGAAGATATCCCCTATCTAGCACGTGGATGAGAAGTTCGTGCCCCCACAAGAGGGAGCCGTCGGAGAGGTGGAAGGAGAAAAGGGTCTGGGCTTACCAGATGCCCTTCCTCGACTCCGAGGGCAACGTCGTCGCCAGCTAAATCGACCCGCAAAGCACGAAAGCAATAGAAAGGTATTGAGGCGAACAGGGGGTTGGCTTCTGGACATCGTCGTAAGCGATACAGTATCTCCGATCGGGGGAAAACGTGCTTGGCAAACGCCCGAGGCATTTCGATGATCATTTCAATGGTAAGCTGATCTCTTATGGCAGGTGCATCGCCTCGATTAGCAATAACAAAATTGAGTGTTACTTCTACAAATAGCGAAGATCCCTCCAATGTGGGGTTTGAAAAATCCGAAGCGGTAGACGCTTCTACAAAATACACCATTTCAATTTCTCTAAAAAGGAAGGTGAAGTTAATTCTTGGCTATCTCGGTCTAAAGCCGAACTCGATCCAACGAAATTATTTACATCACAAGAATTTTATGAACCAGAGCGTATAGATCAACTAGGCTCAAGAACGGACAACGGAAAACCCAAACTCATTAAATTATGCTTTATAACCGCTTCACAACTTTGGGGACCAAACTTTTGGAATACCTATCAAGAGGAATAGTCATGATTTAGGTTACATCGATCATAAAATTTTAGCGGTTTAGAAAAGCCACCACCCGACATGGAGCTGCTTCGCCATCTTTAATTTTCATGGGGAAGCAGCCGATAAACAGTCTTTTATTCAGCAATTTCTCGATTTCACCACCAATATTTTCAACGTGTATCAGACCTTTTGGAAAGAGTTTTGTATGCATTAAGTGATAGTTTTCCTCAGGAAATACTTCCAAAACTGGCTTTCCGATCTTTTTCTCGAACTCTTGCTTCAAATCCGGTCTGAGGTTCCGAATAGCTCCATTCATCGGATGATCAGCCGATCCACAGTCAACTCCAATCCACTTAAGCTTCATTTCCAAAGCCCATTGCGCAAATTCTAAGTAAGGGCCAGGATGCCTACACATATACTTTTCCTCATCCGCTGTCTTGCTTTCTATGGAGTATTTATGAAAACCCGTGTGAATAATGAGTATGTCTCCTTCTTTGACCCTCATTTTTTTTGTTATATGTTCTGGTTTTATGATATCCCATTCCCCAACCTCGTCACTGACATCAACGATCACTCCCTCGCCGCAGAGTTCTTCTAACGAAATGCTGGCAATATCGCGGCCGTTCGAAACGAAATGCAACGGTCCATCTAAGTGAGTGCTTATATGGGTCGGTGTTTCTATCATTTGTCCATTCACTCTGTTCGTGGCAAGTTTTTTAATATAATATAATTTCGGTGTTGGATAGCCCGGCCATGGCCAAGAATCGATACCCCAAGGTTGTGTCAAATCAAAAATTTTCATTTAACTCACACCACGTTTCGCATTTCTGTATGTTTTGTCATTTTTTTCATATATAAACATTTGGTTGGAAGAACGACTGAGTTTTCATCTATAATTTCGAAATAAACTGATTGGTTAAAAGTAAGGAGTTTATTGACAGAATCATAATAGAACAACTTAGATTCTTATTGTTAAATTTTTATCGTGTTTTATCTATCAACAGCTTAAAATCTCGCTTTTTTGAATCGTTCTCGCGATTATTTTTCCATTTCGAATCACATACAACCTGCTAGGTCTTAATCTCAACGCCTCTCTGACGTTTGGAGCCTCGATGATATTCAGATTTGCACGATTCCCCACCTTAATTCCATATTCATCAAGCCGCATTGCTCGAGCAGCATTAAATGTGATCATATCATAAACTATCTCCGCCGTTTCATTCGAGTTATATTGGGCAGCGTAAGCCAGCAACAAACCATAGTCCAGAGGATCTCCTGTGCCGTAAAGGTGGAATTGATCACAAATAGTATCCTGCGAAGTGGTGACGTTCACACCAGCTTTCACCAAATCTCTAACTCTGGTGATTCCTCGGGTTCTTGGTTCAGGATCTATGCCCATTATGGCTAATATCGCGGGATTAACACATATGTTAATATTCGCTTTTTTCACTAAACTGATCACTTTTTGGGCGTGTGCGTCAGTTTGCCAAGCTAATGACACGCAGTGCCCTGCTGTAACTCTTCCCTGATAACCTTCTCTGATCGTCTTGATAGCTGTATACTCCAAGTATCTTGAAAACGGATCTTTTATTTGGTCCAGATGAAAGTCAATATCTACGTTATACCTCTTTGCAATTTCAAAAACGATATCTACATGCTTTTTTCCATCGTCATCGCTCCACTCAAGAGCTGGCATGCCGCCGATCAAATCGGCACCCAGATCCATCGATTTATACAACAATTCTTCGGTGCCCTCATCAACAAAAATTCCCTCTTGCGGAAATGCTACCACTTGTATATCAGCAATGTCTTTACATTCCTTCTTTGCTTCCAGCACACCTTTCAAGGCAGTAAGCCCACAAATTGAGTCCACATCTGCATTAGCTCTAATTTTTGTGCAACCATATCTTACGCTTGCCTCGATAGCCTTTACGGCTCTACTTTTTACATCTTCAACTGTATACTTTCTCTTTATATCATGCATTAATTGTAGAGACTCTTCAAGAGTTTCAAAAGTACTGATTCTACCATCAAGAGCTGTAAAAGCCTTGTCTAAGTGAAGATGCGGGTCTACAAACGTCGGTGTAACAAGGTTTTGTTGAGCATCTATAGTTTCTTCGGCAGAAACGTTTAAACCGTGGCGAATGTCTATTATTTTTCCTGTTTCATCGATCAAAATATCAACTGAATCTTTCGTTTCTCTTAATCGCGCATTTTTAATCAAAATACTCATTAATTTTCCCAACCAAATTGGAGAGCTAACTCAAATATAAACCCTTCAACTAGTTAAAAAACAGAACCGCCATAAGATTCGCAAAAAAGCGTTTCAACCGCCTGCAAGCGGGGGGTAAATAACAATAACGTCTCCATTTTGCAGCGGTCTGTCCAAATCCTCAGGCAGGCGCACCGTTTTTCCGTTCAAGGAAACAAAAACCCAGTCGAGC
>Ga0080004_1136974_pt1 | contig 17907 bp, 12 predicted proteins | sample WasSprMetagenome_FD_69207 | JGI IMG/M metagenome (GOLD analysis project Ga0080004, IMG submission 69207) | Sulfidic aquatic microbial communities from Washburn Spring, Yellowstone National Park, USA - WS (SPADES assembly) (version 2) | ecosystem: Environmental > Aquatic > Thermal springs > Hot...
AAGTTTACCTATACTCCAAGTTCTGGCTCCAGTTCTACACAGTGGCAAAGTATGGCTTAGAAAAGCTTGGAGTTGGAGCGGATAAGCTCTTTGAGAAGGAGGAGGCTGAGCTCGCCATAAAGCATGCTGAGAGATGTAGGTATGTAGCACAGCGATTATTTTACGAGGTAAAATATGAGGAGAGCTCTTAATAGAGCTTTGAAGCTTCGTGAACAACAGAAATTTCACCTGAACCTTGCGCGTGCATTTTTGATGATATAAAAGTTTTTCCATGAAAGAGCAGAGCACAAATTAGGCTGATGAACAAACTCTGACATAGATGGTTGTGATCGTGGAGTGGATATTGATAGTATCGATAATCTATACAAGAAATATTGATTCAAATTATATATTACTATAATAATGCTGAAAACCTTAGGACTTAAACTTATGAAAAAGCTTTTATTTTAGTTCCCGCTTAAAATCACGATGAAAAATGGATAAGATGTTATCCGCCCTTATCCTAATAGGGATTGTTATACTCGCCATTCCTTTCGTAATGATGTGGGAAGCAATGGAGGAGAGCTTCTATGGAAAAACATTCCTCTATTGGCTCTCTCGACAGCACTTAGGAGATACAGGATGGGTTCTTCTCTTCTGGTCCTCTCTCATCATAGGGTTCATCATCTTGCGTATATGCGCGTATCTTTATCAGGGAAGTGAATCCCCTCGTGCACGCGCACGCATAAAAATATAATTTTAGGATTGATGTGCATCTCGTTGCTTGTGCAGTATACTGCCCCAATGACGATGATTTTCCTGAGATAAGGTCATTGCTCAACTATTCTAGGAGGATCCTCATTATTTCTCTCCTTTTTAACCTTATAAAATTTTCTTTTGACTGGGTAAGCAACCACAAACTGATGCTAGCGATGTGCACCAAGCTATGCAGAATGTGCATGGGGCAATTATATCTCGAGATTTCAACATTAGTTTAATCTCCGAAAGATGCACGCTATAATGTCTACATAGTTCCTAGAATTCATCAGCTTAGGTTCTCTCAATTCATGGAAGCATTTTTCTCGTGCTGATAACACCTTTATATTAAACTACTTTTTTAGCAATTATCTCGGATATATCGAACATCAGCTCCGGGACTCTGTGGAAATCGATCCCCTTTTCAATTAATTTCTTGAGATCCAATTTATAGAGATGAGGCAATGTGAACGTGATTGCGTTATATCCTCCCTTTCTTACACTAAGGTCGATTTTATTATGTGGGGACCAAGGGTTCGCTGAAAGAGGCCCCTGGCTCTCAAAAAATTCCGTGACCAGCTCTATTAGATCAGGATCGTCTTTTATTTTCTCCAGCATTCTCTCACTATCCAAACTCATCTCTATGCCCGCCAATTCCGCGCCTTTCAGTGCCGCCTTTATCATCCGGTAAATTTGAACATCCACAAAACGACTAGGCTTTTCAAGCCCCTTAATTATCGCTCTTATCTCCCCCTCGAAATAGTTTACACCACATGGGAAGTAGAACTCTACGGCTATCGCTCTTTGACCTTTTCCTGCTTCATTAGATCCAACTACTGTATCCCCGATCCGGCCACCAATTAAGGGGCTGTTCTTGCATGTGAATGATGTAGATGATGTAAATAAGCCTTTTTCAACAAGTTTAAGCCCAATGCCCATCCCCAATAAGGCCTGCTGTATGTTTAGCATGCCTGAGAGCTTCTTGTAGGTTTCTCTTGAAATTTCCAAGCTTTTAATGTACTCTGTTCTTTTAACTGCTAACCTCAACGGGGTATAATCGAGCCAATCAAAGTATTTCCAGACAGCAGTACCAGATATGAAATATTCCTCAGGCCGCTCGACTATATCATCCAAACTCTTAGAACCGGACATAGATATCCTCCCCTTAGGTCATCATGTAGCCTAATTTTCTGTAGCTTCCATATAAAATTTGTAGGGAAAAGTTTATAAATTTCTTAGAAGGAATTCATATAGGGATAACATGGGAGGCATCCCTCCTGATGAAAAAGTTATCCTTAAGTATGGTGGTCTCTCTGAGGGAAAGCTTATCATCACGGATAAGGCGGTGTACAGTAAAAGGGGATATCCTTTGAAATCTATGATATTTTTAATTCTTCTTTTCATCCCTATTAGTATTGCCATCCCTATTAAACATCCTGATCTCGAGATGATTCTGGTCTTAATGACTCCTTTTCTTATATTCATTCTAGGGTTCCTTTATGTTCTGATTCTTCCCCTAAAGAGGTATGATTTTAATGAAATATCACTGATGTACTGCGATGAGAAGTATATACCTGGGCGCTGGGAGACACATTACTCAAGCCCATCCTATCCAGGAGATCGTGATACCCGGGAGGAGAGAAGTGAGTGGGTTCCACCTAGTACTAAAGGAAAGGTGGGAATAATTCTCTCAAATCAAGAAAATATAGAACTTTTATCATATAAAGTAGGAGGAAGAGGAGGTCTTCGAGGGATGATTCGTGATGCTATTGAGCAACTGCCTCCGGGCAGGCTTAATTTTCTACCGTATGACCCTGGAAAAGCAGCAACTGGCATACCTGTAAAACCGGCAGAATCTGGCTTTTCTGGAAAAGCAGCTGTGGCTGGAATACTGAGTTTTATCATCCCAGGCCTCGGGCAGGCAGTTGCTAGAAGGCTATTGAGGGGATTGGGATTCTTCCTCGGCGCTGTAGCGTGGAATCTTATTGTTTATATCGTGGCTCCGAACTTTGCAACATTGCTTGGGCCAATCTACAACATCTTTGCTGCATATGATGCATACAGAGTTTTTAAAATGAGAAAAATAGAGGGATTAGAGGAAATAGCGCGAACCTCAGAGGGGACCTATCGGTGATAATGCACGCATGACCACAGGATACTTCCATCTGATCCACTTGGCCTCCTTCCTTCTCCAAGACCCGATAAATCCTGTTTCTCTTTAGGACTTTTGAGTTTTATGTATCGGTAGAATTTTCACAACGAGATGTAGCTTATTTTAGTAGAATTTCCATGAGGATCAGCAGCACTAATGAGGCTATTGCAAGGTAATTCCACACTCGTTTATCCCCTGTGATTATAAGAAGCACTGATATTGATATTCCAACCAAGGATTTGAAGAGGGATACAGAAGATGCAGGAAAGAAAAGATCAAGGACATAAAAAATGAGGATAATGAGGGGGAGAAGGATGCCCAGCTTCGCGCGCAACTACCTTTTTAGGGGGCACTGCCCATACCTTAGGATTTAGGGTATGAGAGGGTTTAATGGCATAGAGGATCCATAGCCCTTGTCACTATAAAATTATGGAAGAGCTAAAATATGCCACTCCAACTCTATGGTCAGCCACTCTCAAAACTTAAATATTAGGATCCCATGTAAACGAGGGGTTCATTATGGTGAATCTGGAGGAGTGGGATAAAGAGGAGATGAAGAGGACGGAAGAAGTCATTAGTTCATTAATAGACAGAGTGGAAAGAGGGGAGGAAATATCCCTGCTGGATCTTGCACCCGAGTACAGGGAGATCCTGAGGGAAGGGACATATGGCCTATGGGTTCCTCCAGGCGGTATTCAAAAAATGCTTCAGAGACCCTTGTTAAACCTAGCCAGCATGCTTGACAGAGGGATGCCTGTTCCATCGGTTCTCCTTGTTCCCTTAAATTTGTACAGAAGCAAAGCGGGATTTATTGGTGAGTATGGGCTTGTTCCGGAGATAGGAGGCCCTTCCTACGATATTTTCCTTCAGGAGATAAGGGAGGGCAGGATTCTTCCGGTTATCACACAAGCTCCCACCCATTACAAGGGGGACTTCTATCAGGAGATACTAAAGGCATGTGAAGAGGGAATACAACAACTTCCTCCCTCTATGCTTAGAATAACATCGTTCATGGGGTGGTTCTCGCTTATAGAATCAGCTATTCAGGAGGGAATTCCACTGGAGGAAGGATGGATAGATCTTGTTCTGCAAAGGCACCCGGAATATAACGTTGAATCATGGAAGGAGAAGGCAAGGAGCATTCTCTCCGATGAAAGGGTGCGGATTATACAGAAGGAATACCCAGAGTTGAAGGATAAGGAGTATGTGGCTTCTATCATCGGAACTTATGCCTATAATCTGTCAATATTTGGCTTTTCCGGCTTGGCTAATCTCTCTCTGGGGCTTCTTAGGAAATCCCTCTTGAGTTTTGATGTTTTGAATGCTTATTACGAATACTTGGTTTCTGGTTACTCAGTAGGTTTAGGCGGGGTCAGGATGTACGACAGATTTGATTTAGAGATGATGGCATTTTTGAGAATCATTGAAAAGAGGGATCTGCCGCAGGAAGGGGAGTTTGTTATAGTATCCCCTGCGCTCTTCAGCGTGGTAGGAACGACAATCAAGATTCCCATTGTGATGAAGTTCGATGAGGATGACCTGAAAAACTCCCTGAAGAGGGAGAGGGACGAAGAGCTGGAGAAACACATGCTGGACTCGATAAGGGCATTCCAGAGGTATGATTTCAGGGAATTCCGCGAGAGAAATGAGGCAATTAATGAGATTGTAACTGAGAGAATCGTCAAGGAGGCAAGAGGATACTATAGGAGGAGCAAGATAGTGAAAGGGATTATAATTTCAGGAGGGACTCTTACTCTAGCAGCAGGGGCAATAGAGGCATATCAGTATCTTCAACCTCTCCTTGGAATAATTCCTGGAATCCCTGGAATAATCCCTGAAGCAATGATTGGAATGATTTTTGAAGAAATTTTGAAAAAAATTCCTAAAATAACGGAGAAGAGGGAGGAGATGACGAGATGGCTTGTCTCTAGGTGGCCATTCCAGCAGAAGGGGCTTCCATTTCATCTGTGGCTTCACGAAATAAGCTGACTCAGACCCCATCGGTATCCCACCAAAAATTCCGGCATTAGCAGGTGGATCCATCTAATAGTATCGGATAACAAGTGCATATATACCGTTTACAACAAACCTATCATCGATCCCAGGTCTTCCAACACCAGCCTTAGGAGGGAGGGGAAGCCTTATGCGTGCATGTTTGAGAATTCTGACTTTCACCATCCTACTCCAATCTGCAGCGCGCAGAATATCTAGTTTGATTAAATCCCCTTTTTTAAGTCTTCCTAAGCTTATGCTAAAGGAGGGGTTGTATACGGAAACATGAAGGGATCCTTCATAAACAACCTCCTCGGAGGTCATGGGATTTCCCTATTTCCATAGTACAATTATGCTTGTTCTATAGTCAGCTTAACTACAGGTTTCTGCGGGTTGACTAAAATTATCTCCTTGCCGGCCTGAACTTCTATATATCCTTGAGATCTGATATCTTTGCCATCTATATAAGTGCCATTGGTGGACTGATCGTCTCTCACAAGAAACTTTCCGTTCTCAAACTTTACCTTTAAATGGACACGTGATATCGTATCCGGATCTCTCCACGCATAATTGGCTAAATCCTTCCTTCCCAAAACAAGTTCGGAACCACCTTCATAGATTTCTGCTACTTTAGTTTTTTTACCATCATTCATAATGGTATATACTACAGCTTTTTTGACTGCCGGGGGGGCAGCAGAAGGTGTTGGGGGGGCAGCAGAAGGTGTTGGAACGACACTACCGCATTTCGGGCAATAAGGATCGTTTGGATCATATTCGAACTCCTCTCCACATACTGGGCATTTAACTTTTGTCATAAATATACCCCAAAGGAGAGAGAAGGGGATATTATATAAACTTTTTTTTGGAAAAGTTTATATTGAAACTATTCAGTTAATTGCTTATGTCGAGCGTTGCAACACTCGAGGTTAAATTGAATAGAGGTGAATTGCCAACAGAAAAAGATTCCATAGTTTTTGCTCGGGTGACAATTAAACCAACGAAGGAAGTGGAAGAGCTTGTTAGAGCGCATCCCCGAAAAGTTCATTTGGCTATCGTAGTTGATGCAAGTAGTTCTATGTGTGGTGAGAAACTTGATACAGCTAAAGCAGCTGCATTAAGAAGATATGAAAGAGACCTTGGAGATGAAGACTATCTCTCGTTTATCACATTTGAGAGCAGTGCATATGTCATAGTGGATACTGCATCCAAGAAGAGCAGAGGAGATATAGGAGATCTAATAGAATCGATTCAGTGTGGCTTCCTGACCAACCTCTATGAAGGAATAGAAAAAGGTATTAGACTACTTCAGAAGACACCTCAGGGTTACCTCAGAAGGATGGTGATAATGACAGATGGTATGCCAACTACAGGCATTACAGATCCCGAGAAAATAATTGATTTAGTTAGAAGGGCTAGAGATATGAACATAGAAGTGAGTGTTTATGGGATAGGTGATGACTATGACATGGCTCTGTGTAAAGCTATTTCAGAAGCCGGTGGAGGTTACATAAGACACGCAAGCAAGCCTGATCAATTGGAGGGTTTGAGTAAGACGACAGTAGACAAGGCCAAGTCGACAATATTGGACAAGGTTGAGCTTAAGGTAGATCTAGCAGATAAAGTTGAAGTTCAAGGGGCAGTACAAATGGCCCCGCGTGTTGTTCTGATCACCCTGTCTCCAGAGCAAAAACATTATAGTTGGGATTTGGGAAGCTTATCGACGGCAGAGAATGCCATTGTTGCAATGAAGCTAAATGTAAAAGCTGGATTCCCCGAGGGGAGACAGAAGATAGGTGAGGTATCGGTGGGGATGCTAAAACATGATATTTACGTAAACTTTGCCAGAGAAGTTCCTTTTGTAGAGGATCCTGATGCAAGGCTTTACTATACACTTGGGGATCTTATGGGAAGAATTATCGATAAAGCAACCAAACAAATGGATGCCAGCGAAGAGTACAGGGTGCTTAATGCTCTAGTCAATACCCAAGAAGTGAAAAATTTACAAATGAAAGACGTTGTGTTTGCAGTTATACTTAGCAGAATTCTCGAATCAGAAAAACAAACAAGAGTAGAGCAGGGGATCACAAGACCTGACTACGGCACGAGAGTTGATTCTCTAATAAATGTATTAGGAGGGTAAGGGGAAGGAAGGATGGGCCGTGGCGGTCTTCCCTTTGACGTCGGAGATATCGTACTCGGAAAGTATAGATTGACTAAGTTTATACATATGGGAGGCATGGGTGTTGTTTTTAAGGCTATGGAGATAACAAGTGGCAGCATTGTAGTTGCCAAATTCGCAAGATTAAATGGGCATCCTGATATCAGGCCCTTGCTAAATAAAAACAAACTGGAAACTGAGGCTGCTATTCTGGAGGATATATGGAAAAAATATGGCGGCCATCCCTATATTGTGAAATTTATAGAAAGAGGTTTAGAAGGTGACCATCCGGTATTAATTATAGAGTTTATAGACGGGGAAAGCCTTATTAATTTTGCCAGAAAACAAGGAGGTCTTGATGCCGATCTGGCTTTTGATATAGGCTTTAAGTTAGCTGAAGTGCTCGATTTTCTCCATTCAAAAAACATTCTGCACAGAGATTTTGGCCCGGATAACATAATGATAAGGAGGAGAAACAATGATCCAGTCCTCATAGACTTTGGAACTTCTAAATATGGATATATACAATCACATACTATAATAAGTGGAAAAGATATTCATCCTCCAGAACTAAAGATGAAAGGCGAGGCAAGACCTTCAACGGACGTTTACATGTGGGCTGCGACTGTTATGAAAATAATGAAGCCTTATGCAGATGATTTTAGTAAGTACCTCGAGTCATCTACATTTAAACTCATATATCCACCATGCAGATTAGTTGATTGTAGGACATTAACAAGAATCGATAGAAGAAAATTTGATGATATATTAATAAAATGCCTCGATCCAGATCATTCCAAACGCATCACAAGCGGTCATGAATTGCTAAGTATGCTAAAAGGTATATCTATTCCTCCTGTAGTACATAACTATATAATTGTTAATGGCAGAAGAATAGACCTCGATCCTAACAAAAAGTATGTGATTGGAAGAGAGGGATCCGGAGCTAATATTGAAGTTGTTGATCCCCAAAAACATATTAGCAGAAAGCATGCTGAACTCTGGTTCGATAGGAGAAGAGGTAAGTGGATCGTTAGCGACCGTCATAGCACTAATGGAACGCTGGTTATCAAGTCCGATGGGCCGCATTTAGTTTGTTCTGGGAATAGAGGGAAACCTGTATCACCACCTGTTTATCCGGTAGAATTAGACCCGGGAGATAAAATTGTTCTTGCTTTTAAAGATAAGGGAGGTAATATGTATGATCCTTACATCGAGATCCCCTTCTATTAGTGTAGATGCTGGTACTGATAGAGGAAGAAGGAGAGAAAAAAATGAGGACTCATATAACGTAGTCCAACTAAAGAATCCTCTGATGAATGTCACTCTTGTAGTGGTTGCTGATGGTGTTGGAGGACTTGAGGCAGGTGAGCTGGCCAGCAGGATTGGTTCGCTAACCTTCTCTTCCGATATCATAGATAGCTTAATTGATGCAAGAATAAAAAATTTGAATATTAATGATATTGATATTGTAAATTTTATCTATCAAGCGGTTAATGATGCTAATAGTAAAATAAGGAATGCTTTAAGCAACGCAGGTACTACATTGGTTGCTGCACTGATGATTCCTGCCGAACACCAAGTTTTGACATACATAATCAACGTCGGCGATTCAAGAGCATATTTGATTGATAAGGAGAGCTGGGAAATTTACCAACTAACAAGGGATCATTCAGTAGCTTGGGCTGATTTTGAGGAAAAAGAGCTCAAAAAATTCTGGAGCAAATCAGTTGATGGACATGAGCTGGCTCAAGTGAAGTTTAATTATATCAAGACACATCCTAGAGCACATATGATAACTAATGTAGTCGGTTACTACGGTAAGGTTGGGGGAATAGAGATCATAAAGATCGGTCTAGACCGTAAAGATAGATTGTTGCTCTGCACAGATGGATTGACGGATATGTTAAATGACTATGAAATAGTAAATATAATGAAAGAAAGTGAAGATCCCGTGGGAAAGCTGATTGAAAAAGCTAACGAGCGTGGAGGAGAGGATAATATAACTATTACAATAATAGATATTATATAGATATTTATAAAAAACTTTCACCAGACTTGCGATGCCACTCATAAGGTGGTTTAGCTTGAGTAGTTACAAGGTTATTAGGAAGCTAGATGAAGGAGGGATTGCTACAATTTATCTTGTAAAGTGCATTGAAACTGGAGAAATAGCAGTTGCAAAAGTCCCTCGCCATAAATATGTAGATTTAATAGAGAAAGAGATAGCTATATTAAAACATCTACGCCCTGTTGAAGGAGTTCCTAGATTTATTGATCGGAAGTGGTATTATGAGGAAGGAGTCCCAGTGCTAATACTGGAATACATAGAGGGAGCACCTCTGGCACGCATAATGAGATATATGTATAGCAAATCTAGCTATATTTTAAAGATTTTTCTTGATTTAGTAAATATTGTACAGCATATACACAAACTCGGAGTTGTGCATAGAGATATAACCCCAGATAACATAATAGTTGGAATTAGTGAACAGGTTAAGCTGATCGATTTTGATGCTGCAGAGTTCATAGGATCAGTTAAAGGTGTCAGAGTATACCACGGAAAATATACAGCACCTGAAGTCCAGAATGGCGCTGTAACTTATTCAAGCGATGTGTGGTCATTAGGTGCCATTCTTAAAGATCTTGCTTTTCTTCATTCTCTACCTATTAGTATGAGCTATTTGAATAATAGGCTTCTGGTTAAAGATCCGCACAAACGTATTAGTCTAGAGGAACTCAAGAATTACTTAAGTAAATTATACCTAAATTTATACTAATAAAATTATTTACTATACCTAATTTTATCTCTTCTTTGTTATCAGTTTCCAGATTGATTCCAAAAAGATAATACTGCAGAAGTTATCATTACCGCTAAAGTTATTAGAGCACTATGAAACATTCCAATATAGTATAATATATCTATGCACGCGCAGGCGCTCTTCGATCATCTCAGCGCACGTCTCATAACGATATTGCAAATCACCTAAAAACAATTGTTTCTTCTTCCTCTAACACTATTGTTCCTTCTCTTTTCTTTTTGTGCGCGTAGTAGATCGCAACAATGACCAGCAGAATCACAACAATGACCAGTGGAATACGCAGATGATAGAAGGCATCGATTGGTGTTGTTGTGACTGCCGGGCTTTTTTGCTCCGGAGGTTGTGTTTGTTGCTGAGATGGAGATGAAGAAGGCTGAGATGGAGATGAAGAAGGCTGAGATGGAGATGAAGAAGGCTGAGATGGAGATGAAGAAGGCTGAGCCTCTGACGAAGGCACAGTTACCTTCACAGTTTCGTTGTCCGTCAGCCCATCGCTCTGATAGGCAGTCACCGTGATTACATAGGTTCCAGGTTTTTCATATACATGAGATGCAGGAAAATGTATATCCTCCTCTATTCCATCCCCCCAGTTGCAGTGAATCCTCGTTAGAGTGACAACTGACCATCCTGGATTCGCAATTCCATCTATTGAGACATTAAGACCGGTTATTTCAGGATTATAAAGGGTTAGAGATGGGGGTCTTGAGATGAAGACGGAGAATGTTTGTACATCCGATTGTATCCATTTGTTCCACCAGTCGCTGGGCGTAGTCTGATACATTGCTATGATTTTATATTCCGTATATCCAGGCTCTGATGGGACCTGAAAACTTGCCCGATAAGTTATACTTTCCGATCCGCTCCTTGGGATGGCTATGTCGTTGTTTGTCCATACAGTGCTCTGCGATCCTGGATGTATCTTCAGGATCATTATATATATGTGGGAATTAGCAGGAAGGCTATACTGTATGTCCAAGCGAACTGTTATGGTTTTTCCCACTACAAAAGTGGATGGAGCCTCAACTCCAGTTATCTTAACCCAGTACTGTGCTGTTACGGCATGCGCAGTTGTTGTGCACAGAATGAGTATTATGGTGAGCATGGCAACTTTATGGTATCTCACATGATTCCGAGCACTCTGTTTAATAAATATTTTTCTTCTAGTTGCACATCCACACGCACAAGCACTAAAGTCCCTTCCGGGATACCCCAGCCAAGCACGCGTGTATGGAAAAAATTTTATAAAATTTATAATACAGAAGGTTTTCGGTGAAGAAAGGTTGAAGAGCTTGAGGAAATCCTCCGCTGCAGGGGACAGCTGAAACCGTTATACTTTCCGGTGGCTTTAAGAGCTATAAAGCTGGAACTTTTCCACCGGCGTGCCATGTTTCTTTGATGATATAAAAGTTTTTCCATAAAAGAGCAGAGCACAAATGAGGCTGACGAACAAACTCTGACATAAATGGTTGTGATCTGGAGTGAATATTGGTAGCAGTATCGATAATCTATACAAGAAATATTGATTCAAATTATATTACTATAACAATACTGAGAATGCTGAAAACCTTAGGGCTTTTGAGTTTTATGTATCGGTAGAATTTTTCACAACGAGATGTAGCTTATTTTAGTAGAATTTCCATGAGGATCAGCAGTACTAATGAGGCTATCGCAAGACATCTCCATATCCGTTTATTCCTTGTGATTAGGAGAAGTGCTGATATGAATATCCCAACCAACGATTTGAAGAAGGATACAGCAGATGCAGGGAAGACAATATCAAGGACATAAAAAATGAGGATAATGAGGGGGAGAAGGATGCCCAGCTTCATAACAGGAGAAAAAGCCTGAGATTTCAGCAGGAAAACTGGGAAAATTCGCAGAAAGTTTCCAGAAACCTTCCCAATTTTCCCTGTCCTAATCCCATCCGTTCATAATGGTGTGCTAAGGAAGCTGATGAAGGCAGCAGTCATCATATCGCTTCTCCTTTTCCTCAGGTTCAGAAGCCTCTACATCCTCTTTATACCTGTTTCCCTCATCTTGATATCGGAGCTCATTGATTCGGATGCGATAATCCTGAAGGAGTGGAGAAATGGGAGAATCTCATATACTTTAGGCTTTTACAGCTTCAGGAACAGGAGGAAGGCGAATGAGAACGTGCTAATAGTGGGGACATCGGGGAAGGGGAAGACCAATTTGATGGATCTATTGATATCAAAGTACTTCGACAGGTTCATCGTTTTCAACTTCAAGAAGGGGGATCTCCATTTAAAGCTAGATGCAAAAGTAGTTGACATATCAGAGTATGGCCCATTCGATAAGGACTCGTTTGTCGAGGCCTTCATGCTCACATTCCAGCCAAGGATAATAGGTGAGGTTGTGAGCAGGTATGCCGGCCTTCTGATAGATCTTGTGAACAGGAGCGAGGACTGGGCAACCCTTCTCAGGAATCTCGATGAATCGATAAAGAGGGAGAAGGACAGGATAAACAAGACCACATTGATAAGCCTCAAGGAGAAGATACATCTCCTCTTGCCTAAGGGAACGGGGGATATACCGATTGCGGACAGGGTTGTCTACGATTTCTCATCCCTAAACGATTATCAGAAGTGCTTCTTCGCTGAGATACTTCTGAGGAAGCTTAGGGATGTGAGCAACATAGCTATAGGTATAGATGAGGCCTACAATGTGTTCAGGAGGACTGAGCACCACTACAGCATAACAGAGGATCTTTTGAGGGGAGGGAGGGCTAGGAAAGTTGCGTTCATAGTCGCAACTCAGAGCATCCTTGACATGCCAGCACCTCTAATATCCCAGTTCGACACGATATATGTGTTCTCAGTATCCGGACCAGATCTGGAGAGGGTAAGGGCGATGGGAGTTCCAGAGGGCCTTATAAAATCCTTAAGAAACTATGAGTGCATTGAGATAAGGTCAGGATACAGAGTTCTTAGGTTCAGGAGGTTCAAGAAGAAGGAAAAAGGGGAAAGAGAAGAAAGAGAAGGAGAAAAGGAGAAAGCGATAATAGAGTATGATGGAAGGGGCTTCAACATAGGGAAGTGCAGGCTTGAGATGAGGAATGCAGGGGATCTAACCGAGATAGTATTTTCTGATGGAACTAGAACTGAGAGATGCTATGTGAAGAGGCTTGATGAGATAAGGGAGAGCAGGATCTGGAAAATAATAGAAAACAGGTTCTCAAATGCGGATGAGGTAATTGACAGGATAAAGGAAGTGGATCTCAGAAGGGGAATAGACTACAGGGATGAGATAACGAATGCACTAGCTGAGAATGGAATTCTAAGCTCATCAGCAATAGCTAGGATTATAGCGAGGAGGCATGGATTAAATGAGGACTCTGTAAAATTTGCATGCTCAACATACCTGAAGAGGATGGCGGAAAAAGGAGAGATAGTGAGAAACGAGCTTTTGGATGAGTTTGGAAGGAGGACTGTCTATTACGAGCTTCCATCTGCTTCTGAAAGCAGATTTCACGATTTGATAATAAAGAAAATAGAAATAATTTGCAAAAGGCTTGGGCTAAACGCTGAGAGGAGGGAGAATGTGGATATAGCTATTGGAAACATTGGGATAGAGGTTGAAACCGGGAAGAAGAGCAGAAAGCCTGCTGAGAGAAGAGGATATGATGAGATAATAGTTGTCGTCCCGAATGAGGATGTGAAAAAGAGATATGAGGGATCATTAACTTTAAAGGAGCTTTTCATCAGGCTCAAGGGATCGGATAAATGGGTAAGGGGGTCAATCGAGGCATATCTGGAGGGAAAGAGGGATATAAAATGGCTTATTGGCGTGATAGAGAGATCCGGATTGAGAGGTGAAGGACTGAGAAAGGAGATGGAGAGGATGAAAGAGGGAAATGAGGAGAAGGTGAAGATAATAGAGGAGGAGTGCAGAAGGAGGGGATATATCTAATACAATATTTTGTTAAAAATGATAAATTATCCTCATAGCAAAGGGTTATATCTATCACCTCCTTGAGCTCAGTGTGGATGAGCAGACAAAGGAGAAAATGAAGGAGAAAGCAGGGGATTGGCTGAAAAAATTTATCAGTAAAGCTGTTGCCACCGGAACCCTTTCAGCAGCAGCTCTTCTCGTCTCCCCATTTATCGCTGTATTTGAAGCTCTTGGAGCTGTGGAGCCCGCACATCTCTTTCTGGAATCGATTATAGGTGAGGAGCTATTCGAGAAGATAAAGGAGAAGCTTGGAGTGAAGAAGTACAGCGAGAAGGACATCGAGGAGATATATGAGCTGGCAAGAAAGGACGAAAAAGTGAGGAATATGCTTGCTGAACTGGTGAATGAGCTTATCGATGAGAAACTTCTTGATGAATTGGGAAAGGGCTCCCTGGAGGCAATATCTCAGGCAGTCAATGAGCTTAAGAAGGAGCTTCCAGATATCAAGGGAAGGCTGGAAAAACTTGAGAACGAGATCAAGGAGATAAAAAAGAGGCTGGAGAAGATAGAGGAGAAGGTTGAGCAGCTCGTAGGGCCAAGATATTTGAGAAATGAGGATGAGTTAATAGAAGTACTGAAAATGGGATGGGTAAAGGGGAGAAAACCTGTTGTAAGCAATAAACTGAGGAAGAAAATAGAAAAAGCAGTTGAATGCATCAAGGAAGGGGAGAAAGTTTGCATAATAGGCGATGCAGGAATTGGGAAGACAACAGCCCTGTATCTGGCCTGCTTACGCCTGATGAGCGAGGGGATAAAGCTCAGGGTATCGGGAATAGAGGGAGAAGGTGTGCTAGTTGTGGACGACATAGGGGCCAAGAGTGATCTTCTGAAAAAGCTTGAAAATTGCAGAACCCCTGTTATAGCGTCTGCTAGGAAATCCGAATGGGAAAGCCCAAGGAGATGGAATGAGGTAGAGATAGAGCCTGAGGATCAGAGGCCAAAGCTTAGGGAGATGTTCATCTCGATGCTCAAAGCAAATAAAGTGAAATATACGGAGGAGGCAGTTGATGAGATAGTGAAGAGGGATCCAACACCGGTGTTCCTGAGCATTATAGCTGAGGATTTCAAAGGAAAGGAGATGGACATAAAAGATGTCTCAAGAATTCCTAAAGATCTCTATGAGTACATAGCTGAGGTGATAAAGGATTGTGAGGATGATCTAGCAATTGCTCTGCTCTACTGTGTTGCCAAAACTGAGACAGGATGGCTTCACTCCACTCAGCTTAATATACTGAGGGATAAGCTTTCTAAGTATTTCAAGGGAGATGGAGAATATGAAAGGCTTCTTGCTGAGTTCTATGGATCCTATGGGATAAAGCACGATGTATGGAGGGATTTGATAACGATGGACAGGGAGAGGGTCCCCAAAGACGTCTTGTCCTCGGTTGAAGAAATGGATGTGATGAAGAGGATAAGGGCTTATGATGTCGAGGAGCTCACCAGAGAGGCATGCAAGGAATCACTAAACTATATAAAAATTATGAAAGCAACCGATTCTGCAAATCTTGCAAAGAGGGTCCTTGAGAACTTCCAAGATCTCTCCGAGGATGTTTTTAGGATTGCTTTAGGAGAAAAGGGGGACAAGAGGGATTTCATCCTCGATGTGATAGCTATTGAGGCACCTGATCCCTTTATGAGGATTGAAATTGACAAGGCTGAGAGGCTGGCATATGGGATAAATGCTCCAAATGCAGAAGCGGTGCTTTTCGGTCGCCTATCCTCTTACTATGGGGATCTAGCCAGCAAAGACAAGAGATTCCTCCCAGATCTAGCAGGAACATTGAACAACCTAGGAGCTGCCCTATGTGAGAAGGGAATGCTTGATGATGCAGTAGAGAGATATGAGGAGGCCCTTAAGATATACAGGGATCTAGCCAGCAAAGACAAGAGATTCCTCCCAGATCTAGCAGGAACATTGAACAACCTAGGAAATGCCCTATGTGAGAAGGGAATGCTTGATGATGCAGTAGAGAGATATGAGGAGGCCCTTAAGATATACAGGGATCTAGCCGAAAAAGATGAGAAATTCCTCCCAGATCTAGCTATGACATTGAACAACCTAGGAAATGCCCTAGGGAAGAAGGGATTGCTAGATGATGCAATAGACAGGTTAGAAGAGGCCCTGAAAGTGATGGAACCTCTATCAGATAAGCCATGGCTCTGGAATATAATATCCGAAAGCCACATCGGGATTGCCCTTCTGAAAAGGGATAAAAAAGGTGCAGCAGAGCATCTCTGTGCCGCTCTTAAAATGTTAACGGATGGAAGAGCTCCAAAAACCTATGATTCAGAGAAGCTTTTGAAAGACTGCATATCCCATCTCAAGGAGATTCCTGAGGAGCTCATCCCGGAGGAGTGCAGAAAGAAGCTCATTGACATTCTTCACCGCCAAAGCTAGGAGATTCTCGGTTATGCGCGCGAGTTCTGGGCTGTGTCAAGGCTATGGGCATGTACCCGCTTAAGCACTTCATGAGTGACTCGCTCAACACAACGTTGTCAGGCTATTAAAGCTTGGACAGCTCATCATGGTTAAAAACGGGCTTTCTTGTCGAGTTTTATTGGTGGATGAGATATCCCCTTCTGAGGATGTCGCAATATTGACGATAAAGCGACAGTTTTAGGCAAGAAGAGGCTAAAATAAAATTGTAAGGCTGGTATTAAAATTCAACATACCCACCTGCTGTAACCTTACCTTTAGTCTTAATCTATTACCTTTCTTGGATGATTTGGAAAAGTTATTGAAGAAGTAAAAATTAAAGCCAAAAATTTGTTGCTGATGTTAACTATTATAGAGTTTTTACAAATATTTGAAGATGAATATAAGAAATTAAAAAAATGGAATGTTCCAGAATATTACCACATAATTTGATGAAGAGAAGAGAGTAATGATTATTCCGAATCCTTTGTAGGTAAGTAGAAAGAGTAAAATTAAGCTATGATATAAATTTAAATTGTCCTTGAAAAACTTTAAGAGACGCTATGCCTAAAACTCTATGATTTCGTTATTAGGTAATACAGCTTGTAGAATTAATGGACTTCCATCAGAAGCGTATCCAGGAGTATATATGCTCAGCATCATGCCAGGTGCATATCTTCCACCTTTTGGGAGTTTTCTCAAAATATCCTGTGATGCAGGAACCCCTATGGTTTCATCTCCAGCCCAGCCATATTTTTTGCAGTCAGTAAATATGAGTATTCCGCTGTAACCTAAAGCTTTCGCATAAAGGGAGTATAAGTCTACTCTCTTTTCGCGTTTTTTGTGAAGTACTTCAGTTACATCTCTATGGGCAACTGCAAGAGTGTATCTCATCCCTAAATTCATTCTTTTGTCCTCTTTAATAACAGGTAGATAATTTTCTAAGAATTCGTAGATAGGTTTGCGATATACATTAGAGAAAGGTGGAGTTTCAGCCATGATTTTAGCTTCTCCGTAATCGAAGTAAAACTTTGCTATATCCTCTTTCCCTTCCTCGAATATTTTCATTATTCTCTCATATATACTTCCATCTAGCATTAATGTTAGATTGTCAGTTATAGCTCGCACTTTATCTTCCCATGTCCACGAACGTCCCTCATACTCATCTTCTCCAGTTTTTGCGTTAAACTCGAGGAGAAACGGATAAAGTGCTCTGCTTCGATTAATAATTTCCCTGTCATCTTCCTTAGGAAAGAGTTTTTCCATTTCACTTTTTCTCAGTGGTAATAAGCTTTTTTCCTTTTCATCCAGCTCTATATGGTATTTCAAATCTCTAATCCTAAGTTCGCCAAAATCATCGAATGCAAGTCCCAGAAAATCCCATTGTCTTATATGTGCGTTCAAAAATTCATGTAAATCTTCTTCTCCTTTTAACTCCGGCATGGCTTCAAAATACTTCAAAGCGGATCTGTAGTTTTGATAGTCAAATCCTTTAGCTAATACAGGATACTTTTCTATAAAAGCTTTGAACTCATCTTCTTTTGAAGGCGGAGCTGTGATGTTTGTAGTTGGTGTGACGTTTGTTTTAGCAGTTGGCATGCTTTGAGGCCTGCTAAATTTCTCCAGGTAAGAATACAGTGGCCCATGAAGGATGAAATCT
>Ga0080004_1119070_pt1 | contig 17902 bp, 19 predicted proteins | sample WasSprMetagenome_FD_69207 | JGI IMG/M metagenome (GOLD analysis project Ga0080004, IMG submission 69207) | Sulfidic aquatic microbial communities from Washburn Spring, Yellowstone National Park, USA - WS (SPADES assembly) (version 2) | ecosystem: Environmental > Aquatic > Thermal springs > Hot...
AGAATTGGATGTTAATCCAGTGGAGCTTGGTTTAAGGGTGGGTAAATTGCTGGCTAAGATGAGGGTATCACCAATAATATTGAAGCACCCCATAGATGCCGTTGAGGAGTTGAAGAGGGAATGGTAGTATGCTACGTGGATTCAAGCATACTCATATCAGCCTTAACCCCAACTGAGAGTAGGCATAGAGAATCGGTGAAAACCCTTGAAGATGTTAGGAGGGGAGGGGGGATCCTCATAACCTCAACATATGCATTCATGGAAGTAGCTAACGTGGTATGTAGGAGGATTATGAGTGGACAATGGAACTTGATTGAACCATTAAATAGATTGGCAACTACCATGGGGAAACTGGGATACAAAGCTCTATGCGAAACTCTAACCAGCATGCTACTCCCCACACTAGAGCAACTTGGAGTAAAAGTAATTGAAAAACAAGACTTCTACGTTTTGGAGAAGCTCAACGAGACATATGCTGCAAAGATTTTCAGGGAAGCAATAAAACTCACATGGATCAACTGTAGAACAAAGGACTTACTACACATAGCAATAGCTTCATTAATGATGAGGAAACATGATGCTAAACGCATATTAACAGCCGATGAAGAAGACTTCAGCAAAATAAAGAAAACTTTGAAGGATAATCTAAACATTGAAGTGGAAATAGTAAGCCACACAAAATGAGAAACCCCACTTCAAAATTCAAGCAATGAGTATGGAAGGAAAAATGGGTAGCAACTATGGTAGCCAACATTGACAGTAATATTTAGCCGCCATGTGATGGAGAAGCTTGTAAAAGAGCTTTCGAGGATTGGTGTGACTGAGGAGATGTTAAGGGAAGCTGTGAGTAGGCCTGATGAAATTCTCTATAATCTGGCAACGGGGAGATATGTAGCTTTAAAAATGGAGGAAAAATTGGCTGTAGTGTATGAATGGAGAGGTGACGACATATTTATTATAACGGCAATATATAGTAGTAAGCTTGAAGATATTGTTCGGAGAAGGAGGAGGATTAGAAGATGGATTTAATCATGAATTATGATTCTGAAGCTGATGTTTTGATTTTGAAGTTTGGTGAGGGGTTGGTTGTGGATGAGGAGTTGCTTGATAATGATGTTGTTTTGGGTTATGATTGTGATGGGAGGGTTGTTTCAGTGGAGGTGTTGGATGCTTCGAAGAGGGGGTTAATGAATGTGCTAATTGAATTGGCTAAAGCGAAGAGGGAGGCAGTTAAACTAATACTCTCAAAGATAAGCTAGGGAGGGCGAGGCGCATAGCAGACTACACACCAACACTGGTTGGCATAGATGAGGCAAGGATGGCGCGTAACGTATTGGAGTAGAGCGTTAAGATTCTTCAAATGGAAAGTGTAAACCCGTAGATTAATGCGGAAATGGTGGATGTATATGAGTGGGAAGAGTAGGAGAGTTTTATTGAAGATCATTATACGTGGAAAGACGTATACACTTGATTTAAGCTATCTAGGGGAGAATTGGGGTGCACCATTCATAATTACATTCATGATCATACTAATGATATGCGCATATCTACTGGCATGTGGAAATGAGTTTGCAGCAAACATGCTTGCAGTTTACGCGTATTACTTCTTAGTTGTTGGTGTGGTTCTACAATTAATATGCTACATAAAGTATGGTGGTAAGGATTAGCGGAACATCCCATGCAATATCAAAGGATGTGGCTAAAAGGGGGATTAGCGAGTCTCTCATTCTTAGCGTTGTGAAATCTCCAGATATGGTTTTCCTGGATAGGCGCTCGAGCCTCATGGTAGCTGTTAAGGGAAACGAACAAGCACTCGTAATTGTTTATAACCCTGAAGATGACTACTTCGAAATAGTTACTGCATTCAAAACATCTAAACTGGTTAAACTTATAAGGAGTAGGCTGGATGAGAAATACTGGGTAAGAGTCGGATGAGAACTAGGTACGATAGTGAACACGACATACTTTACATAGATGTAGTTCCAGATAGAAAGGTGCACGATACTCAGCCGCTTAATGACGATATACTTGTAGACTTAGATGAAGAAGGAAATATAGTTGGCATAGAAATATGGCAAGCCTCAAAAAACATTGTTGAGCCCATTGCTGAAAGACTAGTAGAGAAAGTAAAGAGATCGCTTGAAACAATTGCTAAATAAAGTTTACAATAATCTTTACAGAATAGTAAGAAGAGAAGCAAAAGTAAGGTTACCTTAATTGTTTCTAGAGCAAAGTAAAATTAAGGATAAGTCATGAAGTATAGACTGCTACTTGCTTGTCCATTTAACCTTTCAAAAATGAGAACGAACTTTAAAAATGAGCATCCTTGCCGAGCAAAGGGAAGTAGCAACGAAATTTAAAGGTATAGCTCCAAAAGTATCGATAGTAATGCCAGCTTACAACGTAGGGAGCAAAATAGACCCCGTGCTAAATTCCTTACTAGAAAATTTAGAATCAACAACTAAGAACTACGAAATAATAATTGTAGACGACGGCTCGCAGAAGCCTCCATCTTCAAGTATAATATCTTTGGACAATAAAATAAAAGTAGTAAGGCACAAAGTGAACATGGGGAAGGGGGAAGCAATAAAGACTGGAGTAAGGTATGCAACTGGAGAATACACTGTGCTGATGGATGCAGATGGGGACATAAGTCCAAAAAATTTGAAGCAATACATAATGGCATTAAAGGAGTACGACGTAGTCGTGGGCTCAAAGAGGCATCCGAAATCAATTTATCAAGCGCCAACGTTGAGGAAGATACTGAGCGTGGGATACAATATTCTGGTTAAGGCTTTACTTGGGATAAGGGTTGGAGATACACAGACTGGGTTCAAAGCATTCAAAACGAAGTATCTGAAGATGATAATGAATGTGATCGTTGTGAAGAGGTACAGTTGGGATGCAGAGGCACTTGCAATAGCCAACATGCTCAAACTCAAAATTGCAGAAGCACCAGTATACATAAGGCAGGAAAAGCTATTCAAATTCAAAGACGCACTAAACATGCTAATAGAACTGCTTGGAATAATGTATAGGCTAAGGATAATAAAATGGTACCAGAAAAACATCGGAAAATTAAACTTGCAATACAAACCACTAATTAAAATCTAAAAAATAAGGCTAAAGAATCATGTACAAGAACCCAATGGTGTCAATAATAATCCCATGTAAAGAGATAGATGATTATACGATGGAATGCATTAATCATTGCAGAAGGCTAGAGTATGACAGTTATGAAATAATAGTTCTTCCAGATAATGATCCAGATAATTTAACTCAAAATATGAAGGAAATAATTATCATCTCAACTGGCAATACCACGCCAGGTAAAAAGAGAAATATAGGCATGAAATATGCGAAGGGAGAAATCTGTGCCTTCATAGATTCTGATGCAAGGCCAGAAAGGAGCTGGCTGAAGAATGCAATTTCCTACTTTAAAGACCCTGAAGTGGCAGCTGTGGGTGGACCAGGATTAACCCCACCGGAAGATTCACTCATGCAGAAGGCTTCAGGCTATATACTATCATCATTCATGATGGGTGGATTATCAAACAGGTATAAGAAATCGGGGGAGGCAAGAGAATCTGATGACATACACTCATGCAATTTCATTGCAAGAAGATCTATAGTTGAAAAGATAGGGTGGAATGAGAAGTATTGGCCTGGAGAAGATACTTTAATGTGTCTCGAAATAAAGAATTTGGGGAAAAAGATTATTTATGCACCTGATGTCATAGTATATCATCATCGCAAGCCACTATTCGGAGAACACTTAAAGCAAATTTCAAGATTCGGCTTACATAGAGGATTCTTCGCAAAAAAGTATCCGAAAAATTCATTGAAACTAACATATTTTATTCCATCCTTCCTAATATTGTTCCTAGTCCTCGGTGGAATAATCTCATATCTTTCTTCAACCTTCAGAATTCTATTCCTCAGCATAATTTTAGTTTACTTGACACTAACATTTATTAATGCAGCTCTTTCAAGGGATATTAAGCTATTTTTCCCAGTATGGGTTGGAACAATATTAACCCACCTAACATATGGCATCTACTTTCTCGTAGGATTAACGAAGAGGGAACTTAAAAGGTAGCTTCAATGAAGATTTCAATATCATATCCTCCAATAGAAAGTGGAAAGGGAGTGCCGCTTTTATCGCAAAATAGGCAGTTCCAATACTTTTCCGAACCAACATACATATATCCAATGGTTCCAGCCTACGCTGCAACTTTATTGAAGAATGAGGGTTATGAAGTAATATGGGATGATGCTATAGCTGAAGAGAAGAGTTATGCTCAATGGCTGAAAGAAGTTGAAAAGAATTCTCCAGATATTATGATGATCGAGACGAAGACCCCAGTCGTGAAAAAACATTGGAGGATCATAGAGGATGTTAAAAGGGTTAGTCCTGAAACGAAAGTTGTGCTCGTTGGAGACCACGTTACAGCATTACCAGAAGAATCTATGGAAAAAAGCAAAGTGGATTATATTCTAACGGGTGGAGACTACGATTTCCTATTGTTAAACTTGGTTCAATACTTAGATGGAAGGGTGAAGTCTCTTGAGCCTGGAATATGGTATAGGGAGAATGGGGAAGTAAAGAGTACTGGGAAATTCATACTAAACCATGACCTCAACTCCCTACCATTTATAGATAGGGAATTAACGAAATGGCATCTATACGCTTACAAGAATGGAAACTATAAGAGGACTCCTGGAACATATACGATGGTTGGGAGGGATTGTTGGTGGAGGAGGAATGGAGGATGTAGCTTCTGCGCATGGACAGTACTATACCCAACATTTAGAGTGAGAAAGCCGGAACTCTTAGCTGATGAGATAGAAAGCTTGGTGGAGAAATATAGGGTTAAAGAGGTTTTTGACGATACTGGAACCTTTCCCGTTGGTGAATGGCTAATAAGATTTGCTAACTTGATGATAGAGAGGAAGCTGAATGAAAAGATATATTTCAGTTGCAACATGCGTTTTGGAGCATTAAATGAAGAAGATTATCGATTACTTAAAAAGGCGGGATTTAGAATGCTCTTGTATGGTTTGGAGTCAGCAAGCCAGAAAACCTTGGACATGATAAATAAGGGAGTTACAGTGGAGAGAATCGTAAAGGAAATACAGTGGGCATCCAAGGCAGGATTAGAACCACATATAACGATAATGGTAGGATACCCATGGGAGAAGAGAGAAGATGCATGGAACACCTTTAAATTGGCAAAATACTTCTTCGAGAAAGGATGGGCAAAAACCCTACAAGTAACCATAGTAATACCTTACCCGGGAACAAAATTGTTCGAGCAAGCTAAAATGGAGGGGTGGCTTAAGACTATGAACTGGGAAGAATATGATATGAAGAGGCCCGTCATGAAGACGCCTTTACCAGAGGAGGATGTTGAACTCATGGCTAGAAAAATATACCAAATATTCTTCACTCCTAAATATATAGCAAATAGAATTCTTACGATAAGAAGCCTGGAAGACGCACAGTTCATTTTGAGAGGAGTAAAAAAAGTCTTAGGACACATAAAAGACTTTTCGATAAAGAAGAAATTATGAGTACAAATGTACCTTTTGTAAGTGTAGTAATTCCGACTTACAATTCGGCTAGAACTTTAAGAAATTGCCTAAAGTCTATCAGGAATCAAAGTTATCCAAAAACTAAGATTGAAATAATAGTGGTTGATAGGTTTAGTACAGATGGCACACCAAAAATAGTTAAAGAATTTGGTGCAAAGCTAATTTCTGCAAAGGTAGAGCGCTCTGCTGCAAGAAACATTGGTGCAAAAGTTGCTGAAGGAGATTATATACTGTTTTTAGACTCAGATATGATTCTATCTCCAAGAGTTATTGAAGAGTGTGTGAAAAAAATGGAAAATGATAAAAGTTTAGTTGGATTGTACATTCCTGAGAAGATTATTGGAGATAATTTTTGGGCGAAAATCAGGAATTTCGAAAGAAGCTTTTATAATGGCACACCTATAGACGCCATCAGATTTTTGAGAAAAGACGTATTTTTCAAAGTTGGCGGTTTTGATGAAGAATTATATGCAGGGGAAGATTGGGACTTAGATAGGAGAGTACAGCAAATGGGAAAAGTTGGAATTATCAGTTCCCCGCTATATCATGATGAGAGCATACTCAATATTAAAGAATACTTGAGAAAGAAAGGGTATTATACAAGGGGATTTATTAGGTACGTTCAGAAATGGGGGGAAAATGATCCAATAATTCAAAAGCAGTTAGGCATAAAGTATCGATTATTTGATGTATTTATGGAAAATGGAAAATGGAAAAAAATAGTTAAAAATCCACATCTTGCTTTTGGACTGTACCTTTTAAAGTTTATGATTGGATTCCAATATCTTATTGAACGTAAAAGTTCAAAACAATTACAAATTTGAAATTAATATGCTCATAAGTGACAAGAAAATGTGCAAATAAACATGGTATTATTTTGTATTATTTTATTATTTTTTTTATATTCTTGCATGTTTGGATTGCGTCATTTATTAGTAATTATACTTTAAAATTTTAAAATTAAGGTTATGAAAGTATTAATAACAGGTGGAGGAGGTCTTGTTGGTTCTGAGTGTTGTAAGCTCTTTGTGGAAAGAGGATAGAAGGTTACTAGTGTTGATAATTACATGCAAGGAAAACTATTTGGTGCAGAAGGCAGTACAAAGCAAACCATACGAATGCTCTTAAAAGAGTATAGTATTGAGCATCTAAATTAGATATAAGAGATGAAAAGATGATTCCATTAATTAAGCGAGTAGATGCAATAATACATACAGCAGCTCAACCTTCTCACCCTAAATTGATAGAAATTCCAATGGAAGATTTTCAAATAAATGCTTATGGAACACTATTCCTTCTAGAAGCTTTGAGGAAATACAATAAAGATGCTATCTTCGTCCTTTGCTCTACCTACAAAGCATACGGCGGTCCGCCAAACTATTTTTTTATAAAATTATAAAAAATAGGAAAGAAATTTGAGCTAGTTGACTCTCTTTATGGAATGGCTTTGATGAAAACATACTAAGGATAAATATTATGCATACATCATTTGGTGTTTCTAAAGTTGCCGCAGATTTATATATGCAAGAGTTTGCACGACTCTAATGGTTTAAAAAAAGGAGTTTTTAGGGTGGAGTTGCAAAGGCTGTAGAAATGCACAATTGGAAAACATACTTCGTAAAAAGCTTTAACTGGAAGAAAAAATAACAATTTACAGATATTAGGGATATTAAGTTCGGAATGTGATGCATGCCGGAGACATAGTGAGACTTTTTTTATGAATTCGTAAACAATCCGAGGCCATGTGAAGTTCATAATGTCGGCGGTAGTAGAAAGAATTCCATATCATTACTTGAGGCAATAGATTTTATAGAAAAGATAACCAGTAAGAGGTTGGAGTACAATCTTGGACCACCTAGAGGGGGTCACATTTGTGGATCACTAACATTAGCAAGGTTAAATTACATCACCCAAACTGGGATGTTAACATAGGTCTTAAAGAAATATTTAAAGAAAAGAAATCTATAAATTCTTACTCAGGCATGACCTCAATAAAAAGTAACAATCTAATAGTGGAAGTAACACATGTTACCGAGATTTATGGCCCCGCACAAGCCTTAGAAAACTACTTAAAGCAAAATAGTAGCGAGTTCTTGATAATAGCGCATCCACTTTCAACATCTTCTTTAAATTATTCCACATGTAAAATTTACGTTAATGGAGGTCTTCGAAGAACTATTCATTACAGAACTCTCAAATCTCCAGAGGTCATTTCTTACATACAACACTTCCTTCTAACACTTTATATCCTATTATTTAAGGTAAAAAGGAAAGTAGACATTTATATTGGAATCGATAACTTAAACGCCTTCACTGGTGTTTTGCTTAAAACTCTTGGCCTAGTAAATAAAGTGATTTTTTACGTTATTGACTATACCCCAATAAGATTTAAAAATAAAATTCTCAATTTTTCCTACCATGTCTTAAACGTCATTTGTGTCAAGCATACTAACTACGTCTGGAATGTATCTAAGCGCATAGCCATCTTATGGAAGATATTAGGAATAGAAGACTGGAAAAATATTATAGTACCCATAGGGGTGGAACTTAAAAAAGTTGGAAAGGTTTCTAGAGATGGTATTAGGAGAAACATTTTGGTATATGCAGGTCACTTAACTAAATCAAAGGGTGTCCAGCTTGCGATCGAGGCTATGGAAGAAGTCGTCAAGAATTTCCCCAATGTTAGGTTAGAGATAATAGGTACAGGTCCCTTCGAAAGAGATCTAAAGGAAATGGTTAAAGAGAAAAATCTGGAGAGATGGGTGAAATTTCTAGGAAGGATGGAGCATAATGAGTTAATGCGATACCTTCCCACTTGTGGAATTGCCTTAGCGACTTATGAGCCAGATCCTAATAACATCACTTATTATGCTGACCCTACAAAACCTAAGGAGTACTTGGCATGTGGGTTGCCAGTAATAATTAGTAGGGTGCCTTGGATCGCAAGGGAGATAGAAAGAACGCCTATGGGTATCGCAATCAATTACGATAAACATGAGCTTGCTAACGCGATTACCAAGCTCTTATTAGATGAGAGCTTTTATGAGAAGTGTAGGGAGAAAGCCATAGAATTTGCTTCCAAGCTCGATTGGAGCAAAATATATAGTGACGCTTTTGCTAGAATTCGGTAAGATATGCCATGAATTACAATATATTTGCTTATCAACAGCGATTGCTTGGGAAAGTATTTAAGATGGTGCCACTTAATGGAAAAGAAACCCTGTTAGACATCGGTTGTGGCGATGGAGTTTTCACTCGATTAATTTCAAAACATGTTGGACTAATTTTAGGAGTGGATATGGTTCCTAGTTCGAATTGGAAAAAGATTAAAGTTAGGAATGTACAATTTATAGTTGCGGATGCCTGTAATTTACCTTTTATTAACGAATGCTTCGACATAGTGTTTGAGAAGGACGCGCTCCATCATATTAAAGATTACTGGAAGGTATTGAAAGAAATTGTGCGTGTTATGCGACGAGAAGGCACGGCAATTTTCATAGAAGCAAATAGGTACAACCCTATCCTTTACTTTCATATGACATTAATGAAACATCACGAGCATTTTACTAAGAAATATTTTGAAACATTATTACTTACAGCTTTTAGAAAATGCTACTTCATGTCGATCGAGAGCCATGTTTATCCCATTAAAACCAAATATATTCTAAAACTCATTTACATATTAGAGGACTCTTTAAGTAAAATTCCATTCCTCAAAAATTATCTTGCCTACAACATCGCGATAGCTAAGAATGGAAATCAAGGGTATTAAGAAAACACTTACTAGCTAATGCTATGGTAGAAATGTTAATGATGACCTTATTTAAGCAGGCCACTTCGATATTAAGAGCTTTTGGATTAAAGGAGGCCTTGAGAAGAGCTTTTTACTACTCAGCTTCAACAATTTTTGGTGAGAGAGTGTATCAGAAGCCTATTATTGACTGCATTATTAAACATGCTAAAGATTATCCCACCTTCATTGATATAGGTGCATGTCGAGGCACCATTACCATAGCCGTCTCCCATTTATTTAATCAGTGTATTGCTATTGAGCCTTTGCCAGAAAACTTTTCACAATTGCTTTCTAATGTGTCAGTCCATAAGATTAAAAATTGTATATTGTTGCCTCTGGCGTTAGATGAAAAGTCAGGAGTTAAAACTATACATTATAACCTCAAAGATACTAACACTGCCAGCCTTGTATCAGGTCTTCTGTCATATGAAGGTTTGAAGAAAAACGTTAAAACCGATACATTAGATGAGGTGATTAAGAAAAATTATGTGAAAGGGCCTTTTCTTATTAAGGTAGATGTTCAAGGGTACGAATTTAAAGTAGTTAGGGGAGGTAAAGAAACCCTAAGCAAGAAATGTCTCATAATTTCGGAGTTTTGGCCTTTCGGTTTAAAGTCCGCTGGTGATGATCCACTTCAATATATTGAGTTTATGAAAGAGCTTGGATATCAGGCATGTGATTTACGCGAGTCCCCTTTCAGCGACTCAAAACTCGCTCGTCTATGTATGCTCGGTGCTTATGATCCTTTCATAGTGACAGACATTCTTTTCATAAAGAAAAATTTTTTATAGAGAACCAAGAATTCTCGTGGATTATGAATTGCAGAATTTCAGCATGGATTATTGGAAAGAAGATGAAGACCATATATATTGCAAACGGTAATGTATTGGAGGGAGGGTTCATCCAGACAATAAATATAGCAAAAAAGTTAAAGAAAAAGGTAAGAAGCTCATTTCCTCACTATAATCGGTGGATATGATATAAAGCTTGTAAGGGAACAGTGTTTTTCAGAAACATTTGCAACCCGAAAGTATGGAAAAGTTGCTAGTTTCCGCTGGCTTTAGGATCATTATTATAATGTATTAAGTACAACCGAATCGCGAATGTTTCACGAAAAGCATGCTTCTTCTATTCGAATTTTATAATTTATACAATAATTTTTATTTTTAAAGATTTTTAAAGTAAAATAGTTATTAATTATATTTATAGCTCCGTTTGTATCGATGAATTTCTTTTATGCTTTTTATTCATATGTACAAAGCAAGCGAAGAAGATTCGTGAAGATAGCAATTCTTAGTAATTTGCCTTCACGTAAGTGAATAATAAAGCATTCATTTAGTTTATTCTTTAAACCAAGCGTGCACTTTATTAGCATCATTAAATATTAAATATAAATTATGAAATTTTTATGTATGAAATAAGAGCTATAGCCGTGGAAACTTTAGATTCAAATGTCCTTGGAGGGGGGGATAGAGTATTTATCGAATTATTCAAGAGATGGCAAAGGAAAGGTATAAAAATAAGAATTATAGTTTCGTATGAAGGCTTTAAGCTATTCACTTCTTGCGGGCTACATGCCGATTATGATGTTCTCCAGAAATCTCTGATCGAAAAATTCAATTTTCCTGTTATGATTCCGATTATTTATCTAACAAGAGCATTTAAAGTTTTAAAAAGGTGGAGTAGTGATATAAACAATGAATGCTTAACGATAATATACACACCTGGTGACTTTATCTGCGATGTTATTCCTGCAGCGTTATTGCGTATAACTCATCGTAATATGGTTTGGGTCACACATATTCACTATATCATTCCCCCTCCATGGAAGAGAAGAATATCTTTCATAGCGGATGTCGTTTCATTTCTTTTGCAAAGAGTTAGTTTCCTAGTAATAAGAATGTTTGCAGATATGATAATTGTTGTCAATTCGTACGTTAAAAATAGGCTAATAGAGATAGGGATACCTAAGGAAAAGATATACAAATCCAGCTGTGGAATAGATTTTAAAGCCATACAAAAAATTCCCTCTAGCAACAACTACCAGTACGATGCTTGCTTTGTGGGACGGTTACATCCTGGAAAAGGTATATACGATTTGATTAAAATATGGAGTAACGTTGTTAAAGAAATAAAGGATGCAAAACTTGCAATAGTAGGTAGTGGTTCACCTTTTTATGTTAATAAATTAATTAAAGAAATAAAAGAGAATCGCTTAGAAAAGAACATTCATTTATTAGGTTTTTTGCCATTTCCTTTTAATATTATGAAATCAAGTAAAATTTTCCTTTATCCTGATCATGAAGCTGGCTATGGATGGGGCATAGCTGTAGCAGAAGCTTTGGCATGCGGTATACCTGTGATTGCTTATGATTTACCTGTATATAAAGAAGTGTACGGAGATAAAATATGTTTGGTTAAACAATGGGATATTAACGAATTTGCAAGAAAAGTAATAACTCTCCTCAAGGATGATGAGAAAAGACGTAAATTAAGTGAAATAGGCAAAGAATATATAAAAAAGTATGACTGGGATCTTGTAGCATATGACTTATTGAAAATGCTTGAAAGACTAATAAATAACTTGTTGTTCTCTTATAAAAATATAAATAATGCCATACCGTAATCACTTGAGGAGGTAAACTTAAGTTGCCACACCTAATGCTGATAAAAATGCTGAAGAACCGTAAATTAAATAAAACAATAATTTTTCTATTGAGCTTCCTATTAATTGCTTTGATGCCATTCTATTGGTTAAGGGAAGGTATTCCCATCGCTTATTGGGACTCTCCCTTGGTGGGACTTTATTACCCAGATATGATGGACGATGCAAGGTTTGTTTGGTACCAACCAGCCTCTCGAAATGTAGGTCCATATCTCCCCTCGTTTTTACCCATATACATTTTTTACAGCATGTTAAAAGGAACTGGTATAGATATCGCAGTTTTGCAGGCCACAATATTATCAGTTATTTTTTTCTCTGCACTTTGTTTAATGTACCTGGCAGTGCTAAACATTTTTCCTGAAGAAACAGGAAAAGAAAGAATAGCCTTTTTCTCCGCCATCTTTTACTTACTAAACTTTAGCACGTTATTTTATTTTATTAAGGAGTTAACGTACTCTATATATTACATACCATTTATACCAGCCTTTCTTTACGTTATATCTAAAGCATCAAGAACAAGGAAGATTCATTATGCATTTTTAATTGCTTTATTATTTCTTTTCTTATCGGTAGTGTTCTTTAACATGGGCTTTATCATCTTACTAATTCCCTTTGGTGTGGCACTCTATCTTATTAATAGTAATGCTCATTGGAAGAAAAAAGTATTTTTTATTTTAACATCAATTATATTAATATTTTTTTTAGATGCATTTTTCATTTTATGTTTGATAGGATCCTGCCGGGAAATGTTCGAGGAAGCAATAGAAACTTTTGGTACTCAAGAGATGTTCACTGCTGCAACGCAGAATTCAGATTTACTATCTATGATAAGAATGGTACCTAAATCCACTAATCCCTCATGGCTGGTAAAGAACCCCGATTGGCAAACGTTATATTATTATGGTCCCTTTAGCATTTTATCAACAATTCCAGTAATAATAGTATTTAGTACATTGCTTTACAGAGGAAAAAACCAAAAGACTGTAATTTTCCTCTCTATTACATGTATCATAAGTATATTTATTGGAAAAGCTGGCAACGAACCCCTTGGTTTTTTAACTCAATTTATAATATGTAATATGCCTTTTGGAAGAATTATTGCTGGTACGCATCAGAAATTTCAAATACTTTTAATTCCTTCATATTCAATTTTATTTGGATATGGCACAAATTGCTTGATAAAAAGTTTACAGTCATGTGCAAAGACTTCTTTTAAATTTCTTTGTTATTTAATGCGTAAGTTATCAAAATATGCTGCATATGATGTTTTATTATTCACATTACTTGCCTCCTTAGCGTTTCCTTATTGGATGGGCTGGATAGTTACTGATCCTATTAGATGGGATAATGCTAACGTTTCATCTTTCACCAAAATACCTAACTACTACTACCAATTGGAAAATTACTTAAGAAAAGATGGTGAAGTCTACAGACTCGCTTCCCTTCCAATAGCAACATGGAACATGCCTACTTTTAGGTGGGAATATGGATACTTAGGTGTAGATTTTCAGGGAAATTTCTTTAAAAGAAGTGTCATATCTCATCGTGGATATGTTCCTGCAGGTGATCAACAAGTTATACTGCTGAACTCCTTTTTTAAACCTCCATATTATCCCGAGGAATATATGAGTAGACATATCACCAACCCCGTTGTTGGATTACATAAAATGCTTGGTTTGCTCAGCGTTAGATATATCATTCTCCATAGAGACATCGATCCATTTCACGGTAACTATCTTGGAATCTCTTTATTAGAACCCATAAAAATAGAAGAAATACTGAAATCTAGTGGTTTAAAGTACATTAATTCTTTTGGTATGCTAGATCTTTACAGGGTAGATGATGCTTATTTCCGGCCTTATATCAGCTATGCAAACACAGTTATTCTTTCTAATTCCTCAGATGTTATGTTAGATCTGCTTTCTTTCAAAAACTACAAAATTAGAAAGGATACTGTTTTCCTTATCGTTAATCAAACAAACAATAGAGAGCGTAGTTTTCTTGAAGACTTAGACTTAATTAAATTAAGTAGAAATGCAATCTCTACAATACCAAAAAACGGAAGTAGTTACCCTTTTCATTGGGATGATCTGAAAGAGGGATCTCTTGAGTCAAGGTATTACTTAGGTTGGAAATTTGTTATAAGAACTGATGGCAGAGAAAGAGAAGACACTTTAAGCTTTTTAACTTTGAAAGAGTGTCCATACGAATTTCCATCCTTTAGTATTGGCGGTTGGAAAGCTTTTGATTCAACATTAATTTATATTAAAACTGGTCAGAGACCTATGATAATCAGTTCAATATTTGAGGGAAATACGCCCATAAGCGATATAGTCGGTATATGGTGGGAAACTGATTGGAGAGGCATGAGTACAAAGCCTTTAGAATTACCTATAACCATCCCGCCGAACCAACGTGTTATAATTCAAATAAACCACATAATTCATGATCAAATAACTTTATACTCTTTAGATATAACAAACTTTACAAAAGTAAATGAATTTAAACACTCTACACCAATAATAACATTTAAGAAAATTAATCCAACAAAGTATGTTGTTAATGTTGAAAATGCTACGCAACCTTTTATCTTAGTATTTTCAGAGACATTTCATCCTCAATGGAAAATTTATATAGAAGATAAGTCAATAAACTTAGATAAAGTTGTTGTAGAACATCCTGATTTTAACGTGAAAGAAGCTATGCATGATTGGGACGCGTTTACTATCTGGGATGTTAATTACTTATTCAGAAAGCCTATTCTAGACGAAACTTATCACTTCATAGCAAATGGTTATGCAAATGCATGGTACATTGATCCTAAGAAAATAGATAAAGATGGAGATGGTAAGTTTACAATAACGATTTACTTCTTAGACCAAAGTTTATTTTATCTAGGATTAATTATTTCTTTCTCAACCTTTATTGCTTGTTTAGGATATTTAATTTATGAATTAAAAGCTGATCGAAGTATCATAATAACTTTAAAAATGTTTATAACTTTGAAGAAAGTATATAGGCAAAATTTTTATTTTCCATAAAGCATCACACTTATCATAATATCACTATTTAGCTATAAATTTTATAAGATAACATGTTATATGCGATCAAAAAGATAATTGTTATAATTTTAGCTCTTTAAAACTCAGACTAACATAATGAACCTTATCTTGATGGGAATTAGAATTTTAATATCTCTGAAAAAATCTTTCTTCGGGACGAACTTGCTTACAAAAACTTATATTCACATGATACATAATAATGTAACGTTATGAGAATATTGATAACTGGTGGTGCTGGGTTAGTTGGATCTGAATGTAGCAGGTTATTTGCTGAAAGAGGATGGGATGTAATAACTGTTGATAATTACATGAGGGGTAAATTGTTTGGAAAGGAGGGGGATACAAGTGTTGTAATGAAAAGATTGATGAAAGAGTATAATATTGAACATTACGAAATGGATATTCGGGATGAAAAGATAGTTGAAATATTGAAAAGAGTTGATGCGGTTATTCATACTGCGGCTCAGCCATCGCATCCAAAATCAATTGAGATTCCTTTAGAGGATTTTCAGATAAATGCTTGGGGGACGCTTTTTTTGTTGGAAAATCTTAGAAAGTATAATAAGGATGCTGTCTTTGTGTATTGTTCAACCAACAAAGTTTATGGTGATGCTCCAAATTATTACTCTTATAAAATAGTTGGAAAGAGATATGAGCCTATAGATCCCCGTTTGTGGGATGGATTTGATGAAAGTTTAAGGATAGACCAGGTTCTTCATACACCGTTTGGTGTTTCGAAAACGGCAGCAGATCTTTATGTGCAGGAGTATGCAAGGCTTTATGGTCTTAAGACCGGCGTTTTTAGGATGGGCTGTATTACTGGTGGCTATGCCATGGCAGTTGAACAACATAATTGGGAGCCATATTTTGTAAGAAAAGCGTTAACAGGTGATGTTCTTACTATCTATGGCTATGGGGGGTATCAAGTTAGAGATGTTATTCATGCTAGAGATCTAGCAAGACTTTTCTACGAATTTGTAAACAATCCGAGATCAGGCGAAGTTTATAATGTTGGTGGAGGAAGAGGTAACTCGATTTCGTTACTTGAAGCTATAGATTTAATAGAAAAAATAACTGGCAAAAGAATTAAATATAAATTCGGTCCGGTAAGAGAGGGAGACCACATTTGGTGGATAACAAATCTTAAGAAAGTTAGATCCCACTATCCCAATTGGGATATTAAAATAGGATTAAAAGAAATATTCAAAGAAATCTATGAAATTCAAAGGGAGATGCTTCATGGGGAATAATAGGAAATTCGCTATAGTTGTCCCAACAAATAGAATACTTAGTTCATGGCTCTCATATGCTGAAAACTTTAGAATATTTAAGCATCCTCTTGATAAGGTAACTCTTATAGTTGTTGATGATTATAGTCCCTATGTCGATGAAAACATTAAAATTTTAGAAAAAGCGGGAGTGCCTTATGAATATTGGACCGTACCTATGCAAATTGACTTTTTCAAAGGGAACTTTGGCTCAAGCTGGGAAAAATATTGGGAGATTATACCGCACAGAACTGATGCATGCCGATCATTTGGTTACATTATTGCCGCACTTAAGGGTGTAGATGTAATAATTACTTATGATGATGATAATTGGGCATTCAACTTAACGGAACAGAATTATGATTACCTCGGAGCTCATGATATTGTCAATTCTTATTATGAAGGAATTGAGGTTTCATCTACCAATGGTTGGTTTAATACAATATCTATGTTGACAACGATGCCTCCAAACAGGATTTATGCTAGAGGATATCCATATAGCAAGAGATGTTCTGATCAATACAAATATAAGCCTTCTGGAGGTAAAGTGTTGCTCAATGTAGGGCTTTGGACGGGTAACCCTGATGTTGATTCAATAACGGTTCTTAATGAAGGTTCTATGAATGGTCTTCCAGTCACGAGGACAACTGGATTAAACAATTATAAAAGGGTTCTATTGTCAAAGGATACTTTTGCACCTCTTAATACAGCGAATACGGCTTACTCAATAAAGTTGCTTCCAGTAATGTACGACACTTTTCAAGGAGCATATGTGGGTGAATTAAAATTAGATCGTTTCGGAGATATATGGTGCAACTTATTCATAGAAAAAATAATGACACGTACTGAAGGAAGAATTGCTGTGGGAATTCCACTAGTGGAACATAGGAGGGAGCCTAGAAACACGTGGGAAGATTTTAAGAAGGAATTTTGGGGGATATTGATTTCCGAAAAACTTTTTGCCGCTATTGAGCAATTAGAGCTACAAAGTAGCAGTTATGCAGATTTGTATCAAGAGCTAATAGAAGGGTTGAGAAAAAGCTTTTTTAAAGAGTTAGAAGGGTTTCCCTCGCTTGGAAGGTACTTTGATAAACTTTTCACATGTATGATGATATGGCTTGATCTAGTTGAAAAATTAAAGCTACTTTAATTATGCAAAAATTTTTATGAAATTTATTAAAATAGTATATCAGTACTTATCTTAGAAATCTAGCGAGATATTTTTGAATATATATTAAACATTTCCCTTTCTTAATTAATTAAGGTATCTTGAACCAAAAATCCTGAGAAATTTGAGATTGGAGAAGAAGAGGTATAAATGTAAATTATATTTTCAAATATTTGAAAAAGCTTAAATTTATTTTGAAAAGAATTTTTATGGGTTGATGTGTTTGGCTGTTAAGAAGGTTGTTGTTACTGCTGCTGGTCTTGGTACTAGGCTTTTGCCTATGAGTAAGGAGCTTCCTAAGGAGATGCTTCCAATCTTTGTTAGGGGTGTGGAGGGGGCTGTTTTGAAGCC
>Ga0080004_1118553_pt1 | contig 17898 bp, 17 predicted proteins | sample WasSprMetagenome_FD_69207 | JGI IMG/M metagenome (GOLD analysis project Ga0080004, IMG submission 69207) | Sulfidic aquatic microbial communities from Washburn Spring, Yellowstone National Park, USA - WS (SPADES assembly) (version 2) | ecosystem: Environmental > Aquatic > Thermal springs > Hot...
CATGACATCGTCGCCGGTCCCCGCGCTGGCCACAATTACCTGCCTGTCGACATCAGGCGGTGCAGACTTGTGAGCGGCCCCCATCTCTAAAGTGTTTGTAGGGCAAACCGCAACACATTCGCCAGCGCCCTTGCACCTTGTATAATCAACTACTGGCGGCAAAATCACACCTCCTTTGTTTTTTGTTTTAGTAACGTGACAATATAACCTGCTATTCTATTTTTAAGAGGCTTACTCTCAATAATGGCTAACTCGTCCAAAACGTGCTGGTTTTGTTCATAGTCAGTTGAGAATTTATCCGGGTAAGTCTCGAGAAGCATCCTTGCAGCACGTTTTACATGTCCCTGTCTAATTCTGCCCATTTTTTGCCTCCGCTCTTTTCGCTCATAGTTTCAAAGGTTATAAATTTTTGTGTTCGGCCAAATAAATTCATCTGAGCCTTCTGCCGTGGGTCAAGTTCAAAAAGGGCTCAATTCGGGGGAAAATATTTGTTGAAAATTCTTAAAGCATTTTTGAAATTTTCAACGCGGTTTCCGCCACATCCAATGCCGACCGCCCCAGTATTCTCACCATTGCTTCTTTTCCCGGGGCACCTCTGTCAAAAATAATGTCTGGCACTCCCCCCATTTTTCTTATGGCTTGCTCCGTGCCCCATACCATAGTTTTTACCCCTTTTGGCTCCTCCTCCCTTCTGAACTCTGCGATTTTCAGATTGAGCCTCCTGCATGCGCGGATGATTTTGTCTGAAAATCTGATGTTCATCGCTGCCCTAATTTTGGGGTCGTAGCGCATCGCGGTAAGTGCTACGTTGGCAACGTGCTCGGATCCCCCCAAAGTCGGAAAGCCGGTCAGCTGAGCCTTGCCTGAAACTTTGACTATCCTTCCGGAGAGACCGACAACCCCAGAGACTTTTTCTGCCCCGTACAGCGCGACCGCAATGTTCGAGCCCACCTCAGGCAAAAGCTCTGTGAACTTCTGATCGCTTACAAGCATCTGGGCCGCTTTCCAAACCTCCTCGAGGCACCTGCCCTTCTCTGCATCAATTATAAGTGATGCCATAGGATTCACAGGCTTTACGCCCTTTCCAACCTCAAGCCTTTTAGCTATGGCATGCGTTATGAATTCCTTAGCGCTTTTTACGGCTTCGATAATGCCTTTTCCGTTGGCCAGCTCAGCCGTTATGGCGGCGGAGAATGAGCAGCCAGTCCCATGAGTCGCGCCTTTCACACGTATCCTCGGAGATTTGAGCTCGATGAATTTTCCATCAAAATAAATCAAATCCACAGCCTCAGAAGTAGGCATGTGTCCCCCCTTTATGATAACGCCGTAAGCTCCGAGCTTAGAAATTTCCTTTGCGGCCTTTCTCATGTCATGCATACTTTTTATTTTTAGCCCGGAGAGCATTTCAGCCTCAGGCAAGTTTGGGGTCACCAGCTCGACGCACGAGAGGAAATCTTTCATGGCCTCGACCGCATCCCTCTTCAACAGGGGCGCGCCAGTGGCCGCTATCATCACCGGGTCGGCCACCACTTTTAGTTCGTATTTTTTAATTCCGGATTTAACTGCCTTGATTATCTCTCCGTTGCTCAGCATGCCGGTCTTAGCCCACTTTGCATCAAAGTCCTTCATTACGGCGTTGAGTTGCTTAAGCACGAAATCGCTAGGTAGCTCAAAAACATCTTCGACGCCCAGAGTGTTCTGAGCGGTTACAGCGGTGAGGACGCAAAGCCCATGCACGTTAAGTGCAGCAAAAGTTTTAAGGTCCGCCTCTATCCCCGCCCCTCCGCCTGAGTCTGAGCCCGCAATTGTGATTGCGCACGGTAATCTCAACCCATCACCTCGCCCAAAAGGTATGTCGGCTCTGGTCTAATTATTTTTACTTTAACGAAATCTCCTAGCTTTGCATTGCCAAGTATGACTGGCTTATAGTTGGGGAGCCTCGCCACATAACCTCCCCTTTTCCCCCCCTCTACGACAAGGCCCTCTGTAATTCTTCCGACATAGCATTTGTTTTTTTCGTAGCCTATCGCCCTGCATATTTCGCTAAGCTTTCTCGACCTCCGTTTAACTTCCCTACCCTCCACCTGCTTCATCCTCGCCGCTTCAGTCCTCGGCATCGGCGAAAAGCGGGTGATGTTCACCTTGTCTGGTTCTATCTCCTTTATCAGCTTTACAGTATTATCAAACTCCATTTCGCCTTCACCAGGAAACCCGACTATAATATCGGTCGCCAAGTAGAGGTCCTCAAACCTTTCCTTGAATGCATTCACGATCTTTAAAAATTCATCAACTGTGTAACCCCTACGCATTGAGGCGAGGATGCCATCATCCCCGCTTTGAACAGGGAGGTGCAAAAATTTGTATATCTTCTCGTTATCGAAAGCTGCAAGCAATGAGTTGAGAATGCCCTTTACATTCGCGGGATTCATCATCCCAACTCTGACCTTAAATTTTTCACCCAGTGAACAAATGGACTTCAAAAGTCCTGGCAAGTTTTCGCCCACATCCAGCCCATAAGCCGCCATGTCTTGTGAGGTCAGAAGTATTTCTTTGTACCCGTTTTTGACGGCATTTCTGACTTCGTCTAAAATAGCCTTTGGGTTAAAACTGTGCAGTCTGCCCCTGGCAAATTTAACTGAGCAATAGCTGCAGTTTGAAACACATCCCTCCGAAACCGAGATTATCGCGCTGACTTTGCCTAGGCGAAATTTAGGCATACACGGCTTATCCAGCGGCTTTCTTTCAATTGCCCTGACATCTCTTTTCCCCATGCAGATTTGATCCACAACTTTTGAAATTAGGTTGATGGAGTGGCACGTTATTATTCCTGCGAAATCTCCTGCCCGCTCGATGGAGGGCAGATCTATGAGAGGTAAGCAGCCGGCAACGATGATTTTCTTTCCATTCATTTTGGAAAGTTCTTTAAGCCTCCTCAGGACCTTTCTTTGGGTAGGCCCCTTCACTCCACAAGTGTTCACAACAATAATCTCTGCCTCATTTAGATTATTTACGGGTTCGTGACCCGCTTCTTTTAAATGCCCTAAAATGAGTTCTGTGTCGCCGAGGTTCATCGTGCAGCCGAAGGTTTCGCAGTAAACGCGCATTTGTGTCAATCCAATTTTTCAGTTTTCAAGTCAAATAAGGTTTGGTAGTTCTCAACGCCCCAAGATTTTCTATTTCAAAGCCCAAACAGTAAAGTTTAAATACCATTAAAACTGCATTTAAACTGCAGTTAAAAGGAGGCTGGAAGGGAATGAACCAGAAAAAAGCCGAAGTGCGGGTTTTCCTGGATGGCGTTCATCTTAAGATCATTGATGATCTTATCCCAAGCCATGGCACAACCAGAAGCGAGGTAATAAGGACTCTGATCCACGAGTGGTTGAGCGCTAATGTCGATAAGGTTAAGGAATGGCAGAGATTGCGGGAAGAGGCGTTGAGGAGTGGCTACATCTCAAAAGAGAAAAAGGGGGATGAGTGATTTGGAAAAAACGGCTGAAAATAAAAAATTTTTCTCTAGGCCCGTAGGCGCCGTTGTGCGGAAGGTCGGGGCAGAGGATGCCCTTAGAGATTTGCCTTTCATAAATGAATCATGGTCCTCCCATCTCCTCCTCGGTCCAGCCTCCAAAATGGGTAAGGACATACAAAGGGTTGAGCCCTCCCCCTCCCCCAAGGGGAGGGCCCCCCCCGATTTAGATATAGCCCAACTCTAATAATTAGTTTTTAACGTTCCAAAACTCTTTTCTGCGCACTTTGGTTACTCCTTTTTATGCAAACCTTTGGGCAGGCCCGAAAGTCCAGCTTTATTCGCAGTTGATGCAGGCCGCGCTCACGAGCTGGCGTCGTGGCCGTGCCAAAACTAGTCCCCGGTATTTAAGTCATTATTTTCTAAATATCGACACTATCTTTTCATCTTGATGGCTCTCAGAACCTTTTCAGGCGTGAATGGAGATTCGTACATCCTCACTCCGACCGCGTTGTAAATTGCGTTTGAGATCGCAGGTAGGGGGCCGTTTACGTTCACCTCCCCTGCGGTTTTTGCACCGTAAGGTCCTGTCGGCTCATAGCTCGGGATCAGGATGGTCGTGATCTTTGGGATGTCTACAGCAGAAAATATTTTATACCCGCTAAAAGAGGGGTTCAGCACCTTTCCGTTTTCGTCAAAAATGAACTCCTCCGTCAGCGCGTAACTCATGCCCATCAAAACCGCTCCCTCTACCTGTCCTTCCAGGAGTTTTGGGTTCACGGCAGTTCCGCAGTCGGATGCCGCGACATAAGAAAGGACCTTCACTTGACCTGTCTCCGTGTCGACGGCGACCTCTGCAAAGTGCGCCGCAAACGACTGGGGGGACAACTTGCTCACAGCTGAATCGGTCGCGGCTATTTGGAACTGATCTTTCCTGTGGAGCGCCCGCTTTGCTATCTCGCCAAACTCAACTCGCTTGCCGGTTTTGCCCGAAACCACGCCCTTGTTCCTGAGTACAAGGTCCTGCTTAGGCTCCTCTAGAATATCTGCGGCGACCTCCAGTATTTGTTCCTTGATCTTCGTAGCAGTTTTAAGGACCGCCATTCCAGCTACGTATGTGGTGGCCGAGGCGTACGCTCCCTTGTCGAATGGGGTGAGATCCGTGTCCCCAGAGTAAACTATGACATCTTCAATCGGGATGTCAAGGGTTTCAGCGAAAATCTGGGCTAAAACTGTGTCGGCGCCAGTCCCCAAGTCAGCCGCGCCGATCATGAGGTTAAATGAGCCGTCGTCATTTATCTTTGCAGATGCAGATGCCATGTCAAGCATGGGGACAGTCCCCCCCTGGACCATGCAGGACATGCCCACGCCGTATCTTACCGGTCCCTGAGGCTGGTTTTTATACCTCTCCCGTTTATCCTTCCACCCAAAAGTTTCAGCCCCCCTGTCTATGCATTCTGGCAGGGCACAGCTTCCTACTGCCATCTCAACCCCCCTGCCAGTTTCGCTCAGAATTCGAAAGATCGGATGGGTTTCTCCCTCCTTTATCGTGTTCATCTTCCAGAAGTTGACGGGATCCATACCTATGGCCTCAGCCATCTCATCCATCATCACGCCCATTACAAATGCAGCGTGGGTGACCCCGTAACCCCTAAAAGCTCCCCCCGGGAGGAGGTTTGTGTAAACAGCATCCGCCACCCATTTGATGTTTTCGCAGCGGAACAGGGGTAGAGCTTTTGCGCATGTGTTGTTCATCACGGTCATGGCATGCGTCCCGTAAGCGCCCGCGTTGCTTAGAACCTTAAGCATAATCGCCGTGATTGTCCCATTCTTTTTGACCCCGGTCTTTGCCCACATCACCATCGGATGTCTAACTCGAGCGGAGGTAAACTCCTCCTCCCTCGTGTAGACAAGCTTGACGGGACGCTTTGTTCGCATGGCCAACATTGCGCACACATCCTCTATGACCATTTCCTGCTTACCCCCGAAGCCACCTCCTATTCGAGGCTTTATCACGCGTATCATCCTTTCAGGCACCTGAAGGCACTGAGCGACTATCCTTCGCACGTGGAATGGCACCTGCATGGAGCTCCTTATCACAAGCCGACCCAAATGGTCGAAGTAGCATATGCAGGAGTGGGGCTCTATGGAGCAGTGCTGTTGGTGGTGAACCTTAAACTTGTGCTCGATCACGAAGTCCGCCTCTTTTATCCCCTGCTCGAAATTTCCCGCCTCTAGCTCTATGTGGGCGCATTGGTTGCGCTTCGGGTTATAGGAGACGGGGATAAGATACTTACAATCCGGTTCATCGTGGATCACCGGGGCCCCTTCGTCCATCGCGCGCTCGGGATCGAACACGGCCGGCAAAGGCTCATACTCCACTTTGATGAGCGAGAGGGCCTTTTCAGCTATTTCCTCGGTTTCAGCAGCCACTGCGGCGACGCGGTCCCCGACATACCTGACCTTGTTGTCAAACATCACCATGTCGTAGGGCGATGGCTCAGGCCAGCTCTGCCCTGCAGTCGTGTGGATAACCCGAGGGACGTTTTTATAGCAGAGCACGGCGTGCACGCCAGGCAGAGCTTCGGCCTCGCTCGTGTCAATATCTTTTATCCTTGCGTGGGCGTAAGGGCTGTGCAGGATCTTAGCGTGGAGCATGTCCTTGATCTCAATATCCTCAGCGAATAGCGGCTTTCCCAATGCGAGGGGAAGGGCATCGACCTTGACCACGTTTTTCCCTACGACTTTAAACTCCCTCATCTAACTTCACCTCCAATCTTTTTTGCTGCACGCTGAATGGCTTGGATAACCTTCACGTAACCCGTGCAGCGGCAGAGGTTACCAGCGATGGCGGTTTTGATCTCTTCCTCGCTCGGGTTTGGGTTCTCGTCCAGAAGGGCTTTAGCCGACAAAATCATCCCGGGGGTGCAGTATCCGCACTGAATTGCTCCCTCCTCAACGAATGCCTCTTGGAGCGGGTGTGGACTTTCCTCTGTCCCTATCCCTTCGATGGTGACTATGTTCTTTTTATCCGCACGAGCTGCGAGCGTCAGGCAGGAGAGAACTGGTTTGCCGTCCATTAGAACAGTGCACGCGCCGCATTCACCTGTGCCGCATCCATATTTTGGCCCGTATAAACCCAATTCATCCCGTATAACTTCTAGGAGCAAATCGTTCGTGTTTACGGAAATTCTTTTCTTTTTTCCATTAATTGTGAACTCTATCTCCTTTTTCATTTAACCACCCGCTCTTGCGCGCTCGAAGGCTTTAGCCAATGCGCGCTTGACGATGGCTTTGGTAGCTTCAGCCTTGTACCAGGGAGAGGCCCTGAACGAGGTTTCCCTTGGGCTTAGCTTTTCGCATGCCTTTTCAGCGGCCTTTGCAAAAAGGTTCTCATCTATCATTCTCCCTTCAAGCATCTCCTCGGATTCCCTTGCCCTGATCAGGGTAGGGGCTACACCTCCGCCTATCGCTATCCTGGCCTCCTTGCATTCACCGCTTTTCGCTAAGGTGATGCGCGCTGCTGCGTTAACTATGGCTAGATCGACATGGGTTTTTCCAAGTTTTAAAAATGATGTCCCTGTCCTCCCCTGCGTTGCTCTAACTTGAACCTCCTTTAGTATCTCGGATTGCTCAAGTTTCGTTTTTCTGACGCCGGCAAAAAACTCCTCGAGTGGCATAGTTTTTTCACAATTTTTTCCGACTACTTTTACAGTAGCATCGAGGGCTACGAGCGCGGGCGGAAGGTCGGCGGAGGGGAGCGCGTTGCATATGTTCCCCCCAATAGTTGCCATATTCCTAATTTGAACAGACCCCATAACCTGCGCCGCTTCAGACAGGAGCGGGCACCTATCTTTAATCAGTTTGGATTTCTCTATCTCGGCTATGGTGGTCATAGCACCTATGCGCAGCGTTTCTCCGCCGTCTGCAATGAATCTTAGGTCAGATATTTTATCGAGGCTTATCAAAAATTTTGGTTTGACTTTGCCCATTTTCATGTCCAGAAGCAGATCTGTTCCCCCTGCGATCAACTTTGCGTTCGGTCCAAATTTGGAGAGCAGATCTATGGCTTCGGGGATCGTCTCGGGCTCAAGATATTCGAATTCATCCACCAACACTCTTGTGCTCAACTAATCTACCATTTTAGTTTATGAATTAGATTTTAAAAAACTTGAGCAGCATCGCATTAAGTCTTTGGGGGACTCAACAGGGGCCCATTTTCCTTTTTGTCCCCAGCAATTCCTAAAATTCGTTTTCAACCTCCTCCAACGATTAATCCAACCCAAACTTCGTCACCATCCCTAATTTTTTCGTTGAGGCTTGCCAATTTTTTATTAATGAATATTCTGAGGTGTTCCATCTCCTCGTCTTTAAGTCCGATGTTCCTGAGCATCGTCTTAACTGTCACACCCTCCGGTAGTTCAAGGTCAAAAATATTTTTATCCCGCAGGCGTCTTATGGTGGGCATCAGTTCGACTTTTGCCCTAACCATACCATCATTCCCTGTTTTTTTAAATTTAATTCGTTTCAATTTGGTTAAAGGTTGCAGTCTTAAAATTATTTGTTGTTATGCGTTAAATAAATTTTACACAATGCATACCCTCATTCCGAGCTAAATTTTACAGACGCAAACAATTTCTCATCTGGGCGCACACGTCTCGCGTGACGAATCTACGTCGGCGAAGTGAAATGAAAGCGGTTTGTTTCGATCTTCAGGATCGAGCGAGGTGAAATCACGATCGATCAAGTTCAACGCGCGTTAAAGTTATATTTTTAATGCTTTATAGGAGTCTCCTTAAGTTCCACGATAAACTCGCAGTACGGTTTACCTCTAGCCATGCCCCAGTCATATTTTGTGTAAGTCATGTTTGGGTTAATCGCTTCTGCCATCGCTTTTTCCACCTCTGAGTCTATTTCGCACATTATCTCCGGTTTGTCCGTGCCTTCTTTCCATCCCTCAAGTAGTATACACATGGTGTCTCTAGTCACAAGTCTCCTGTCCGTAGCTTCCACCACGGTTCCCCCTTTCTGGCCAATAATAGCGAGCGGGAGAAGACATGTCTCCCATATCAGCTTGCTGAATGCGCTGAGATCGCTCCCAAGCTTTTTTTCTTTTGCTATTTGTTTGTATCTTTGCCTCATCTGATCCCTGAGGCGTTTTTTGATGTACTCTTTCGCCTCCTCGCCATACCTCTCTACAAGCGGCACGACCATCGCCGCTTGGACCATTAAAAGGTGTTTTATAAAATTCGAGAGGATTTCTATCTTCTTTTTCTCGTCAAGCTTTTCCAAGCTCTCCAAAGTTTCACCGTTGGAATAATCTCGCGGCAGGATTTTAAATCCATCGCCTTCTCATTGAGGGCGCGAAATAAAGTTATTCGCAAATTTGTTGTCCCTCCTTATTGTAACCTCTTGTCGTGTTAGGAGGACACAGGCCCGACTTTTAAATATACGGACAAGTTTAAGTTGGTCGGCATACCTTAGAGAGTCGAGCCCCCATTTTATAAAGTCAAAAGCCCGTTTCTTACGACTACCTTCCCTCGCTTGATCACGTAGAGACGCCTCGCTTGCATTGTTATTGCCTCCTGAGCACTTTGGGCGTCGAAGACGACTAGGTCGGCTCTGCCCCCCTTCCTGATTCCGTAGTTAGCCACCAAGCCTGTTGCTTTGGCCGCGTTCACCGTGCCCATATCGAATATCTTAGCTAGCGCCTCCTTCCCATCAAGCCTCTTCTGGTAGGCAAGGAAAAGGCCAGCGAGAAGCATGTCCGCATTACCCAAAGGGTTAAACGCGTCTTGTGTGTTGTCCGTGCCATAGGCCACGTTTACTCCCCCTTCTAGGAGTTCCTTCACCCTAGTTAATCCCTCGGGCCTGCCGTCCTCACCCCAGAGGTAAAGGTTGGTGAAAGGATTAGCTATGACGCTCATCTTCGCTCTAGCTACCTTCTTTATAATTTCTTTGGCCTTGTCTTCGCCAATTGCTGAGAGGGAGCAGCAGTGGCTGGCAGCAACTTTTTCCTTGTATCCATGCTCGACCGCTTTCTCTGCAAAGATGTCGAGGGTTAGAACGTTAGGGTCGTTGGTCTCGTCCACGTGAAGGTCTATGGCAGCGTTGAACTCCTTAGCCACCTCAAAAATTATGTCATAATATTTCTCAGGGTTTGGGTCTCGATAGGGGACCCCTCCCACCACCTCAGCCCCAAGCTTCACCGCCCGCCTGAGGAGAGATTCTCCCGTTCTTGAGGAGGTGAATGGGAACTCCGTCATGAACGCAACAACTTGGATATCAATCCAATCCGAGCACTCCCTTTTAAGTTCCAACATAGCTTTTAGAGATTTCAAGCCGACCGATTGATCTACATCGACGTGAGTCCTCAGCGCAGTGGTTCCATTCATTAATGCCATTTCTGCAGCTTTTCTTGCCCTACTCTTTATTTCTTCGGGAGTGGATTCCTCTTTTCCTTTTCTCGTGATCTTTACCGCATCGGCAACGGTTCTTGAGGTCCATTTTGCGTCTCCACCCAGAAACGCCTTATCGAGGTGCATGTGAGAATCGACAAATCCGGGTGAGACAAATCTTCCCCCCGCATCTATTTCTTCCCTGCATGCGGCGCTGATCTTTTTGTCAACCATCACAATTTTTTCTCCTTTTATTGCGATGTCTATTAGGTCATCTGCTCCAAGGGTTCTAGCGTTTCTGATTATTAGATCAATTATTTCCCCCATTTTTTTCACCTTTTTAATTTATGTTGAGAACATTCATAAAACTACTTTTTAGCGCTAAAAATTTAATGAGTGCTTGTTCTTGCGCAGAGGCAACATACTTGACAATTTTAAGCAAAAATAGTTCGCGGGCGCTAGATCCAAATAAAGCGATCAATGCTTAAACTTTCCATGCAGGACTTTGTACATTGCTCCCTTCATGTAATTTAATACGGGTAGATTCCTTCCAAAAATTGAGGTTTCACCTTTCTTAATGGATTTCAGCACGGAGTCGAGTTCGAGTTGGCAATCGATTTTTACCCCTGCCAAGCCGATTTCTTCGCAGAAATGTGCGTCTGAGCCAGCGGTCATGGGGAGATTGTTGGCTTCCGCGAACTCCCTTGCCAGGCGATTTCCGAGAAAATTTCTCGAGTTGAAGGCTTCGATGGCGTCAAACTTAGCTTTTAGCAGCTCGCTCGACCTCTTAAGCCTGAAAGGATGTGCCGCGATCGCTATTCCCCCCTGCCCCCTGATCTTTTCTATGGTTTCCTCAGCTGTCAGATCGCCCGGGATCGCTTCGTTTACCCCTAGGCCTACTATGTGCCCAGCGATGCTCGAGACCTCTATACCAAGTATCACAAGAAAATTTTCGTTTGAAAGTTCACGCGCTTTCCTATGTCCGTCAATAGAGTTATGGTCAGCGATAGCTATTCCATTCAGTCCCTTTGCCTTAGCAACCTTAACCGCTTTCTCGATTGAACAGAACCCATCATAGGAGTGTGAAGTGTGGACATGGAGGTCGCCGCAAAACAATTACCTCACCTTGGACCCGGACTTTACCGGTCTATCTACGGTAAGAATCGAAACCCTGCCATCATCCTCCGCCGCCAGCAGCATGCCCTCTGATCTAATGCCCATGAGTTTGACGGGTTTCATGTTTGCAATGACGATGATATGCTTGTCCATAAGCTCTTCAGGCGAGTAGTGCTCTGCGATGCCCGCGACGATCGTCCTTCTCTCCCCTTCCATCTCTATTTTGATCTCCAGAAGCTTTTTTGAGTTTGGCACCCGTTTTGCCTCCACTATTTTTGCCACCCTTATGTCGAGCCTTGAAAACTCTTCGGGGGTAACGAATTTCTCCTCTTTTTCAGGCAATTCCTTTTTTTTCTCCGCAACGATTTGTTTATTTTCCAGCTTCATGAAGAGGGGCTCGGGTCGGTTTATTTTATGTCCCTGTTTTAACCCAACTTCGGAGGCGGAGTTCCATCTCTGCTCATGGACTTTTCCTGGGAGGTTCAGAATTCTCCAAATTTTTTCGCTTGTGGATGGGAGGTACGGCGCCAGCATTATTGCAAGAGATCTCACCAGCTGAATACAAACGTAAATCGCCGTAGCGCACCTTCTTGGGTTCTCCTTTAAGGTTCGCCATGGCTGCTCATCGTTGAAATATTTATTCCCCAGTTTTGCGAGCTTTATGATTTCTCTTAGCCCGCCCCCGAGGTCAAGGTTTTCGAAAGCATTCTCAACGGTTGAGGAGGTGATTTTAATTTGTTCTAGTATTTCTCTATCTTGCGTGCTCATTTCACCTGGCTCCGGCACCTCGCCATTAAAGTTGTTATGCGCAAACGAAAGAACCCTGTGCACAAAATTGCCCAATATGTCTGCAAGCTCGTCGTTGAGCCTCGTTCTCAAAATGTTTTCAGAGAAGTCACCGTCCTCGCCGAGCGGGATGTCCCTTATCACAAAATATCTTACGGCGTCGGCAGAATATTTCTCCGCAAGATATGCAGGGTCTATGACGTTGCCAAGGCTTTTGCTTATCTTCTGACCGTCAACGGTTATGAACCCGTGAACAAAAATCTTCTTCGGAAGTTCCAAGCCCAACGAAAGGAGAATCGAACTCCATATGACGCAGTGGTGCCAGGCTATGTCCTTGCCTATCACATGCAGGTCAGCTGGCCAAAACTCCTTGAACTCAGGATTTGGATAGCCTATGGTTGAGAGATAATTGATCAGCGCATCAACCCAAACGTAGATCACGTGTTTTTCATCGTTTGGAACAGGAATGCCCCAATCGAAACCCGTCCTAGAGATGCAGAGGTCTCTGAGGGGCTCCTTTAGCCTACTTATAATTTCGTTCCTCCGGCTCTCAGGTCTTATGAAATCCGGATCTTTCTCAATGTGTTCTAAAATTTTGTCCTGATATTTACTCATTCTAAAAAAATAGCCCTCCTCCTCTACAATCTCGGGCTTTCTTTTATGCACGGGGCACATCCCATCTATGAGTTCCTTTTCGGTATAATAAGTTTCACAGTCAACGCAGTATAACCCACTGTAAACCCCTTTGTAAATATCCCCAGCCTCGTAAATTCTCCTGAAAATTTGCTCCACCGCCTTAACATGTTTTTCGTCGGTTGTCCTGATGAAATCGTCATATGATATGTTTAATTTTTTCCAACATTCCTGAAATTTCTTTGACATTTCATCAACGAATTGTTTTGGATGCACCCCCGCTCTTTCTGCAGACCTCTGTATCTTCAGGCCATGCTCATCTGTGCCAGTGCTGAAGTGCACCCTAAATCCTTGAAGTCTTTTAAACCTAGCCACGATATCCGCGCAGATCTTTTCATAAGCGTGGCCTATGTGTGGCTCAAGTGAAGGATAATCGATCGCGGTCGAGATGAAGAATTTTTTTTGCATTTGACCACCAGTGCTTTGCCTAAAAATCATGTTCTTTCTTTCTATATTTCCTTTTGCCCCTATGCGTTAAAAAAAGGGCCCAATTTTTAAAGCCCCGCTTAGAATTTAAATGAATTGAACAATAATTTTGTGGGTGAGGTGTTGGAGAGGGTCCTGATTAAGGATGGTTATTTGATTACGATGGATGCCAAGCGAAGGGTCTTCGAGAGAGGATCGATTTTGGTTGAGGGGGATAAAATAGTTTCAGTTGGTGAGGAAGTCAGGGGCTCTGCCGAGGAGGTGATCGATGCTAGGGGAAAGGTCGTCATGCCGGGGTTGATAAATGCCCACACACACCTCTCAATGACCTTGCTCAGGGGGCTCGCGGATGATATGGCTCTCATGCCGTGGCTTGAGACCAAAATTTGGCCAATCGAAAAACATCTTAGGAATGAGGACGTTTACGCCGGAGCCCTCCTTGGTTGTCTAGAGATGATAAAGAGCGGCACAACATGCTTTGCGGACCAATATTTCTTCATGGAGAGCGTCGCAAGGGCGGTTACGGAGAGCGGGATCAGGGGCGTGCTAGCTCACGGCATGATAGAGGCGGGTAAACCTGATAAAGGTGAGGCGGAAATTGTTGCTAGCGAAAGTTTTGTAAAGGCTTGTCACGGTATGGCCGAAGGGAGGGTTAGGGCAATGTTCGGCCCGCATGCAGCATACACATGCTCTCCAGAGTTTCTCATTAGAGTTAAGGAGCTTGCCGCCAAATACCGGATAGGCATCCATATACACGTGAGCGAGACAAAGGATGAGGTTGAGCTAATTCAGAAAAAGTATGGAAGGCGCCCGGTGGAACACTTGGATGCCATAGGTTTTTTGGGCCCTGAAGTTCTCGCCGCCCACTGCGTGTGGTTAAACGATGGTGAGATCGCCACTTTGAAAATGAGGGGGGTTAAACCGGTTCATTGCCCTGTGAGCAACATGAAAATAGCTTGCGGGGTTTCCCCCGTACCAGAAATGCTCCACGCTGGAATTCGGGTAGCCCTGGGCACGGACGGCGCGGCCTCCAACAATTCTCTGGACATGTTCAAGGAGATGAAATTTGCTGCCCTTCTGAACAAAGTTCATAGGCTTAACGCGGAGGTCATGCCTGCTCAATCCGTTTTGGAGATGGCGACGGTAAACGGCGCTGCTGCTTTGGGGCTGAGCAGCGAGGTCGGTTCACTTGAGGCGGGAAAAAAGGCAGATATCGTTATCGTGGATATGGAAAAACCCCATCTAGTGCCGAGGCATAACGTCATTTCTCATCTTGTTTACTCCGCCGTTGGGAGCGATGTAGACACAGTTATTGTTGATGGCAAGATAATAATGAGCGGGAGAAAAGTTCTTTCTTTGGATGAGCAAGAGGTACTGAACATGGCAATGGAGGCCTCGAGGGATCTGAGTGAACGTTCGGGGGTTAAAGATTGAGCTTTAAGGTGAAGGATATTGCCCTTGCTCCAGAGGGCAGAAGAATGATAGAGTGGGCCGAAAGGCATATGCCGGTCCTTGCCAGCATCAGGCAGAGGTTTTCCGAGGAGAAGCCACTTAAAGGTTTTAACATAGGTGTGGCTTTGCATCTGGAGGCCAAGACGGCGGTTTTAATGAGAACATTGGTTGAGGGGGGAGCGAACGTGGCCGTCACGAGCTGTAACCCTCTCACCACCCGAGACGAAGTCGCTGCCGCTTTGGCGAGCGAAGGGTTAAAAGTTTTTGCCTGGCGCGGGGAGACCACGAAGGAGTACTACGATAATTTAAATCTCGTACTCGACAGCGAGCCGCAGATACTCATAGACGATGGTGCCGACCTAATATTCCTAACACATACCAAGAGACAGGATCTGATTGGCAGAATTTTGGGGGCTTGCGAGGAGACCACCACAGGGGTCAATAGGCTTAGGGCGATGTTTGAGGAGGGAAAATTAAGATTTCCAGTTTTGGCGGTGAATGACTCTCCAGCGAAGAGGCTTTTTGACAACCGCTTCGGCACCGCTGAGTCAACCTTCCAAGCTTTGATGAGCATCACAAACGCGATGATTGCCGGCAAGAACGTTGTGGTAGTCGGCTACGGTTTTGTTGGCAGGGGCATAGCGTCGCGCGCAAAGGGATTGGGGGCCATCGTAACGGTTGTTGAGAGCGATGCCATAAGAGCGCTCGAGGCTGCGATGGACGGATTTCGAGTTGCTCGGATGGAGGACGCTGCGAAAATTGGGGACATTTTCATAACTGCGACCGGGAATATCAACGTTATAAGGAAGGAGCATATGAGGCACATGAGGGATGGGGCAATCCTTTGTAACGCGGGCCACTTCAATGTTGAGGTAGATTTAAAGGGTTTGTCCGAGCTTTCCGTGAAGAGGGAGGAGGTTTTGGCTGACGTAGAGGAGTTTCAGCTTGAGGACGGACGGAGGCTTTACTTGCTGGCGGAGGGAAGGCTTGTAAACTTGGCTGGTAAGCGTTCTCTTGGTCACCCTATGGAAATAATGGATATGAGTTTCGGTTTGCAGGCGCTTGGAGTTGAGTACATCGCCAAGCACGCTGGCAAACTTGAGAGTAGGGTTTATGATGTTCCCAAGGAAATAGACGGAGAGGTGGCCAAACTTAAACTTCGTTCGCTCGGCATTCAGCTCGAGGAGCTAACGGATGAGCAGTTGAAATATCTGAAGTCCTGGTGGGGAGGGACATGACATGCTCGTTCTGATACTTAGGTTACCCATGGCTCGACCTCCGCAAACAAAGGATTGGGGGTAGCTTGAGATACGCAATAGGAGTGGATCTAGGGGCAACCAAAGTTAGAGTTGCTCTCGCCGACATTGAATGCAGATTTTTATGGAAGACGAAGGAGGAGACGAGCAAGCAGAGCGAGGGGGCTATAGCTGATCAAATAGTGCGAATGTCCCGCTCTCTTTGCCAACTCGCCGGCATAGGCATGGGCAAGGTCCAGGGGTTGTGCATTGCCTCGGCTGGGCCTCTTGATCTGAGACGGGGAGGCATAGCTGGCGGGGCTAATTTTCCTTTCAAATTTATCCCCCTTGAAAAACCGGTTCACGATGTGCTTAAAGTTCCGGTGCGATTGCTCAACGATTGCACGGCAAGCGTCCTTGGCGAGCATGTGTTTGGGGCGGGGAAAAACATTGAGAACATGGTGTACATAACGTTGAGCACGGGGATAGGAGGAGGGGCAATCGTAGACGGGCACCTGCTTATTGGGAAGGATGGGAATGCTGTAGAGATTGGTCATCTGACAATAGACTTAGCTGGCAGGCTTAAGTGCGGCTGCGGAAAGAGGGGCCACTGGGAGGCGTACTGTTCAGGCAGGAACATTCCTAACTACGTCAGGTTGAGGTTAAGCGAGATTGGCGAGGAAAAGGCGGGAGGTAGCCTGATTTATAAACTTTCTGAGCCTGAGCTATCAAAGCTAAGCTCCGAGGTTATTTTTGCTGCCGCGAGGAGAGGCGATGGGCTGGCGCTGAAGCTTCTTGACGAGCTGGGGAGGTTAAATGCAATCGGTTTCGCCAGCGTGGCAAACGCTTTTGATCCAGAACTTATAACAGTCGGCGGCACGGTGGCCCTAAAAAACGTCAGGCTCGTGATGGCACCGATAAGAAAATACATAGAGGATTACATTGTTTGCAGGCCGCCTAAGATAATGATCACGCCTCTTGGAGAAGATATAGGGCTATATGGCGCGATAGCGGCAGTTAAGCTGGATCGGGAGCGCAGGCGTTAATAATCGCGCAGGAGAAAAAACTAATGGGAACATTTATTAAGAAATTTAACCGGGCTATTTAAGTGTGAGATAGCCTAACGGGCCCGTGGCTCAACCTGGCAGAGCGTCCGTCGGCCCAAGGGTTTGGGCCGGACGAAGCTCTTAACGCTCAAAATGCAGGTGTAACCGGACGGTTGAGGGTTCGAATCCCTCCGGGCCCGCCACATTTTCTGGGGGCTAGATGGATGTTTCGGCTTTGACGTGTTTAATTCTCATATAATCCCTTTCCGTAGCCGTGTTTTTTCGTATCTTGCTGGCTTAGTTGGGGGGAAATTTTAGATAACGCAGAAATCTGGTCAGCGGGGTTATCCCTTCATTTTTTTTGGCAAAGGCACCGGCATTTAAAGACGATGGTTTATATATGGGAAAAGGAAACTCATTTCGGTGGTTTAGATGGCAAAAGCCGGTAAAGCCGAAGAGGAAAAGAAAAAGAAATACTATTACTACGAGAAGAAGGAGAAGAAGGCCAAAGAAGTTAAGAAAAAGTAGTCGGACTTTTCTCAAGATTGGCGAGCTAAAGAATTATTCCAGCCAGTTCGAGATCCTTTGCCACATATTCTAGACCTAAATTATTCAGGGTCTCTCTCGTTGGGATTCCTCTTTCATCCCAGCCGTGCATTCTATAATTTTCATCTAACATTTCATCAAACTTTTTCCTGTCGAGCTTCTCCCCTTTGTATGGCCCGGATTTTATAGGTTCTTCAAAAAATCTTTCAGGCAAATAATCGTCTTCACGACCAAACCCTGCGTGAAGTATATTAAACGCTCTTTCAAGGTTGTGAATTCTTTCTCCAATTCTTAAAAGCCCCTCAGGCGTTATTTCAATACCAGTCGCAGCAGAAACCAATCCTGCGATATCTTCTTGGTTGAGCCAGTCTGGGTAGACCCATGCACTCGTGTAGAAGCATATTCCCGTGCTATGCAACACATTATGGAATCTCTCATGAAAAACGACAAGTTTGGCTTTTCCATTATAAGTTGTGGGGTCGGTGGTCGTTTTAACCCCATATATCTTTTTCGCGACGCCGGATGGAAACTTCTCACGTTCTACAAGCGGTGCGCCGCTGCAGTGGCCCCCACCCCTTGTGGACAAGGCGACGCCCAAAGCCCAGCCCTTTGGCACCCTTACCTCTTCATAAAGGTCTTGTCTTTTCATGGTTATAGCATATTCTTCTGACCCCTTCCCAATTTTTCTGGATGCTCTGTAGCTTCCCTCCGCCAAGAGGTCTCCAAATCCCTCCCTG